>JAEEGH010009978.1_pt1 | contig 21919 bp, 12 predicted proteins | sample 9134181 | NCBI WGS metagenome assembly JAEEGH01 (sample SAMN16246544, study PRJNA631951) | gut metagenome | biome: gut microbiome; feature: rumen; material: DP-attached | host: Bos | place: Iran: Karaj | collected 2018-10
CCCGTTCAGGAAGAGAAGACCGAAGTCGTTGAAGAAAAGCATGATTGCCCCATGCACGCTCTGAAAGAAGAGTATGCCAAGTGGGATGAGATGACCGATGAGGCCAAGGCAGAGCTGAACAACAAGGCCTGCGCCGTCTTTGCTGAAATGGATGCCAAGATGGAAGAGATGAAAGCCGCCGGTGAAGGTTGCGCCAAAGAGATGGCCGAAATGACCGAAGAAGCCAAGGCTGAGTGCGAAAAGAAGTGCGCCGAGATGAAAGAAGCTTGGGCCAAATTCGCTGACATGAGCGTTGACGACCAGAAGGACCTCATCATGAAGCGCCTCGAAGGCTGCGGTGGTGAAGAAAAGGGCTGCTGCAAGCACGATGCTCCCGCCGAGACTCCTGCTGAGTAATTGAGAAACTTTAATTCGACAAAAAAGAGGGCTGAAAAGTCCTCTTTTTTTGTGCCTAAGCTTTCCTATAAAAGCGGTTTTTCCTACCTTTGCAGGCATGAAACGCTACGCATGGATAGGAGTATTGGTTTTGTTGGCCTTGGCGGCCTGCGACCCTTCAAAGCAGGTCCCTGAGCCTGTCGAAGGGCCGTCCCCCGAATTGTCTGCCATCGACAGCCTGATGTGGCGCCAGCCCGACAGTGCCTTGGCGCGCCTGATACCCTATTTCGACACCTGTTGTAGAGACGCAAAATTTTGCGTCTCTACAACAACGACATTCAACCGCCATTACGCCAATCTCCTGTTGTCCGAATTGCTGTACAAAAACGACTACGCCCAGACCAACCGCCCGACCCTGTTGCAGGCGGTGCATTATTTCGACAGCCTCGTGCGAGAGGCTCCCCCTTTTAAGGGGGGCGGGGGGATTAAAAAAGGCCACTCCTCAAACCCCAACCTCGCCTTCCTCGACGCCCGCTCCCACTACATCAACGGCGTAGGCTACTACGAAAACGACAGCATGGTGGAGGCCTGCAAGGAATACATGAAGGCTTTGGAGGTGATGGAGAATCATTATAAGGAAAAGAAACTGGTCGGCCATAAAGCACAGTTTATGGCGTTGACGTATACGAGACTGACAGACCTATTCTCCGATTCGTATCTTCCAGAACAAGCCGTTTTCTTCGCACAGATCTCTCTCTCATATTACAGTTTATTTAACGCACCTCTTTGGCATATTGCAAGGATGTTGAATGAAATAGGATCAAATTATGAGATAAAGGGAGAATATGACAATGCAGAACTTTATTATAGTCAAGGATTAGATCTTTTGACTGACACAAACAATTTAGTTTATAGAGACATCGCAGCCCATCTTGCTTTTCTCTCATATAAGAATGAAGCCACTAAGAAATCGTCCGCTCTGAAACAATTAAATAGTTTGATGGCTAGGTCTCAAAGCGATAAAGAGTATCTGGCCCGTTGTGCAGTTGTTGGTGAGATATACTATTATGAAAAACAATTATGAAAAACAATTTGATTCGGCACAACTTTATTTAAACAGGGTATTTCAAGAATCAACAAGCGAAAATCTGAAAAAGCAAGATGCTGAATTGTTAGTTGAAATCTTCAAAGCACAGGGGCGGGACTCAGAAATCATTGAATATTCCGATTTTTTAGTTCCGTTCGCCATACAAGATGAGAATAGAGGCACAATAAAGTCGCAATTGGCAGAGCTTTATAACATATATAGGCGGCAAGAGCTGGAACATCAGCACAGACTAAAGGTAAAAAAACAAACAAGATGGGCTATCGGTATCGTAATAGGGTTTTTGCTGCTGACATTTGGAATTTTGGGAAAATACAAAAGAAAAAAACAAAATCTTGAGGAGCGAATCAAAGAAGAGCAATACACCCATGAGATAAAGCAGAAGGCGTTGTCTGAACGGCTAAAGCAAAGCAACGAGGCCTTGCGCATACAGAAAAAAGAAACAAGTGACCTTGCCAAAAAAATGGACCTCCAGCGAAGACAAACCGAATGGAGCCATCTTGACAATTTTATGAACGAAAGCATCTGCAAAGACATCGTAACTGCACTACACGGCAAGCAAATCAAAAGGGAAGCCAAAAGCGGCAGTTATCCCGAACTACACCTCAGCGATGCCCAACTTCATGAGTTAAGTGTTGCAGTTGAAAAACATTTCTGCGGATTCGAGAAAACATTGACTAATCTTTATCCAAAAATCAGCCGCAACGCAATGAACCAATGCTTGCTTTATCTTTTGAACCTTGAAGATGTCCAGATAGCGGCTCTACTTTCATGCGATTATTCTACCATAAAACGACGTTCAGCAAAATTAAAACAAGCGTTCGGCACCGAAAAAGAGCTTCGTCAGTTTATCAGGGAGTTTGTTTTATAGCGTTCTTCTGTCATTGTTTTATGGTCATTCCGCCTCTATTTCAACCTATTCTATTAATGTAATTTGTTGAAATTCAAATTATTGATTGAAAACCTGCAACTATTTTCAACAAGAAAACTTGCATAGGTGATGTTTTTTCATCATATTTTTACAGCGTCAAACCTAATAACAACACAATTATGCGTCACAAAACAATCAAACAATTCGCCCTAATACTCAGCCTATTGTTGCTGACGGTATGGGGCGGTGCAAATGACATCAGAATGATGGATGGTTTCAGCCCCATTCATGTTAAAGAAGGCAATGTCCAAGGTACACCCAAAGGCTCCACCATCCAAGCGTCTATCAATGGCCACATGCTCACCGTGACCTTCACGGAGAACCTCGGCGAAGTGGCCGTGGAAAAGCGGTCATAGTCTATAGTGATAGTGGAAAAATGCCTGGAATCGATGTTTTATCGGAATTATTCAATAACTTTGCCGCAAACTTAAAAACATAATCCTATGAAAAAGCACTTTTTACTGTTTGTTTTTGCCATCATAGCATCAGCTATCCAAGCCCAAAACGCGGATGTCTCGCTTTTGTACCATAACGAGCCACCACCAGGATGTTTCTATGGCGTTGGTGTATTAACGCAGCAACGTGATGGTGACTTCATCCTGAACACCTTCGTATATGAGGATATCGGAGACTATTGGGGTATCCCTTTGGGAAATATGATTTATAAGATTTCACACACTACCCTTACCATCACCGACTCGCTGTTCATCGCCGCCGATACGACTTCTTGGTGTCATTCAATGCAAAATCCGCATAATGAAGGCAACATTCGGGTCAATATCGAATATCTTGAAGATCGCGACAGCTGCTTTCTGCGTATAAGCCATTTCCCCGACAACGACCTCCTCGCCAATTCCGAAGAGGATATTATTGTGCCCCTATGCGAAGGTTATGTTTATGGCGAAGTATTTGTGGACAGTAAAGACGACCTAATCTTACAATACTATAGGGAAATAGATGGCTTGCATTATGATGAATACGCAGCACGATTCGATTTGGACGGCACACTGAAACACCATGTTTTGTTGGACGAAAACGAAGCGTGGGGACTTGGTGGCGGACAGTTGAGGGAATTCAAGGAATCACCCCTGAAGTATTACCAATGGGGCAATGCGGAAACCGATGACCATGGTCACTACAACCTCGTCGTTTACGTGTTAGATTCACTCTTCCATAAAAACTCTGTAATTATAAACAGCCTTTTGAGCGAGGAAGTTGTCTATCCAGATAATCCATATGTTTTTGTGTGTGAACATTTCAATCTTGACGGAGACACCGAAGTGATTCCTTGTGGCGGAGATGACATACTGCTGGCCGCAAAATATGAGAAAGATACTACCGGACACCCAATGACGGCCGACTTGGGTGTTGTTGTGGCAAAATACGACCTTCGTACTATGCTACTGAAAGACTATATCGTGTTCAACGACTATCCTGGATATTACAACCCAGCAAAATGTATGGGACTCAAGATGATGACTGACGGCACGGTTTATTTTTTGTATAAGGAACACGGATACCCTGAAGAAAGCATCGTCGTCGTGAAGATGGACAGCGACCTGAACGTCGAGTGGAAACGCTTCTTCAAGACTGGAAACATCATCATCGATTTCCTCCAATCGCCCATCTTGTACAAAGACGAGTATGGGGAAGAGCAAGGAATAGCTTGGGATGGAAAAGGCAGGAAGACGGGCAACGACCATTATGGCGTGGTCTGCTTTTTCCTCAACCACGACGGCACAGTGGGCACGAAAGAAAGCGACATAGAGATGCGCCCCTACGCCTTCTATCCCAACCCCGCAAAGGAACAGCTGCAAATGGAGTTCTCCCCAGACGTGCAACCTGTCCAAGTGGAGCTTTATGACCTGCAAGGGCGCCTCGTGCGTACACAAAGCAAGACCTTCGAGAACATCGACATGGGCCAACTGCCCGCTGGAACCTACACGATGCGTGTCACTTTGGAGGACGGGAAGACCTATTCGGACAAGGTGGTGAAGGAGTGATGACGGGGATTGCAAATCCCCATTTCAACTTCGGCGGATTGCAAATCCGCCGAAACACTGAAATAGATGAAAAAATTACTGATAAAACAGAAAATATTTGTTTGAAACGGAATTTTTTGTATTATTGCAGCGTGATTCAAACCCCAATGCACCATGAAAAAGCTTCTTTTACTCCTTATCTTTGCCCTCACGGCATCGGCTATGCAGGCCCAAAACAATGAGATGTTCTCGCTGATGTTCCATACTATGGACCATATGGACTGGGATGGTTTCGGCATAGAGAGCGCGGCACAACAACGCGACGGTGACATCATAGCTGCCACTTACATCGCCAGGAACTCAGGTTCGTTCAGCCAACCACCAATCTTATTGGGAAACATTTTTTACAAGATGTCGCCAAACTCCCTCACTATTACCGATTCGCTATATATAGCCGATTCGCTGGCACCCGATCATTTCTATTCGCAAGACCCTCGCGGCGAAGGCAACATCTGCGTCAACATCGAGTATGCAGAAGAGGTTGACAGCACCTACCTACGCATCTGCCATTTCTCCGACAACGACCTGCATTTCATCCATGAAGAGGATGTTGTGACACCTGTGTGCGAAGGCTATGCTTCGGGTAGAGCCTCCATTGTCGACTGTAAGGGTGACATCATCTTACAATACTATAAGGATATAGATTTTTTGCATTATGACGCGTATGCCGCACGATTCAGTCCAGACGGCGCCCTGGTATGCCAAGCCTTGTTGCACGAAAATGAAGGGGATCAAGGTGCAGGCGACTTGCAGGTGTTCAAGGAATCGCCTCTGCAATACTACCAATGGGGTTTGGTGGAATCCAACAGCGGCCCAGGAAGTGGGAATCTCTGCTTTTATGTAACAGACTCCATTTTCAACAGCAACCCCATCATCCTCAACAAAATACTGAGAGAAGAAACCTTGTCAAACTGGGCTGTGGCATACGACTGGCTCAATTTCCATAAGATGACTACCGAAGTGATCCCCATAGGTGGAGATGAAATACTGGTGGCGGCACAATACGTGAGCGATACGAATTTCCAATCTGCGACAGCCGAGTATGGCGTGGCCGTGGCAAAGTACGACCTTCGTACCATGCAACTGAAAGACCATATCGTGTTCAACGACTTCCCTGGGAGTAATAAAAAAGCAACTTGCAAGGGTCTGAAAAAGCTTTCGGACGGTACGGTCTATTTATTGTACAAGGAGCAGGGATACCCCACAGAAAGCCTCGTCGTCGTGAAGATGAACACCGACCTGAACGTGGACTGGAAACGCTTATTCAAAACGGACAATATAGACATATCGATGTTTCGATGTTCCATCTTGGACAAAGACGAACAGGGGGAAGAGAAAGGCATAGCTTGGGTTGGGTATGGCAGGAACACTGACAGCAACAGTACCGGCTTGGTCTACTTCTTCCTCAACCACGACGGCCCAGTGAATGTAATGGAAGAAAGCGGCATAGAGATGCGCCCCTACGCCTTCTATCCCAACCCCGCGAAGGAACAGCTGCACATGGAGTTCTCCCCAGACGTGCAACCCGCCCAAGTGGAGCTCTACGACCTGCAAGGGCGCTTGGTACGCACACAAAGCAAGGCCTTTGAGAGCATAGATTTAAGCCAGCTGCCCGTAAGCACTTATACGATGCGCGTCACGCTTGAGGATGGGAAAGTGTATTCGGACAAGGTGGTGAAAGAGTGATGACGGGGATTGCAAATCCCCATTTCAACTTCGGCGGATTGCAAATCCGCCGAAACACTGAAAATAGATGAAAAATTACTAATAAAACAGAAATTATTTGTTTGAAACGGAATTTTTTATATTATTGCAGCGTGATTCAAACTCCAATGCACTATGAAAAAGCTCTCTATCCTCCTGTTTTTGCCTCTCACAGTGCTGTTTTACGCCTGCTCAACCGACATCGACCTTTATTCCGACTACAAGGAAGTGCCCGTCATCTATGGTATCCTCGATGCCAATGCCGACACCAACTACGTCAAAATCAGCCGTGTCTTTTCCGTTGAGGGCGACGCCTATCAGACAGCCCAAAACCCCGACTCGAGCAACTATGCAGGCAAATTAGACGTGCGCATCATCGAATACTGCAACGGCGACTCCCTCCGCGAAATCATCCTCGACACCATCACCATCCACAACAAAGAACAAGGCATATTCTATGCACCAAAGCAGAAACTGTACTACACTACGGAACCGCTCCACATCAACAGCAAGAAAGACCATTATAGCTACCGCCTCAAAGTCGTCCTCCCCAACCGCATACTAACTACAAAAGCCGAAATAGTAGGCAACAACAGCTTCGGCATGCAGAGCCTGGCGGTGAATTTCTCGAAGCAATATTTTGGGGCAATATCGCGCCAGTTTCTGTTTCGGCCTGCCACCAACGGTGCGTTCTATCAAATCAGCATGGCGTTCACTTTCTGGGAACAGCGCACACCCGACGACGACTCCGTGCCACGCACGATGCACTGGGAGGTCGGAACATTCTCTAAAGATTACTTCTTATACCACATGGATGGCGACGCATACGTTTTTCCATATCGGCCTGAGACTTTCTACGAAAAGTTGGAGGAATTCATCGGAGGCGACACCGCCATCGTAGGATTGACACGTTACATCGGCGACTATCCCGTCGAGGTCACCATCACGGCAGGTGGCGAGAGGCTAGGACAGTATATCTACAACAACGACGTGTCGAACGGTTTCATTTTGGGCGACCCCGAGTTTTCCCTTATCGATGATGGTTATGGGGTGTTCTCGTCGCGCACGACGGTGCATCAATCCGTGAGGCTTGGCGGCGAGACGGTGCCCGAACTGATTGAGATGACTAACTGGGGCTTCAAGTATATCGGCGGAGAGGAAGAAGAATAAAAAAAAACACCAAACATGAAACACCTCCGAACCCTATTGCTTTTATTCATTGCCTGTCTCGTCGCCTCGCCCCCGTCGTTCTCGCAAAACACCTCGACACAAGGCAAGGAGTTCTGGCTCTCGTTCATGCACAACGGCTTCAAGGACCACACCTCGGGCGGCTGGGTCATCAACCAGGTGCTCATCAGTGCCAAGCGCGACTGCACTGGCACCGTGTCGAACCCCTTGTCGGGCTGGTCGCAAAGCTTCAGCGTCAGTGCCAACAGCATCACCACCGTCGAAATCCCTGAGGAACAAGGCTACCACAACAAGACCCAACACGAGCTTATCTATGAAAAGGGCATCAAGGTGACTGCCAGCGACACCGTCTCGGTGTATTGCACCAACATCGCCTATGTGTCGTTCGACGCCTCCTTCGTGCTGCCCGTCGAGAGCCTGGGCGACGAATACATCATCCAATGCGGCGAGCAGTCGAGGCCCGGCCACAACCCATACGTTTGGAACAACGAGACCACCGCCTTTATCATCGTAGCCACCGAAAACAACACCGAAGTCGACATCACGCCTACCGTGAATACCTTGGGAGGCCATAGAGCCAACCAAACCTTCACCGTCACACTGCACGCCGGCGAGACCTACCACGTCAGGTCGGAGCGAATAACAGGCAACCCCATCGATCTCAGCGGCACCCGCATACGCGCCCACAGCTGCAAACGCATCGCCGTCTTCAATGGCAACACCATCACCTGCGTGCCCAGCGACGCGGGCAACGGCTACGACCATGTGTTCGAGCAGGCCATGCCCCTGCGCTCGTGGGGCAGGAACTTCATCGTGACCAGCTCCAAGAACCGCACGCGCGACTTCGTCAAGGTCACCTCAAGCGCCGACGACAACATCGTCACCAAGAACGGCGAAACCCTGGACACGCTGATGGCCGGACAGTCGTACTACTTCCCCATGCCTGAGAGCGAGGGCTCGTGCTACCTCCAGACCACACAGCCCAGCGCCGTCTACCTTTACCAGACCAGCCACGACGACACCCAAGGCGACCCCTCGATGGTGTGGATAGCCCCCGTGGAACAGCGCATCGGCGACGTGACCTTCTCCACCTTCGACCACCCCGACATCAACATTGTGACACACAGCGTCAACATCATCGTCCACACGAAGGACAGCGCAAGAGTGCATCTCGACGGCGAACGGGTCACGCCGGCGGCTTTCACCCGTGTCAACGGCAACAACGAGTACAGCTACGCCAGGATGGACATCAGCCACGGCGTTCACCGCATCACCTGCGAGAACGGGTTCAACGCCCACGTCTACGGCTTCGGCAACGCCAAGGGATACGCCTACCTGGTGGGCTCCACAGCCGCCGACCTGTCCACGGCAATCCTCGTCGACGGCGAAACCGTCCAGCAATACGACACCGTCACCAGTTGCTCCCTGGACCCCATCACCTTCGGGGCGGAAACCAACTATCAGGACTACGAGCTCGAATGGGACTTCGGCGACGGCACGCCACCCAGCCACGACGTCACCGCCACGCACGGCTTTGACGACTACGGTCTGTACGAAGTCACGCTCACCGTCACCTCCGAAGAGATCCCCTGCCAAGCCTCAACCACCATCACCAGAACCGTCTACATCAGCTTGAGCCGTGCAAGCGACACCACCATCCATGCCAACACCTGCTACGACGGCCCGAGCACCTACATCCAGGACGGTTTCAGCATCCACTACGACAATCCCGGCACCTACGAAGACTCCATCACCGTATCGCAGCAGGGCTGCGAGAACACCGTACACCTTGTCCTCGAAGTGGACAGCGCGTACGACGACCCAGACCATCCTCTCACAATAGATACCTGCAACTTCTATCTTTGGAATGGCTCAACCTATGAGGAATCAGGAATATTTTCTAAAACACTAACCAGTTCATTAGGTTGCGACAGCGTTGTGCATCTTGACCTGACGCTATCTTATTCGCCCCGGCCCTACATCGGCAGCGACAACCAGCACCCCCACTACCCCATCACAGCCACCGAGTTCAACGTGAACACCTACACATACCACGTGAACGACAGCATCGACATCACGGCCTGGCATGCCAGCCAATGCAGGTGGGGCATCTCCAAGGACAGCTGGCGCATCGTCCCCAATCCCAATGGAGACCCCTTCGAGTGTCTGGTCTACCCCATGGACTGGACGGAGGATACCGTATGGCTCAGCTTCACGGCGGTGAACGACTGCGGCAGCGATACGGTTAGATACGACCTCCACCCTTCGTTCTACGGTGTCAATGATGCTGAAGCAGCGTTGTCTGTTCTTAGCGTCGCCCCCAACCCCACAACGGGAAAGGCCATCCTTATAGGCAAGAACCTGCGGCAGGCCGTGGTGGTCAACCTGCTCGGGCAAAAGGTGCTCGGCGTACAGGGCAAGGGAGATGAACTCCACGTTGATATGGCCGCGCTGCCCGCTGGCGTCTACTTCGTCACCGTCACCGACGAGGAAGGACGGAAATGCGTGCGGAAGGTGGTGAAGAAATGATGAAGGGGATTATTACGAAAGATTTACGTAAGATTTGCTTCACTAATCCCTTTTTTTCCTATTTTTGCAGTTTAATCCAAACTGCGCTCAAATGTACGCCTTCATCTCAGGTAAGATAGCAGAAAAGTCGCCCACCTACGTCGTCTTGGACAACCAAGGCATCGGTTATTGCATCAACATCACGCTCAATACTTTCACCGCCATCGGCGAGAAGGAAGAAGTTCGCCTCTACGTCCATGAGCAAATCCTTGAAGATGCCCACAACCTCTTCGGCTTCTACACGGCCAAGGAACGCGACCTCTTCGAGTTGCTCATCTCCGTGTCGGGCGTGGGCTGCAACACGGCCAGGCTTATCCTCAGCTCATTGACCGTCAACGAGTTGAGTAATGCCATCGCCAATGACGATGTGCGTACCATACAAGCCGTGAAAGGCATCGGCGCCAAGACCGCCCAGCGCATCGTCATCGACCTGAAAGACAAACTGAAGAAAAACGATTTTGCGACGGAAATTTTCGCCGCTCCAAACAATACTATCAAGACCGAAGCGTTATCAGCATTGACGATATTGGGCTTCAGCAAAGCTGCCGTCGACAAAGCCCTCGACCGCTTGCTGAAACAAATGCCCGACGCCAACGTTGAGACCCTCATCAAAGAAGCACTTAAGGTGTTGTAATACAATTTTGTAGATAAATGAAAATACGATATAAATTGAAAATGTGGAATGAGGAATGCGGAATGAAGAATGTGGATTCTCATTCAGCATTGACTTCGTCGAATACTTCGTATTGCAGCATTCAGCATTCAGCATTCCTAATCCTTCTCCTTCTTGCTTTATTCTTATCGCCAGCCCTTAGTTTGACTGCTGCAAGCGACTATAATATTTTCTACCCCAACCCCTACACTGTGGAGCCTGACACGAACAAGATGATCTATCCCATCCCGGTCAACACGGGCAACCCCTTGCAGGACCTCAACAACAAGTCGCCTTTCTATCTCAACGACCCCGACAACTTCGAGACCGAAATCATCTACGACCCCCTGACCGGACAATACACTTTCAAACGCCGCATCGGCCAGTTCTACTACGACACCCCCGCCACCCTCACCCAAAGCGAATACTTTGAGTACAAGAACCGCCAAGGCATTCAAGAATACTGGAAGGAACGCCGTAGCCAGAACTCGCGCTCGACTACCAACGGCAGCTCCATCATCCCGCCTATGTTTATTGGAGGCAAGGCCTTTGAGACCATCTTCGGCAGCAACACCATCGACATCCGTCCCCAAGGCTCGGTCGACCTCACCTTCGGTTTCAAGCACAGCTACCGAGACGACCCCTCGATGACCGAACGCCGCAAACGCCACAATGATTTCGTCTTCGAACAGGATATCCAACTCAATGTGATAGCCAAAATCGGCGACAAAATCAACTTCAACATCAATAAAAACACCAAGGCGACCTTCAACTACCAGGACAAGCTCGACCTGAAATACCAAGGCAAGGAAGACGAAATCATCCAACTTTTGGAAGCCGGTAACGTCAGTTTCCCGCTCAACAGCACCCTCATCACAGGAACGCAACAACTGTTCGGTGTGAAGTCAAAACTGAAATTCGGCAAAACCACCATTTCGTCCATCGTTTCCTATCAAGAAAGCGAATCACAAAACATCACCGTGCAAGGCGGCGCACAGACTAATGAGTTCGAACTCAGCTGCTTGGACTATGAAGAAAACCGCCACTTCTTCCTCAGCCAGTATTTCCGCGACCAATATGAAGCCGCCCTCTCCACCCTGCCTACAGTCACTTCAAGCATCAACATCACCAAAATCGAGGTCTGGATTACCAACACCAACACCTCGACACAAAACACACGTAATATCCTTGCATTGAACGACTTGGGTGAAGGCAAAGACGACTGGATCTACAACCCGGAGGTCACGCCGACCAACAGCAAGGCCTATCCGCGAAACTCTGCCAACAATCTGGTCTCCCGCATAGACACAACGCAAATTCGCAATATCAGTACGGTGACCAACTATATGAGCAACGACCCCATGCGCATCGGCAGGTCGGGCTATATGGTTTCAGGCCGCGACTTCGAGAAAGTGGAGAACGCGCGTCGCTTAAGCGGCAGCGAATACTCAATCAACTCGAAATTGGGCTTCATCTCGTTGAACGTCAACCTTAATGCCAACCAAACTTTGGCTGTTGCCTACCAATACACCATCGTGGGTTCAGATGAGGTCTACCAAGTCGGTGAGTTCTCCGACCAAGGCATCAACACGCCTCAGGTTTTGGTGACCAAACTGCTGAAAGGCACCACGGTGAACACCAAGATGCCCATCTGGAACCTGATGATGAAGAACGTCTACAACATCAGAGCCTATCAGGTGGGGTCGCAAGACTTTATGTTGAACATTTTCTACAACGGCAACTCCAACAGCACCCCATACGGCTATTTCACTGAAGGTTCGGTGAAAGGCATTTCGTTGCTGAACCTGATGGGCTTGGACAACTTGACCACACAGAACAACCCCATCGCAGGCGGTGACGGTGTGTTCGACTTCTTGGACCATGCCGCGACACAAGGCGGTACCATCAACTCATCAAATGGACGCATCTTCTTCCCCGTGCTTGAGCCTTTCGGCAAGCACATCCACGAAAAAGTCTTCCCCAACGAAGCCAATTTGGCCAACAAATACGCCTACGACTCGCTTTATACGATGACGAAAACCTCCGCCGAGCAATATTCGGAGAAGAACAAGTTCACGCTGAAGGGCTATTATTCGTCGCAGTCGGGCAGTGAGATTAGCCTTAACGCCATGAACGTGGCCCAAGGCTCGGTGAACGTCACGGCTGGCGGCGTGCAACTCGTTGAAAACGTTGACTATACCGTTGACTATACTTTAGGCCGCGTCACCATCCTCAACGAAGGTATCTTAAACTCCGGCACACCTATCAACATCTCGTTGGAGTCGAATTCAGGTTTCAGTGCCATTCGAAAGACATTCCTCGGCTCACGTGTCGAGCATGAGTTCAGCCAAGACTTCCATGCCGGAGCCACCATCCTTTACCTCGGTGAGAAGTCATATACCCAGAAGATCAACTACGGCGAGGAAGCCATCGCCAACACCATTTACGGTGCCGATCTTAGCTATCATACTGATGCACGTTGGTTGACCAGTTTAATCAACGCTTTGCCTGGTATCAGCACCAAGTCTCCGTCGCGCATCAGTGTTGATGGTGAGTTTGCCCGCTTCATCCCAGGCCTTTCCAAGTCGGCTAGCGAGCCAGGCACCTCCTACATCGACGACTTCGAAGGCGCCAAGTCGACCATCGACCTGCGTTTGCCCACCTTGTGGTACATGGCCAGCACGCCGCAGAACCAAACCGACCTCTTCCCCGAAGCAGCGGCCAACACCGGACTCAACTATGGCAAAAACCGCGCACGACTGTCGTGGTACGTCATTGACAACTCGGTATTCTATGACCGCAACTACAGCTACCGTCCCTCCAATGTCGACAACGAAGAACTCTCGAAAAACTCAGTCCGCCAGGTGCTTGAAACCGAGCTTTACCCCAACAAGGACATTGAGACTGGAACGCAAACTAATATCTCGGTGCTCAACTTGAACTATTATCCCGAAGAGCGCGGTCCCTACAACTACGACGTCGACCCAACCCAATACTCCGCCGGTATCAACGAAGATGGTACGCTGAAAGACCCCAAGAGCCGTTGGGGCGGCATTATGCGCAAGATGGAGTCGACCGACTTTGAGGCCACCAACATCGAATACATTGAATTCTGGCTGATGGACCCCTTCGCCGAAGAAGAGTTCGCCAACAACCCCGGTAAGCTTTACATCAACTTGGGTGACATCTCGGAAGACATTCTTCGTGATGGTCGCAAGTTCTATGAAAACGGTCTGCCTGCCACAGAAAATGTTGAAAATGTAGACACTACCATTTGGGGTCGCGTGCCTATCATGCAAGACCTCGTCAGCACTTTCAACAACTCATCAGAAGCCCGTCAGTACCAAGACGTGGGTTACGACGGCTTGCGCGACATCGATGAACGCAACTTCTTTGAAGGCAACTACCTGAGCGTCCTTAGGGAACGCTTTGGTGAAAGCTCGGGAGCCTACACGCAGGCCTACCAAGACCCGTCTTGCGACGACTACCACTATTTCCGCTCCAACGACTGGGACTCACCCGACGACGAAGTCCATAAAAGCATTTTGGCCCGCTATAAACAATTCAATGGTCCCGACGGCAACTCACCCGCCGACATCCAGCAGACCGAGGGCTACATGAGCAGCAACTCCACCCTGCCCAATGCCGAAGACATCAACGGCGACAACACTTTGAGCGAGTCGGAGCGCTACTACCAATACGTAATCGACCTTGACCCTGCCAAGATGGTCCCTGGCCAGAATCACATCGCCGATGTCTTCCAATCCGGTGGTGTTTCGTTGCCTAACGGACAAATCAGCGGTGTCACTTGGTATCAGTTCCGTATCCCCATCAGACAGCCTGACAGGGTCATCGGTCGCATCGACGACTACTCAAGCATCCGCTTCATGCGTATGTTCCTGACCGAATTCCAGCGTCCAATCGTGTTGCGTTTCGCCACCCTCGACCTCGTGAAAGGCGAATGGCGCACCTATTCGCAGAGCATCCAGGCTCCGGGCGAATACGAACCCAACGATATCAGTAACGAGACCACATTCGACATCTCGGCTGTCAGTGTCGATGAGAACAGCCGCCGCCAGCCTGTGCCTTACGTCATCCCGCCTGGCATACAGCAAGAGCGTGTCATTGGCATGACGCAGACCACCCGCATCAACGAGCAGTCGCTACAGATGACGGTGCAAAACCTCGTGGATGGCGACGGACGCGCCATTTACAAGACCGCCGACTTTGACCTGCGACAATACAAATACCTCAAGATGTTCGTCCACGCTGAGGCTGCCCACGAAGACAGCCCGCTTGAAGACCAAGACCTCACCGTCTTCATGCGAATCGGTACTGATTTCACCGAAAACTACTATGAATACGAGGTGCCGCTGAAGGTGACGCCGTGGGGGACACCTTATACCAACGAAGAAGCCATTTGGCCTGAAATCAACAACTTGGATATCCGATTGGAGGATTTGGTCGCGGTAAAGCAACGACGCAACGAAGCCATGAACCAACCTAATAGCAACGTGCGCCTCAACTACATCTATTCGGAAAAGACCAAGAAAGGCACTGTAGGTACTACAGACTACTACCATACCATCAAGGTCATCGGTAACCCGAGCATCAGCGACGTGGAAGCCATGATGATCGGTATCCGCAACCCGAAACGGCAAAATCTTGCCGATGTTGACGACGGCCAGCCCAAGAGTGCCGTGGTGTGGGTCAATGAGTTGCGCCTCACCGACTTGAACAGCAATGGCGGTATCGCTGCCACAGGACGTGTGGAGGCCACCCTTGCCGACTTGGGTCGCGTGAGTGTCAACGGTTCCTACAGCTCGTCAGGATTCGGTCCTTTGGACAGTCGTATCGTCAACAACACTTTCGAAGCTCATTCCGCCTTCAACGTCGCCACCGACCTTGAATTGGGCAAGTTCTTCGAAAACATTGGCCTTAAAATCCCGATGCACATCGATTACGGACAAAACAAAATCACGCCGCTCTATAATCCCTACGACCCTGACATCAAGCTGAAAGACGCCCTCGCTGCCATGAACAGCGACCAAGAACGGGCAGAATTCACTTCCACCATCCACGACTACACGCAGCAGAAGAACATCAACTTTATGAATGTCAGGAAGGAACGTGTCACAAAGAAACGTAACGATGACGAAGGAGGCAAAAAAGATAAAGAACAAGAAAACTCAAGAGACCCCAACAAAGGGCTCAGAAGTGGTCGTGGCAATATGCCCAAGGTGCATTTCTACGACATTGAGAACATCAACCTCTCCTTCGCCTACAGCGAGTCTTTCCAGGAGAACACCGACATCAAGTCCTACATGGTGAAGACCTATCGGGGCGGTTTGGGTTACAACTATGCTGGCAATCCAAAGCCCGTTGAACCCTTCGCCAAAGCAAAGTGGGCCTCAAAACCCGCCTTGCAAATCATCAAGGACATCAACTTCTACTATGCGCCCAAGAGCATCGTCTTCAACACTGAAATGTACCGCTACTATTCAGAGCGGGAGATGCGCAACAAGAGCGGCGGCATCATCAACATCATCCCGACCTATTCGAAACAATGGGATTGGACACGTAACTATCAATTGCGCTACGACCTCACCAAAGCCCTCACCTTCGACTACTCGGCACAAGCCCAAGCATACATCTACGAGCCGGCAGGCTTCGTCGACCGCAACGCCGACCCTGAGAAATGGCAGAAAGTGCAAGACACCATCAAGAATGAGTTGAGAAACCTCGGTTCCGTATCGCGCTATACGCAAAACTTCAATGCAAGCTACACCTTGCCTATCAACAAAATCCCGATTTTCAACTGGATTACCGCCAGTGCCAACTATCAAGGCACTTATCACTGGACTGCATCCGCAAAATCCATACAATCGCGGTTGGGCAACGTCATCGACAACTCCAGCAACATACAAGGCAATGCCACCCTTGACTTCACCAAGCTTTACAACAAGGTGCCTTACCTGAAACAGGTGAACACGCCCCAGAGACGCAATGACGGCAGAAACGAAAAAGACCAGAAAGGAAAAGGAAAGGACAAGGAGAAAGGCAAAAAAGAAAAAGACTCGAAGGATAAAGACGATAAAGGAAAGGACGAAGGAGCACAACCGGCTGATTCCACCAAGACTACGACCAAGACAAACTACGGAAAAATTGTGCTCGACAACTCATTGCGCGTGCTCACCCTCGTCAAGAAAGTGTCGGGTACCTATTCCGTCAATGACGGACAGTCGTTGCCCGGTTTCATGCCCAAGACCGAATATCTTGGCATGAACACCATAGGCTGGGCGCCAGGTATCGGATTCGTCCTCGGCAGCAACTTCGGCAGCGATGCCAACATATACGACAAAGCAGTGCTCAACAGCATTGATGTTGAAGATGCCAAGTGTTGGCTTACCAAGGACTCCATCCTTAGCGATCCTTACGTCCGCCGCAAGACGGAGACCATGAACTACCGTGTCAACACCGAGCCTTTGCCCGGCATCAAGATTGACTTCACCGGCAACCGCAATTACGCCGAGAACCAGCAACATTACTTCCGCTACAATTGGGAAAACCAAAATTTCGATGTCTTCACCCCGACCAACAGCGGCAACTTCAGCATGAGTTACTTTATGGCTGGTACGGCCTTCTATAACTCCGACTCCACCTCGTCGCACTTGTTCGACAACTTGATGAAGAGCCGAAAGGTCATCGCCGAACGCATAGCCCGCAACAACCCGCAATGGATTGAGAATGTGAACGAATACGTTTACGACAGCATCGCAGGCGATTACTTCCCGAAAGGCTATAGCTCAAACTCGATGGACGTGTTGCTCTACTCCTTCATCGCCGCCTATACGGGTCAGGATGCTGAGAAGATTTCCCTCAACCCCTTCCCGCGCATCCCGCTGCCCAACTGGAACTTCACCTACAACGGCCTGACTAACATCCCGGCCATCAGCAAGCTCTTCAAGACCGTCAGCATATCAAATAGCTACAAGTCGAACTACGCCATCAACTCTTGGGCCTCCAACGTGTATTACAACGAGAGCAACACCGTACAGACTTATGAGAACTCCGACATCATCATCCCCAGATACGACATTTCACAAATCGTGCTGAACGAACAGTTCACCCCCTTGATTGGCATAGACCTCGGACTGCAAAACTCCATGACCTTCAACCTCCAATTCAAGAAGTCGAGGACGATGACCCTAAGTTTCGCCAACAACCAACTCACAGAGGTGAACAGCCGCGAAATAGTGATTGGAGGCGGCTACCGCATCAAGAACCTCTCGTTCAACGTCACACCCGTGGGCGGCGGTGGCCAAGCACAGACCATCAAGAACGACCTCGTGTTGAAACTCGACATCGGCTTCAAGAAAGACATCACAATCCTGCACCGCATCGACGAGAACAACCATCAGGTGTCGGCTGGCCAAAACAAAATCAACTTCTATCTCACCGCCGACTACAACTTCAGCCAACGTTTGGCCGCACAGGCCTTCTTCAAGTATGACCTCACGATTCCTGAGGTGGCCAACACCTTCAGAAACTCCACCTCCTATGGCGGCATCACCCTCAGGCTCAGCCTAGCGCAATAAAATTTTCAGCAAAATGCGGATTGAGCCACTAAAATATGTATTTTCGCAGCCTAAATTGAAACACTTTAAATCATACAACAAATGAATATTCCAGCAAATCTGAAGTACACCAACGACGACGAATGGATCCGCCTTGAAGGCGAAGAAGCCTACGTCGGCATCACCGATTACGCACAACACGAACTTGGCGACATCACCTTCGTTGATGTTGACCCCGACATCGTCGGAGAGACTCTTGACGCCCAAGAAGAATTCGGCGCCATCGAAGCCGTGAAGACCACCGCCGAGCTGCTTATGCCCGTGGCTGGCGAAATCCTTGAAGTCAACGAAGCCCTCGCTGACGAAGAGAATGCCAAACTCGTCAACAGCGACCCTTACGGCGAGGCTTGGATCATCAAGATCAAAGTGAACGACGTCGCTGAACTCGACGGTCTCCTTGATGCCGCTGCTTACGAAGCAAAGATCGGTTAATCATTGGAACGACTGACCAGAAATAGCATCCCGGGAATCCTGTGTGGAATCGTCATTTTGATTCTTACCGGACTCCCGGGTTCTTTGTTTCCACGTGTCAAGCCTACCCTTGGCCTTGACAAGGTGGCGCACGTCATTATGTATGCAGGTTTTGCCTTTGCCTGCCTTTGGGGATACCGCAAACAATTCGTTTCCAACGGTTTATCCTACCAAAAAAGAGCCATCATCCTAACCATCCTCATCAGCATCGCTTATGGCGGGCTGACTGAAATCATGCAGGAAACGATTACGGTACTCCACCGCTCAGGAGATTGGCGTGACCTCATCGCCGACAGCATCGGCACAGGCTTGGGCGTACTTATTTTTTATCTTTTTTTTCGCCGCAAAAAATAAAATTCGTTTCAGTTGCGTTTTATAAGCAAATAATTACTACTTTCGCATCGTCAATTGAAAAGTAGAATTTAAAAACATAGTACCATGGAAGAGAAAAAATCACCTAAGGCTAATCTTGAGAACAAGAAACTGATGTTCATGCAGATAGGTATGATTATCAGCTTGCTCATTGCGTGGTTGGCCTTCGAACACAAGAGCTACGACAAGCGCCAGATTGACGAGAGCCTGCTCAATCGCGAGGTCGTATTGGATGAGGAAATGGTGGAAATCACCAAACAAGAAGAGCAAAAGCCACAGCCTGTGGAACAGCCCCAGCAGACCACTCAGCTCGAAATTGTGGAAGACGACGTAGAGACTGAAGACCTCAACATCAACGCTGAAGTGGAGCAGAACGAAGTCATTGAAGAGTACGTCGCTCCCGAAGTAGTTGAAGAAGAAGTTGTGGAACAGGAAATCTTCCAGATTGTGGAAGAGATGCCTGCCTTCCCTGGTGGCGAGGCCAAACTGATGGAGTTTGTTGGCAAAAACATCAAGTATCCTCAGATTGCCCGTGAGACCGGCATCCAAGGCCGTGTGTTCATCGGTTTCGTTGTTGAGCCTGATGGTTCCGTCTCCAATGTGAAGCTGCTCCGTGGCATCGGCGGTGGCTGCGACGAAGAAGCCATGCGCGTTGTCAAGTCAATGCCGAAATGGAAACCCGGCAAGCAGCGTGGTAAGGCCGTGCGTGTGTCTTATCAGATTCCTGTGTTCTTCAAGCTGCAGTAAGCAGTTGGAGAAAGGTGAAATGAAAAATCCGGCGCGTTGCGTCGGATTTTTTTATTGATGAAAATGTTTGTGAACAGCCTCTGCCTTTGCAGGCCCAACAATCTCAGTAAGGCGCTCCAACGAAGCCTCCTTAATGCCTTTCACGGATTTCAATTCGAGTAACAGTTTCTCTGCCGTCTTCTTCCCTATCCCCTTGATGTCAGCCAACTCGGAGTGCATGAAACCTTTCTCAAACTTCTTCCTATGGAAAGTGATGGCGAAACGGTGCACCTCATCTTGGATATGCGCCAACAGACGGAAGACTTCCGAATTGGGCTTCAAGCCCACCACACGTGGCGGGAAACCGAACAACAATTCGTTCGTGCGGTGACGGTCGTCCTTAGCCAAGCCCGCAATGGAAATGTCGACATGCAACTCGTCTTGAATCACCTGACGCACTACCTCCATCTGTCCCTTGCCGCCATCGGTGATGATTAGATTGGGCAAAGGTTTGTCTTCCTCAATCAACCTAGAATAACGGCGGCGCACCACTTCTTTCATCGAAGCATAGTCGTCGGGGCCTTCCACTGTCTTGATGTTGAAATGACGGTAACCCGCCTTGTTGGGTTTGCCGTTCACAAACTGCACCATGCCCGCCACGGCATAGTCGCCCTGGAAATTGGAATTGTCGAAGCATTCAATGACTTCAGGTACCACTTCAAGTTGCAAAGCATCCTTGAGGCTGTTGAGCACGCGTTTTTGATGCCTTTCTGGGTCTACCAAGGTAAGCTGCTTCTCCAAGTCAATCTTGTACTGGATGGCATTGCGGCGCGAGAGGTCAAGGAGTTTGAGCTTGTCACCACGCTGCGGGATAGTCACTTGCACCTCATCAATGGGGTAATCCAATTTCATAGGCACAATGATTTCAGGGGCATGGTCGCCAAACTGTTGCCGCAAGTCAGTTACAGCCAAGAGCAGCAATTCTTCCGCTGTCTCTTCCAAACGACGCTTCATCTCGAAGGAATGACTCTGTACCACGGCGCCGTCTTTCACCTTCATATAGTTGACATAGAAAGACTCACCCTCGTCAACATATGAAAACACCTCCACATTGTGAATCGTGGCACTGACCACGGTCGAACGGCTACGATATTCCTCCAAAAGGTCATATTTCTCCTTGATGAGCTGTGCTTCCTCAAACTCCATGCGGGAGGCATAGTCCATCATGGCCGATTTCAAGCCTCGAAGCACCCAACCCAGGTTGCCCTTGATGACTTCACGAATCTCCGAAATCATGGCGTTGTAGTCTTCTTTGGAAATCAAGCCTTCGCAGGGACCGTTGCATTTATGGATGTGGTAGTCGAGGCACACCTTGTATTTGCCTTTTTCGACACCAGCTTCCGTCAATGGCGTGCGACAGGAACGCACCTTATATACCTGACTGAGCAAGTCCAGCAGAATATGCGCTGTTCGCACTGAAGGATAGGGACCGAAATACTCTGAACCGTCGTTCACTTTTCTTCTTGTCAAGAACACACGCGGAAAGGCCTCCTTCTTGATGCAAATCCAAGGGTAGGTCTTGTCGTCCTTGAGCATGATGTTATAGCGCGGCTTGTACTGCTTGATCATCGTGTTCTCCAACAGCAGTGCTTCCGACTCCGAGTCGACAATGCTGTATTCAAGGTCGGCGATTTTGCTCACGAGCACGCGCGTCTTGCCGAATTGCTCCTTATTAAAATAACTGCTGACACGGCGTTTCAGGTTTTTGGCCTTGCCGACATAGATGAGTGTGCCGCTCTTGTCAAAATAGCGATACACGCCAGGCTTGTTGGGTAACGCGGCGAGTTTTTGTTTTACTATTTCTGGCAATTCTGGCATTATTTCTTTTTTTACTATGGCTCATGACTATGACTATGGCTTGCCTTTACGTAGAGGCAGCCATAGTCATAGGCCATTGGCTATTGTCTTTTCTTCATGTGGTCCCAGCCTTGGGCTTTGACGGGAATGACATGGTTGTCGGGGGTAATCATTTCGGCAACGCCCTTGTCGTCGGTCATATAGCCGATGACGGTGACATCTGCCGACATGGTCTGTATCTTCTCGTAATCCTTTTGGTCGATGGTGAAGAGCAGTTCGTAGTCCTCGCCG
>JAEEGH010009979.1_pt1 | contig 21916 bp, 21 predicted proteins | sample 9134181 | NCBI WGS metagenome assembly JAEEGH01 (sample SAMN16246544, study PRJNA631951) | gut metagenome | biome: gut microbiome; feature: rumen; material: DP-attached | host: Bos | place: Iran: Karaj | collected 2018-10
GTAACTAAGTATAATGCGGCTCTGAAAGATTGTAATGTGGCTGTGCTGAATCATAAAGATGCTGATCATTGTAGTTCGCACCACCTGTATTTGGTTCGTTTGCTTGGTAAGACGCGTGAAGAAACCAATCGTGTGATTGAGCAGATGGCAGAACGCGGAATCGCTACCAACGTACACTACAAGCCACTGCCCATGATGACGGCCTACAAGGCTCTTGGCTTCGACATCAAAAACTATCCCAATGCCTATCATCTGTTCGAGAATGAGATAACGTTACCTCTTCACACTCGCCTGACGGATGAGGATGTAGAGTATATTATAACCAACTTCGTTGATATAATCAAAAATTCGTGAAAAGAGCGTTTGACATTATAGCGAGTGGACTGGGACTGATTGTGCTCAGTCCACTCTTTTTGGTACTCGCCATTTGGATCAAGCTGGACTCGAAGGGGCCGGTGTTTTATCGCCAGGTGCGCGTGGGCTATAAGAACAAGGACTTCAGAATATTTAAGTTCCGCTCGATGAGGGTTGGGGCAGACAAGGGAAGTCTGGTGACTATTGGAGGGCATGACCCTCGCGTGACTAAGAGCGGGTACTTTATCCGTAAGTTCAAGTTCGATGAATTGCCTCAGTTAATCAACGTGTTTGTTGGGGACATGTCGCTGGTAGGGCCAAGACCGGAAGTAAGACATTATGTGAACTATTGGACGCCCGAGCAGATGCATGTGCTGGATGTCCGTCCTGGCATCACAGATCCCGCATCCATCAAGTTCCGTAATGAGAATGAACTGATGGAGAAAGCGGAGGATCCTGAGAAATATTATATTGAGGTCATCATGCAGGAGAAGATAAAGCTTTATCTGGAGTATGTCGAGAAGCATAGTTTCTGGTATGATTTAGGCTTGATCTTTAAAACATTCTTTGTGATTGTAAAGGAGAGATGATTAGATTCATCATGCTTGCTGCCATCCTGTTGTTGCCTCAAACAATGAGGGCAGACGATGGGGTGGAATACAAAGTGGAGACACAGGCCACTGTGGGAGCGGGCGACTTCTCTCCTTTGTGGCTAAATGCAAACAAATATGGTCTTAGTTCGTTAGAAAACAATAACGGTTATCTACGTACGGCCTTATCACGTTCCATCGACAACGACTCGTTGCGTAAATGGGGATGGGGCTGCGGTGTTGACATTGCTGCCGCATATAACTTCACGAGCTCTTTTGTGGTTCAGCAGGCATTTGTTGAAGGGCGTTGGCGTAAATCTTCTTTGTTGATAGGCAGCAAGGAACTGCCGATGGAAATGAAGAATCAGAAACTGAGCAGCGGCTCACAGGTCTTAGGTAAGAACGCACGCCCTTTTCCACAAATCAGACTGTCATATCCAGATTATGTTGATGTGCCTCTGATGGCTCAATGGTTGCAGTTTAAAGGGCACCTGGCCTACGGATGGTTTACTGACGATGGATGGCAGAAGGACTTTACCAGTGGTGGATATACGGAGGATGTGCTCTTTCACAGCAAGGCAGGCTTTCTGAAATTCGGAAAGCCTAATGGCCATTTCTCGGCAGAGATTGGTATGGAGATGGGTTGCCAGTTTGGCGGGCATTCTTACTATTATGAAGGAAACACGTTGAAAGAGAAGAATATCAATCCCGTAACTTTGAAATCGTATATCAGGGCATTGATTCCTGGGGGCAATGACGGTGATGCAAGCCAGCCAGACCGAATAGACCAAGGGGCTGATGGTAACCATGTAGGAGCCTGGTTGTTGAAGTTGAAGTATAATCAGCCCTCGTGGACGGTAAGCTTATATGGCGAGCATTACTTTGAAGATCTGTCTGCCATGTTTCAGTTGGACTATGACAACTATACGACGGGTGAGAAATGGTTAGAGAAACACGGTAACCGATTTGTCCTCTATGACTTCAAGGATATGTTACTCGGCGTAGAGCTGAACCTAACGAGATGTCCGTGGCTAAATGCCTTCGTATTCGAATATATTTACACGAAGTACCAGAGTGGCCCCATTTTTCATAATCATCAGAAATTTCTGCCAGATCATCTCGGGGGACTTGACAATTACTATGTGCACTACCAGTTTAATGGGTGGCAACACTGGGGGCAGGTCATTGGCAATCCGCTGTACCGCTCGCCGCTGTATAATACGGATGGCAGGCTTAAAGTGCAGGACAATCGCTTCTATGGTTTTCATATGGGACTTTCGGGGAATCCGATGCAAGGCCTTCATTATAGGATTTTAGGTTCGTGGCAAAAAGGTTACGGCACTTACGGGGCGCCTTACGATGAACCGAGGAAAAACCTGAGCCTTTTGGCGGAAATGGACTATCGGTTGCCAGAACTTATGGCCAAAGGTTGGAGCGTGAAATTAGGATTAGGTTACGACCACGGGGAGTTGTTGAGCAAAGACGGAACAACAACCAGCAACTATGGCCTACAGCTGACAATCGCCAAACAAGGAATATTCTGTTCCTGGTAACGCTGGCACGAACGAAATGAAAAGGGGTACTATTCGGGGTGAAAAGGGACGCTTTTTGCACGGACTCGAGATTGAAGTCGAGGAGATGGATGTACAACAACGGATTATTAATTTCATTTTAATTTTAACTATTGCCCATAGGGGCAAAATAATAAATTATTAATTATTAAAGGCAAGTCGTGCCGAATGAATCGAACATTCCTGCAAAGGTATGTAAAAATAATTTTGTCGACGTGACAGCTGTCGCCTCAGGATTGTCAAGGAATCAGAAAACCTATTGCCCCTTTAGCAAAGTTTAACACTAAAGCAAAAACTATAGGATACAACTACATGGTATCACAACTGAGAAATGATTAACTATAGTATTATTATTCCGCACAAGGACTGCCCAGAATTGCTTAACAGGTGTCTGGATAGTATTCCGAAACGGGGGGATCTTCAAATCATTGTAGTTGACGACAATAGTGATAGTGATAAGAAGCCTGTTGTTAACCGAAAGGATGTTGAAGTGGTATTGCTGGATGGTGAACATGCAAAGGGTGCCGGACGAGCAAGAAACGTAGGCCTGGATATGGCAAGGGGTAAATGGCTGTTGTTTGCTGATGCCGATGACTGCTACACAGACAATCTTCCCCAACTACTTGACAGATTTGCCAATGATAATACTACTGATATCGTATATCTCAATGCCTATAAGTTCGATGATAATGATAACGTATATCCACTTAGAATAGAGCGCCTTATCAGAAATTATACAGAAGGTAAGAAATACGCAGAGCAAGATTTACGTTATGGCTTCTGGACTCCTTGGACAAGAATGGTGAAGAGGGAGGTCGTAGTAAAGAACGGTATAAGGTTTGAAGAAGTCCCCATAGGGAATGATGTCATGTTTGGGTTTAAGGTCAGTATGTTCTCTAACGCGATTGGCATAGAGGAAGAGATGGTATATAAATACTATAAATGGCCGCATGGGAGTATAACAGGAAGGAAAAGGCAAAAATATACAATGGAAGCTTTCATACGACGAGGCGAAAGAATTGCTTTTTACTATCAAGTGGGATACCATAGTTGTCTGAACCTGTTTGTTATGATAGAATATCATCTTCGTAAAAGACAGTTGACACTCAGACAAGCTTTGGCCTATTATTTTCAATATCTCAAGGAGTATGATATTTTTTTGCCCAAAGACATTGCGTGCTACTTATATGAGTTGACCATAGTGAGAATACCACGAAGATGTGTGTCGGTGTTTAGGACGGACGTATGGTAAGTAAGGAAATGTCAGAGAGTATAAAAGAGCAATCACTTTTTGGGTTTAAGTGGAATGCCATCGGGAATTTCTCTCCGTATGCTGTGCGATTTGTTATAGGACTAATCATCGTAAGACTGCTTGACCCAGAAGACTATGGGGTGATAGGGATGCTGTCTATATTCATGGCCATCTCACAGTCGTTTGTCGATAGTGGTTTCGGTAATGCCCTGATTCGTAAGATTGACAGAACGGCGGTGGATTGCTCTACGGCTTTCTATTTCAACATAGCGGTTGCAATAGTGTTTTATGGGATTCTATTCGTTACCGCGCCCTATATTGCCGCCTTCTACAATATGCCGGTATTGACGGAGGTAACTCGCGTATTGTCTTTGATGATTGTCATTAACTCTATGAGCATTGTTCCCCGTGCCCTGCGGTCGATAGCGGTGGATTTCAAGTCTCAGGCCTATTCTTCCGTCATTGCTGTTATTGTATCTGGAACAATAGGATTATATTTGGCATATACTGGATATGGTGTATGGGCATTGGTATGGCAATCCATTGTCGGCTCCATAGTTGGTGTGACTGTTCTGTGGTTATTAGCACGATGGAAACCGTTGTGGATTTTCTCGTGGCAGTCGTTTAAGTCGATGTTTTCTTATGGAAGTAAACTCATGGTCTCAGGGTTGATGAATACAGTATATAGCCATGCGTCGTCATTGATCATCGGTAAATTCTATACACCGGCAGAACTGGGATATTACGACAGGGGAAATCAAATAGCCTCGATGCCAAGCCTGAAACTCAGTAGCGTGTTTCATGGTGTTACCTTTCCGATACTGGCCAAGCTACAGGACGATAATGAGCGACTGATCAATGTCTATCAGAAGTACCTGGCTATCACCTCATTGCTGATTTTCTTTCTGATGACGCTACTGGCTGTAATTGCAAAACCTCTTATTCTGATTCTTTTGACGGAGAAGTGGGTTGGTATCGTACCTTTCCTCCAGGTGTTCTGTCTGGCTTTTATGTTTGATACTGTGTGTAAGCTGAATAACAACCTGCTTTGTGTGAAAGGCTGGTCGGGCTTGTTTCTTAAGCTCGAAATCATCAAGAAGGTCATCGTTATACCTGTTCTCATGATGGCAATACCATTCGGAGTGTTGGCTCTCTGTTTCGTCGCTGTGGTGCATACCTTTGTAGATATTACCTGTTCATCATATTACTTAAGGAAACTGTTAGGCATTGAACTGCGTAGCTATACTGTCTTGGCAAAGTATCTCCTGTTGTCGGTTCTTGCCTGCACTCCATCTTTTGTGCTGGGTTTTCTTGAATTAACACCATGGCTGTCATTATCATTAGGCGTAGCAATAGCCATGGGATTATACTATTGGCTGTTACGTAGAGATGAGAATATGAAGGAAATCCTTCAAATAGTATTCAGTACGCTTCGAATAAAGAAATGAAGGTATCCATTATCATTCCCGTCTATAATGTAGGGGACTATATCGAGGATTGTCTTCGAAGCGTAATCCGACAGGTATATTCTGGCAACATTGAATGCATCATAGTAGATGATTGTGGCACGGACAACAGTATTGCCTTAGCAGAAGGGGTGATAGCGTCTTATCAGGGGCCGATTCAATTCAAGATACTGCATCATCAGCATAATCGCGGCCTTTCTGCAGCTCGTAATACCGGCATGGATGTGGCACAGGGTGACTATATCTTTTTCTTGGATAGCGACGATGAATTGACTGATGATAGTATTGCCACTTTGACAAAACCATTGGAAACTGAGCGGTACGATGTTGTTCTGGGCTTTGTGGCGTATCGGCAGGTTCTGTCCGCGAGTCATATTGTAGGAACAAATGGCCCTCAAGAGCTCAATATAAAGAAGGATATCCTGCTGCGACCGCCAAAGATACTGCAGTCTTACAAGAAGCAATGGGCGGTTGTAGCCTGGAATAGATTGTATCGGACAGCGTTTATTAAACGGAATCATTTAAGTTTCAAGGAAGGACTATTATACGAGGACAACTTATGGAGTTTCCAAACAGCGTGCTTGGCGCAATCCCTTTATATTGTGAGTCATACGACTTATATCCATAAGATCAGGGAAGGAAGTATCATGACTTTAGGGACGAGTAAGGACGTATGCGATAGTTTTGAAACAATTCTGAAAGAGATGCGAACATTTGTAGATGTTTTTCAAATTAAGAACGCAGATGTTTTCCCCTTCTTTAATGGCACTTTTTGTCTTATCCTTAATTACTATTCACATTCAGGTTCAAAAGAACAATTCTTCCATACATATGACCACTTGCGGCCCTATGTGAAAGCGTCATTACGACAGATTCTTCATGCAGACCGTTTCAGGTTGAGGGGATATGCGAGAGATTTCCATTATCTATTACCCAAGAACCTTGCACCAGCATGGCAAAACTCTGTTTATAAGAAATTTCGTCCTGCTATCATTCAGATATATTACAAGATGCGATTGCTGCAACTTGGTCTCTTTCCAAAAGCGGTGATATCAAGAAAATGGAAGCGTCGTATGGGTTATCCGCTGAATTGGAAAGATCCTCGTGATATTAATGAGAAAATACAATGGCTAATGGTCAATAGTGATATATCTGAGTGGACACGATTGGCTGATAAAGATAAAGTCCGTGATTATGTCAAAGAAAAAGGGTTGGGACATTTGCTTTTGAAACAATATGGAGTTTGGGAAAATGCGGAACAAATTGACTTTGATGCGCTGCCGAAAAGATTTGTGCTTAAATGCAATCACGATTTTGGCTCAACCATCATAGTAGATAAAACGAGTCCTGATTTCAACCGTAATGCTATTTGTGAGCGACTGAATAATTGTCTGAAACGTAATTTTGCCGTTGGCGGAGAAATACATTATCGTCACATCCCACCGCGAGTAATTGCGGAGGAGTATCTGGAAATGACGGATGCGGTAAAAGAGGTGTCCTCGTCCCAGATTGATTACAAAGTATGGTGTTTTGATGGGAAACCCTATTGGATTTGGTGCTTGTTTAATAGATCTCGTCGTTGTTTGCACATAAATGTATACGATCTGGAATGGAATCCTCATCCAGAATACATTGTCCCGGATGGCCATTTACGACCTGGAGATGATGAAATCCCTAAGCCCAAATCGTTGGCGGAAATGTTGGACGCAGCCTCGAAATTATCCGAGGGCTTTCCCCAGGTTCGTGTTGATTTTTATGACATAGATGGAAAACTCTATTTCGGAGAAATGACCTTCACAAGCAATGGCGGAATGATGAAGTGTTTTACACCGGAATATCTTAAAATGTTAGGGGATAAAACAGTGATCAGGTGATGGGGAAGGAAATCTAGGAACATGTATTCCGGAGATGAAAAACGGCGTGTATAAACCAATTTCGGATGTGGATATACTCCGATAAAGTTTAGTGTGGATAGATTAGAGTTTAGAGTCATTATTTAAAAAGGAAGAAGTATGAAGGAAGATGTAGTAACTCGCTTGCGAGAGTTTATGGAGGATGAGGCACGGTCTGGTTCTATGGATTTCGGGTGCATCACGCCCCTTTATGTCTATAGGATGTGGGGAGGTGATGTGAGCTTAGAAGACATAGAGGCTGCTTTCGTTGAGCTGAAGAAACAAAAGGTGCTATGATTTCTGATTTGTCATCCAAACTCACGCAAGTCATAGAGCAGATTCCAAAGGATGTGCTTTATGACTTTTTGTGTGAGTATGCACAGGGTCATGATGAATTGGCTATGGCCTTGGTAAGCGAATTCTGGCAGGCAGAGAAGAATGACTACCGCTCGATGGTTCAGCAATGCCTGATGCATCCGTCATCAGCTGGTCTCAAAAATGGGGATGGGTATGATTGGGGTGCAGTGGCTGCAGACCTTTCTCAGATGATGAATCTGGCAGAGCAGAAGGTGAAGGAAGGTAGTCTACTGGATGCTGCTGAGATTGCCCGATATGTGATGATACTGACTTGTGCTGAATATGAAACAGACCATCCATATGGTGAGAACTATACCGAGATGTGGTGGTTGCGGAGAAAACCATTGGAGGCAGTGCTAGAACGTGCGAGAGTGATGGTGACTGAGCTGCTGATTATAGGCGATGGCATTGATGATGACTCTCAGCGTGGACTGATAAAGGAAATCGTGGCAGAGTGTAAGCCTTTTAAGAAGAGTTATATCTGCCGGATGGATGTCTTTCTGGAAGATGCTCAAGCAAAAGTGCTTTCACCGAAGCGATATATCGCGTGGCTCCAGAAGAAGGTAGACTCTATGAGAAGTTCTTTCGATAAGAAGGGCTATCTGGAGAAATTGGTTCGCTTTTTAGACAAGATGGGGCAACGCCATGAGGCCATCGATATGATGGAGGCATACAAGGATACTGAGGATCTACGTACACTCTATATCGATATGCTGATAGAGTGGAAGATGTATGACGAAGCCTTAGAGTTGATGGACATATCGGACGTGGATGAGGTGTTCCTGGATGATTATAGCGAAAAGACCTTCGAAGTGTTGGAATTGACTGGCAACAGGGAGAAGACGATAGAGGTATGTAAATACCGGTTCCGCACTGTTGACAGGAAACAGCCTTATTATGACAAGCTTCGGGAGCTGTTATCAAAGGAAGAATGGAATTCTTTCATTGATGATGCCATCCGTAATGCCGATGACGTGTTTCTAGCAGACTATGATGATGTGGAGGCACAGATCTATATGGAGCGGAAGATGTATGACCACTTGGTAAAGTTCTGCCTGCGCACTTCGTATAATGCCGAGGAGAATATGGAGCGTTATGCCAAATATATGTCTGAGGCCGACCAGAGACTGGTGGCACAGGACATCATTAAGCGCATGAGGCATCGTGCTCCAGAATGTAAGAAAGGCAGCGACTATGACCATTTCGCTGGCTGGATAAAAAGGCTTTATAACTCTTCTCCAGAGTGCGAGAAGATTGCACGAGAGGTTGCGGAAGAGATAGTCAAGGAGATTCCGAATAAGCCTTTCAAGAGGTGGCTTGAGAGTGTCGGTGTGCTATAAATGAGAAGAAGAAAGTGATTACACTTCGATATCCATATTATATGTCCGCACTTCCACTGGCAGAAGTAATGCCAGTGCTGCTGAAAGAAGACTTGCTATGGATGGCAGGACTGTTTGGAATGACGGTGCCGAAAAGCAAGAAGAAAGAGGCTGTCGCCCAAATGGTGGCTGAACATTTGCTGACACATCCGAAGGAGGTGTTGTCGCTGGTACCGTCGAATGAGTTGAAGATGTTGCGGGAAATGGTGAAGCTGGAGTCTGGCAGCTATCTCTCGCGGAAGACACCTTCAAAACACTTCTGGATTCAGAGTCTCGGGCTGGTGATTACATACGAGGACAAGAAGGGGAAGCGGAGCAATATAATGATGCTCGACGAGTTGAAGTCGATATATGCCCCCTATCTTGATGATGCCATCAAGGATGCCAAGAAGAACAATGATGAGGAAAAGAGCGTGAAGAAAACCGTTGTGCTGAAAGATCCCGTAAAGGGAATACTTGACGGCTTAGACCATCTTCACGGAAAATATGTGCATACATGGTTCATGGAGCAATATATCAACTATGGTGATTATGAGTTCCGTGATGAGTTTTTGGTGGATGGGTACTGCGAAAGTTATAATGACCTGATGCGGACTAATGACCCGTTGCGAGTGAAGGATGCTAACAAGTACATCCAAGCCTTCATGAAGGAATGGTATCGGGATGATCCTGGACTCTATTACGAGGCATTGGAATTATTGCAGGAGTGGGCTTCGCACCAGTTCATGGACATGGAGGCTTCATTGAAGGGACGCATCGATAAAGACTGGTTTAATGCTGTGACTGAGGAGGAAGGCGAAGAACTCTACAACCGCATCGTGGGTTATCCGTTGGAAATCTGTAACATGATGCATGAGGATGGTCGTGAAGAGGAAGCGGTGGCCAACCTTTTCTATCTGCTGGAGATGACAGGTGACTTGTATCGGTTTAACCAGGACCTGTTTGAGAGCAAGAGCAGTAGTTTGGTTCCAAAGATGAAACTAATGAAGTGGTGGTTGACTGAACTATATCTTATCGTCAAGGGTAATCCGAAGGTGAATGATGAGATCAAGAGTGACATGGATTTCTTCCTGATGGATTTGCAGCATCGTACACAGCTATTCGACGAGGCGAGTACCAAGTGGGATGATATGTTTACGGACAATCAGCCATATGCAGAAGACGACGGCCTGTGGAAACACTATAAGGAGGATATGATGAAAAGGAAAAACGATATTGTCTTCGTCTCACGTACTTGCTGAACCATACACTGTTTGGCACAAAGCGCATCTTCCATATTAACCCAAATGGGGAGCCGGACTGTTTCTTTGCTACGCCTTTGATTATGGATGATACGAAGGTGGAACGCCTGTTTAACCTTATGGTGTGGGAAAAGAATCTGCATACAGAATGGATATCGCTGATGACGGATATCATGCTGCAGGTAGACGTGAAGGGTGCTGAGACGGATGACCGTCAGGTGTCACATGCATTGGTACAGGCATTCCGCGACTTGCCGGAATGGCATCTGGACGGCAAGACTACGGAGGACTTGCTGAAGCCAAGACCTGATAGCTCAAGATAGTTAAAAGAAGGGTGAAGATGGCTGTAAGAAAGTTATATGTAATTGGTAATGGCTTTGACAAGCATCATGGCTTGCCTTGTGGTCATGCAGACTTCAGAGTATGGCTCCAAGGGAACAAACCAGAGGTGTGTCATAACCTGATTCGGATATACGAAGACTGTCAGCGATAAGCATATTACATAAGAATATAGGGGAAAAGTATGGACAACATTTTCAAGAACTTATTCTCACATAGACATAATCTGGTAGAGATTCAGCCAATCATAATGAGAGATGCCATTAGCCAAGAGGTAATCAACGCTATAGGGACTTGTTATGATGTACTTTGTCGGAGGTTAAAAACTGTATATAACAACAGCTATTACCCACATACTGAATACTTCCTACAGGCAGACATTGAGAGGGAACTGTGGATACACTTTGCAAACAGACGCTTGTCGGGTTTTGAAAGTGGAGGTCGGTACCATTTATTATTCGACGAATTACTTACGCTAAGGACAATGTCATGGAACCAAATTCTAGATTTGGCAGAGTATGTATGTAAATGGGTAAGTGTGAATGTTAATAATTTTCCATACTTAAAGGAATTCCTGAAAGAATTTGAGGAAAATCTTAACAACGAGTTTGACCGCTTGGATTATGGATACAGAGTGGTAAACCATTGTATAGTAGATATCACTTTGGAGGAAGAACTGGCAGCTATAAGTGATGCAATAGAGAATTCGAAAGATAATGTGAGTGAACATTTGCAGCGTGCTGTGTTGCATTATTCTGCTCGACCGAACCCTGATGTGAGAAACTCAATAAAAGAATCGATAACAGCGGTAGAGGCTATATGCAGAGAGCTGACCGGAGAAACGACGTTGGGGAAAGCACTGAAACATCTTGAGGACAACGGTGTTGTAATCCATAAGATACTGAAAGAGGGGTTCACCAAGTTCTATGTGTACTCGAATGACCCTGACAGCGGAATCAGACATGCGTTGATGGATGACGAAGGGACGTATGTGCCATCCAAAGATGAGGCTTATTATATGCTAGTGGCATGCAGTACGTTCGTGAATTATCTGAGAAGGAAGGTGGCTTCATAAAGAAAATGAAAGAGGAATTAGACCACTCCGCGCTCACCCAAACAGAGAAAGAATGTCTAAAACGCCAGTGGGAACAATGATAGATGCCACACCCCATGGTTTCAAAGACAAACAGAAGGAGGAGGGAATCTTAATTTGATGCATGTAGTAGAAAGGACAAAATCAGAAACAATAAATATGAATACAATAACATTTGATGAGTCAAAAGAACGTTTCGACGAATTCGTAAATAATTACGAGACATACGAATCTATTAATATGTCGGAGTCTGACACAAGATCAAAGCTAATTGATACTGTTTTGATCGATGTGCTAGGGTGGGATGAAGCAGACATAAGAAGAGAAGGCCATGTGGACAGCGGTTATTTTGACTATAAGATATCGATAGCAGGCTTTTCTCTAATTATTGAAGCCAAAAGACAGTATAATGACCTTATTTTGCCAAATCAAAACAAGAGAAAATGCAAGCTTAATGCAATATATTCTTCCAATCAAGAAGTAATAGATCAGATTCGCCATTATCTGGATGATTGTGGATGTGATATTGGTGTAGTTACAAATGGAAAACAATATATCATAGCAAAATTCTTTAATACAAACGGTATTCCTTGGAAAGAGAATAACTGTATAGTTTATAACGGAGTAGAAGACATTATTAATAACTATGTTGAATTCTGGAATACGCTATCTAAAGAGTCTGTTATTAGAAATTGTGGCATAAAACAGTTGTTTGATGTGGAAATATCATTCTCAAAAACAGTACTTTCATCTATTTTGGACAAAGATAATGAAATTGTAAGGAATGACCTTTCTGCGAAACTTGCGCCATTTATAGACAAGGTATTTGGGGATATTTTTAATTCTAATGAAGAGGATGATGATATCGAGTTTATAAAAGAATGTTATGTCGAGAATAAAGAAGTCATAAAAAACAAAAGAGAATTAAGAGGATTGTTCCGTGACACTCCACCCAAACTAAATGAAGTGGTAAAAGCCGTTAATTCTGACAGTATAAGCCATCAGATTACGAATGAAATTGAAAATTATCCATCGCAATCCTCAAACTCAGCAACCCCTAAACCAATCATAATTATTGGTTCTCGAGGAGCTGGCAAGACAACTTTTTTAAACTTTTTATTCAAGAATGAATCTGAAGGGAACAACCTACAAGACAATCCGTACTTATTTGTCAACCTAATGAAATATTACACAGGTGCGGATTGTGTTGATTTTGAGAATATCTATAAAGATCTATTAATTCAATTTAGCGATAAGTATCCTCAACTCAATATTAACTCGTTAGAGGTCTTAGAACGTATTTATATAAGAGAAATAAACCAAAATAAGAAGGGAGTTTGGAGATATAGTTTTGAAAACAATCTGGATGAGTATCAAAAAGAGTTGGCATTATTCTTCAAAGAAAAGATGCGTAATAGTCAAGAACATTTCATGGCGATTAACAAGTATCTTACTAGAGAAATTCATAAAAGGATAGTGGTGATTTTTGATAATGCCGACCAATTAAGTGACAAAATCCAAGAACAAGTATATTTGAACGCATGCTCATTGAATACGCAAGCAAGATTCGGCGTGGTAATTTCATTGCGAGAAGGATATTATTATAATTGGAGGAATAGGCCTCCTTTTAATGCTTTTATATGTAATGCATATCATATTGCAGCGCCAGATTATGGACAAGTGTTACAGAAAAGACTTAACTATTTGGTGAAAAATATTCAATTCAGTAAAACGCATTCGTTTACAGGCTCCGTTGGTGACAAGCAATATATGCTTAATGATGATAAAATAGAAGAATTCTTCACTGGAATAGAAGGTTCGTTATTTGGTGCAAAGAATGCTCCCATATTAGACTTCTTAAGGCATATGAGCTTCCCTAATATCAGAGAAGGACTTAATTTGTTTAAAACATTCCTTATTTCAGGCTATACTGATGTGTCAGAATATGTATTGAGAGTATTGTTCAACAAGGGAGATCATATCATTACAATACCTATTCATGAGTTCGTAAAAACAATCGCATTGGAAAATAAGTTGTATTATAATCATAGGTCTAGTAAAATACAAAATCTACTCTATCCATCTAGTCCAAATTCTGATTATTTTATAAAATACTATCTGCTTAAGGTACTCGATGAACAACTGTCTTTTGAAGGCAATATTAATAAATTCATAGGGTATAGCGATCTGCTTAAGAAATTTTTGGAATATGGCTATAGGGAAGATGTTGTTAATAAAGAACTGGAGTCACTGTTGACGGACAATTTTATAGAGACAGACAAAGTACTTTCTGATATTAGCTGGAATAATTTGCCCGAAGAAACATTTTCAATAACAATAACAGCAAAGGGGCATTATTATATAACAGAACTGATAAATAGGTTTTATTATATTGAGCTAATATTGCAAGATACGCCTTTATTCGAAAAAGAAGTTTATGATAATCTAGTTCAAAAGTTCCCTATTCCAGAAAAGAGTAATGGCAAGAAGGATATGAAGGTTAGAATCGATGTCGTTCAACTATTCATGGATTATTTAGAGACTATAGAAAAGAAATCTAATAATGCCCTATTGCAGACAAAATATGGAAAACTGGTGGATAATATGTTAACAGGTGGTTTGAGAAATGACCTTAATAAATTAAGTGCCATTGCAGATAATCGGTAGACTTCTGGTTGATGGTAGAGTTTACAACAGTACATGCAGTCTCATAGATAAGTAGCGAAGGGCAATGAGTATTTGCTGGATAAATAATAACGGATTATGGATCAAGAAACTCGTTGGTTGACAAGATACAATGAAGTGAAGGCTTTCATAGAGGTCAATCACCGTAATCCGTCGCGTCATCGAATTGAAGATCATGATATGCTGAACTGGCTAAAGGCCAATAGAAAATCAATGAATGCGGGGGAGTTGAAGGAGGATAGGGTTGAAAAGTTCAATATGCTATTAGAACAGGTAGAACAGTTCAAGCATGTGAATCAGTGGAAATAAAGTAAGCGTCCAAAAGTGTGACATAGTAATTTGAGGAAAAGGTTGTACCTTATGGACTATAAAGACTGGTCATCAAAACTTGAGGAGGTGTTGGAGCGTGTGGATAAAGATACGCTTTATGACTTTATTACCGCCTATGCAAGAACGCATGAGGATTTCGCTTTGCTGCTTGTGAACGAGTTCTGGCAGGCAGAGAAGGATGACTACCGCTCGATGGTTCAGCAATGTCTGATGCATTCGTCACCAGCAGGAACTAAGAATGGGGATGGGTATGATTGGGGGGCGGAAGAGATAGTGAAGGAGAATCCGAATAAGGCGTTTAGGAGGATGTTTGAGAGAATCGGGGTGATGTGAGATAACTCAGGAATTACGGAGATACGGAATCACGGAGTCACGAAGATACGGAATTAAGAATCCACGGAAATACGGAATTAAAGGAACAAGGATTCATGGTTTTGGTTAAAAAAGAATAATTATTTCAAAGAAATGCAATTGTGCCAGTAGAAAATCGTTATCTTTGCAGGATAGATTAATATGATATGGCAGAAGTTAGATTTAAAATAAAAGGACAGGAGCAAGAAACCGTATTTACGCCCGTCGTAGTAGGGGACGACAAGAAGGTTTTCCTGTATGGCCGAACTGCTGACGGTACTGAAAAGAAAATTCCTCTAGAGAAAGATAGCAGTACCGGAGTGTTTATGCTTACAGACACGTCTTTGTTTGATGAGAACAAGGATGTGATAAGTGAGCGTCTGCTAGGACTTTCAGAGGAATGGATGAGTGAGTTGGCTCAGGGGTTTGAGAGTGGCAGCACTATAGATGAACGACCGCAACCTGGATATGGACCCGATGATATTTTTGTGGAGAACAAGCCGTTCTCGTTAAAGCAAATAGATGATCTTATAGAAGGTGGCGACATAGAGATAGCTCCAGACTTCCAACGTAATTTTATATGGGACAACACACGCCAAAGCCGTCTGATAGAATCTATTTTGCTTGGTCTGCCTTTACCTTCCATTTATCTAAGCCAGTATAAAGACGGAAGACTGACGATAGTGGATGGCCTTCAGAGAATTATGACCATCAGGAGATTCTTGAAGAGTGAATTACGATTGAGCAACCTGGAATATCTTGATGAATGTAATGGGAAGACATTCAATCAATTGAAGGAAATCTTTTCTCCTTTACGACTTCGCCGTTTCGGGCAGACTCAGATTATGTGCTTTGTTATCGACTACCGTTCGCCGAACAAGTTGAAGTTTGACTTGTTCAGACGACTCAACACGGGAGGAAAACCATTGAATAATCAAGAAATAAGAAATTGTCTGTCTCTTCCTGCACTTCGAAATGTGTTGAGAGAAATGGTGAGTCTTGATGCATTTGGAATCGCTACTGATTATAGGGTTAAGGATACCCGTTTAGAGGCGCAGGAAGCCGCATTACGTTTTATTTGCTTTTATGAGCAATACAATTGGAATGACCCTGTCGGATTCTATAGTGGCAATATGGAAGATACTCTTGATACCGCTATAGAGGACTTGAATGAAAGAAATGATCTTCAGAAAATTGTTCCTATATATGAGCAGGCATTAAGAGATGCTTATAGCCTTTTCGGAGACCAAGCATTTCGGAAGGTGTCCAATGAGCAATCACGTCGTAGTCCGGTAAACAAACTACTAATGCTTGCAATATGCGTCTTATTGGCAAGGCATGAGACTGAATATAGAAAGGGAATAGACACGGGGAAAGGGTTGACGCAGCAATTTGCTAATCTTCTGGATGAGGATGGCGACCTGTTTAATGCCCTTACATGGAGTACTAACTCGAAGTGGAATGTGGATTATGCATTTAAGACGTTAAAAAAAGAGTTGTTTGACCAATATCTTTTGACTAATGAATAAGTTGGATTTACATATAGAAGGGTTCAAATGTTTTGAAGACATCCACCTTGAGTTAAATAATTTGACACTGTTTACTGGTGCCAATGCATCGGGCAAGAGCAGTGTGATTCAGTCGCTGCTGCTGTTGAAATACGCATCTGAGACCGGTGATACAAAAGCGGAATTAAATCTTGATGAATCTCGCTACGCTTTTGATTTTGGTAATGCTGACACACTTATCAATCAAGAGAGTAAGAGCGATAGCGTGACAATCGAGATTGACAGCATAGGGGGCGTAAGATTCGACGGTGGGAAACAAAATCAAAACAGAAAACTGGTCACGGAGGTGATGCATCCCGAAGTGTTGAAATCATTTTTCGGTAATAATCTGACATACTTCAGTGCTGAACGACAAGGACCAAGATATGAATATTCACTGCGACAGTTGGAAGAGAATAATTGTGGTTGTCATGGTGAAAACACTGGTAATGTAGTTAATGCTAATTGGAACACCAGAATAGATGGTAATAGGCTGCCAATGCAAACACAGCAGCAGGTCCTATTTAATATAGCAATTGATCAGTGGGTGGACTACATTTTTCCCGGTATTTCTATAAGAGTGAACCCTGTGGGATCGCAGAATTATCAGGTTATGGTGCGTGATAATAATCATGATGTGACTACTAATTCCACTAATATTGGCTTTGGAATCAGTTATGCACTACCTATACTTGTTGGCGCATTGCTCACCGATAAAGATAGTTTTGTGGTAGTGGAGAATCCTGAGGCACACATCCATGCTAAAGCTCAGTCGAATATGGGGTATTTCTTAGGAATGATGGCTGCTGCAGGTCTGAGAGTTATCATAGAAACCCATAGTGAACATATTGTGAATGGAGTGCGCAGAGCTGCTATCATAAGTGAAAGACTGCAAGCGGAAGATGCGAACATCTATTTCTTCAAAGGTAAGAGCGAGAGTGAACTCATCACCATCGATGAAGCAGGCAATCTTTCTGATTTTCCTGTGGATTTCTTTGACCAGTCCAGACAGGATATGATGGAAATCGTTAACAAAGTGCGTAAATGATGGCTAAAGTAAAGGGAAGCTTGCTTGTGACTGCGGAGGCAATGGAGATTTCTGGGATTGCTGCTGATAGCCAGAATAAAGCTGTTGGCGACTTCTTTACCATGAAGACTGAAGCAGAGCGTAAGCATGACCGTTTTTATGCCTTACCGGATTTATATACACATCAGTTTTCTTACGGTGATTTTTATGCAGGCTTTTTGTACAGGTCTTGGCCAGACTTTCATGCGAATGGCGCGTTAGCTAATATCAAGCAGAATACGTTTCAATTGATACAATCTTTCAGCCAATGCCCTATGCTGGAAAATGTGGCATCTGAAGATGATTTTGAGCAGAAAGAATTGCCTCATGCTCATTCTGGAATCTGCAATCCACAAGCTTTTACAGACTATGTTGGGGATTGGGATGCTTGGGAGGAATGGCACAAACAGTGGTATACGACCCATCCCGAAGATATAGACTGGAGTGATGCTGCAAATGGCTGGTTACCAAGACAGGACTTGATAATGGCAATACTTAAGCGTGAGCTGTTAGTGAAGTTTATGGAAGCGTATACAGAGGAGAAAGCAAAAGAGATGGTTGCGGCAATCCCGGATGTTAATGTAGTTCATGAATTCCATAGTCGGGTCATGGGTCATCAGGGTAGCAAACTTGCGGGTTACGCTTCTGCTATCGGAGGAGAGATTTGTAGATGCAATTACTACTCGTATGAGGCTGAACTGTCGGATTTGGAACGACAATATGCTAAATCCATGCGAGAAATCTACAGCATTTTGAACAAAGATGGGCGAAGACAATTCATATCCATAGACTTCGGTCATGGAATGTATGAGTTCCATGACGAGAATGGTGAGCATCAGGGCGAATATAGATTTGATGGCTCATATAATGCCAATAAAGAGTCAAGTCACAATTTCAAATGTATGGATCAGTGGCATAAGCAGACTGGAAGGTAGGCTTGATACATCCATTGAAAAAACTCTATCTTCACCAAAGCATTTGCCAAGGATCAGGGGAAGGTTCCCCTTTTTATACGGTCTCAGAAATAGTCATTACCTTTCTTCGACGAGCGAAGCGTGCACAGCCCGAGCGGTGCCATAGGCCGCCACTATATTAAAGGTGCTGAGTAGTTACGCCCAGGAGGTACTAGGTTAAATACAATTAAAAACAAAAAGACCCCGATTTTTCATGAAATACCCAGAACCCCAGCAAACGCTGGGGCTAAGGGTTATGAGTAAAAAGGGGTTGGATGCTTACAGTACAAGATGTTCGAAGGCTGAGGTCTGATGGAAGATGTATTAGCCAAGGAAGAGAATCATTGTAAGAAGTAGCGCGGTGGCGCTCTTGATAGTATCATAGTTCATACGTTTTTTACATTAAGTTACTGATCCAACTTAAGGGGCTTGAGATTTAAATATTCAGCACGGGCGTCGAAGCAAGGACAGTCCTTCTTGACCCAGGGAAGGTCGCGATGGCCAAGAATCTGGGCATCAGGGTAATCGGCCTTCAGAGCACGCAGTAGGGCGATGAGGGTCTGCTTCTGGGCAGGGGTGCGGGTGTCGTCGGGCTTACCATTGGCATCGAGACCTCCCTCATAGCAAACGCCAATAGAGTGGGCATTGTAGCGGCGGGCATGGGCTCCAATCATATCCTCGGGGCGGCACTTGTGGAGCTTGCCGTCCTTGGTGATGTAGTAATGATAGCCGGTGGTCTTGTAACCTCGAGCCTTGTGACAGGCTTCGAGGTCTTCAGGAGAGAAGTCGCGAGTGACGCGAGTGGCTGAACAGTGACAGATAATAAGATCAATACGTCGCATGGCTAAAACCAATTAGGTGAGCAAGATTGCACGCAGAGGGTGCCAGCGATAGTGGTGATGATTGTAGCGAGAATTTGAAGCAGCTGCTTCCAGGTTGAATTTGAAAGTTTCATAAAGGTAAGTCTAGTTTAGTTTGTTTTTTGTCCCGCAGAAAGGGCGGAAATAGCAGAAATTTTGTAATTTTGCAGGCAAAATTCTATTCGCATGACTGACAACCAGATAACATACCAGATACGAGGGGCAATATACGACGTGTATAAAAAGCTCGGTCCAGGACTATTAGAATCCGTATATGAGGAGGCAATGGTCTATGAGCTGGAGAAGAAAGGGCTGAAAGTGGAAAGACAACTAGAAGTGCCTATACATTACGATGGCCATATCCTGAAAACTCCATTAAGACTTGACCTCTTAGTAGAGGATAGAGTCGTTGTGGAACTGAAAAGCGTCAAGGAGCTACAGGATGTCTTCTTCAAGCAGACAAGGACTTATCTCAGACTGTTGGATCTGAAGGTAGGAATCCTTGTGAACTTCAATACAGACGATATTCTCGAAGATAGCATACATCGGGTAGTCAATGGCCTGTAATTCTTAAGTCCCGCAGAAAGAGCGGAAACCTCGGAAATTTTGGCCCAGAGATACTAAGCGCAGCCTTCTTTTTCAGATGATGAGTTTTATTTTATTTGAAGCATCTTAAGAACTTGTTCTTAGAAGTGCTTTCAATTAAATTAAACCTTTGTTCTCAGCAACAAAGCAGTCGTATAACGACTGTCATCTGAAAATTTCTGCCATTTCTGCTATTTCTGCGGGACAATTAAATAAAAATCAAAGATCTCAGTGAGAGGGTAGAGGGAGATGCAGATGCACAGGCTGCATTCATGACTGTGGTTGGATATTGTTCCAGTTCTGTGACTGACAGGTGAGTCATTGCATCACCCAGGGCACATCATACATCATCCCTCAGACATCAGACATCAATTGGTATCGCCTGAGTCATCATCGCCGTCACCGCCGGTATTGCCACCATTGCTGGGCGTTACGCTGCCGTTACCGCCAGTGTTTCCACCATTGGTTCCAGAGTTTGAACTGTTCGAGTTTGAACCACCATTCGTGCCATTCGAGGGATTCGTGTTCGACTCACCCTCGACGTTCATGGCGTTGTCGTGAGTTTCCTCGAAGACAACATCCTTCAGCATGGTGATGGCGTTGACGTACTTCTGCTTGACAGATCCGTCGTCCATCTTCTGCTGACCAACAACGACACGGGTGGTCTCGGGCTGGAACAGTATACGGCGGGTGGTGATGGTCTGGGCGCCACAGTCCTCGAGCTTGTTGACACCGATAGATGAGAAGCCTACCTTGAAAATGCCAATGCCATCGAGTTTGATCTTCTGACCCATCTCGAAGAAGTGCTTGAAGGCTTCGCCCAGTTCCTGGAGCACGGCCTTGATATCGCTCTTCTTCACTGAGGCCTGGCGCTGGATGAAGTCAGAGAGCTCCTCAGTACCAACGAAGTGGTTGTCGTAGACAGCCTGTGCGAAGTACTTGCCGTAAGCCTGGCTGAAACTGTTCTTGTTTTTTGACTTAATGAATTTTTGAGACATAATTGAAAAATTAAAAATTAAACTTCGTTTGGCTCGCGAAAGAGATACTCTGAATGCGCTATCCGGATAGTCTCGATGAATCGTTCAGATAGTCTGCATGGGGGGTAAGGGATAATCCCGACATGTCGTTCAGACGGTCTTAATGACTCGTTCAGATAATCTCAATGGACCAAAGGTGACTTGGTTCCATGTGGTTCGCTTACCGAGTACAAAAGTACTACATTGGCGAAGGGCGTTGTCCCTTTCAGGCCGCTTGCGCCAGAAAAAATATTCTTTTTATGAAAATATTTATGATAGCGCACGGTGGAAGGTCGATGCAATAGTCCTCAGAGATGTAATAGACGGCTTGAGGAGGTAGTTTACGGGCGAAGGGGCTGACACCCATCGCAGTGAGAATGGCACGGCGCGTGGCGAGGTAACGCCGGAAGGTGCGGTTTGACACACCTGCGAGCTTGGCGAGCTCACTTTTAAACATTGCTTGCATAATAGTTTTTTTAAGTTCACTAATTTTGAGAATTTCTCAAATATAACTTGTTATATTTGTGTAATGAGTGTAATGAGAATACAAAACTTTCGTTATAGAAATACATTTGGTTCGAGGTGAATATATTTGTTATATAGAAACTTTGAAAAACTCGTTACACTCGTTACATTCTTAGAAGGGCAAATCTTGCTCAATGGGCTCATTCTGAGGGAGTTCTGGCTCTGTGAGCATATCGGAGATGACGCGCTGGGATTCGTTCTGATCCATTTCGAAGAGCTTGTAGTAGCAACCCTTGGAGTTGCGCTCGGAACGGAAGCCGATGGCCTTCATGACTAGCGAGACACGACGGGAGGTAATCTGACGACTGCCATAACTGATCATCTGGGCGATGGTGGCCGAGTTGAGGCGCTTGAAAGGTTCACCAGCCTTGGGCTTACGGAAGCGACAGCGGATGAGCTGCTCCTCGTCGGAGACAATACGGAAATACTCGTTCTGTTGCTTCATGCGCTCCTCTCCGGGCTTA
>JAEEGH010009981.1_pt1 | contig 21914 bp, 23 predicted proteins | sample 9134181 | NCBI WGS metagenome assembly JAEEGH01 (sample SAMN16246544, study PRJNA631951) | gut metagenome | biome: gut microbiome; feature: rumen; material: DP-attached | host: Bos | place: Iran: Karaj | collected 2018-10
GGTGGGGGTAGTTGAACGACTCGAAGGCATTGACCTCCTCGGCACTCTGTTTGGTGGTGCGGTTGCCGCGCAGCAGATGGCCGCCGAAGTAGATGCCGACCTCGGGCACGAGGGCACGGCCCTCGGCATCCTTGGCAGCGGCGATCTCGACGGCGGTGATAAGGTTCTCCTTGCCATCGGTGCGCAGCTGACCGATGGGCAACTGGGAGCCCGTGAAGATGACGGGCTTCGTGAGGTTCTCAAGCATATAGGAGAGGGCAGAGGCGGTATAGGCCATCGTGTCGGTGCCGTGGAGCACCACGAATCCGTCGTAGTCGTCGTAGCGGTCGGCGATGCAATGCGAGATGTCGGTCCATCGGGCGGGCGTCATGTCGCTGGAGTCGATGGCTGGCGTGAACTGATAGGTCTCGATCTCGGTGTCGAACTGTTCGAGTTCGGGCACATGGACGAGCAGATGCTCGAAGTCGAAGGGTTCGAGGGCACCCGTCTGCGGGTTGCGGTTCATGCCGATCGTGCCGCCTGTATAGATGAGAAGTACCTTGCTTGACATGAAAAATAAAACGTTTACGTGAATATTTTCTGCAAAGATAGTGTATTTATTGGAAAAAAGCCGTAATTTTGCGGAAAAATAAATCAAAACTCTAAAACAAATAACAGTTATGAAGCAATTCAATGATGATAATTTCGTTCTGGAGACCAAGACGGCTCAGGACTTGTATCACAACCATGCGGCTAAGATGCCCATCATCGATTATCACTGTCATCTGATCCCCGAAATGGTGGCTAACGACCATCGTTTCAAGAGCATCACTGAGCTGTGGCTCGGCGGTGACCACTATAAGTGGCGCGCCATGCGTACGAACGGTGTGGAGGAGAGATACTGCACCGGCAAGGACACCAGCGACTGGGAGAAGTTTGAGAAGTGGGCTGAGACCGTGCCTTACACTTTCCGTAACCCGCTGTACCACTGGACACACCTGGAGCTGAAGACGGCCTTCGGCATCACGAAGCAGCTGAGCCCCAAGACCGCCCGTGAGATCTTCGACGAGTGTAACGAGAAGCTGCAGCAGCCTGAGTTTTCTGCCCGTGGCTTGATGCGCCACTATAATGTGGAGTGTGTCTGCACGACGGATGATCCCGTGGATGACCTGCACAACCATATCGAGTATGCCAAGCATAAGGCCGCTAACGATCCGAAGATGCTGCCCGCCTGGCGTCCTGACAAGGCGATGAACATCGAGAAGCCCGAGTTCCCGAAGTATGTGGAGCAGCTGGGCGAGGTGAGCGGCGTGAACATCACGAAGTTCGCCGATATGATCGACGCCCTGCAGAAGCGTCACGATTTCTTCGCCGCACAGGGCTCAAAGCTCTCTGACCACGGTATCGAGGAGTTCTATGACGAGGAATATACCGACTCACAGATCGAGACCATCTTCGAGAAGGCCATGAGAGGTCAGCAGCTGTCGCAGCTGGAGATCCGTCAGTTTAAGAACTGCTTCCTGACCGTGATGGCGGAGATGGATGCCGATGCCGGCTGGACTCAGCAGTTCCACTATGGTGCCATCCGCGACAACAACACCGCGATGTATAACCAGCTGGGTCCCGACACGGGCTTCGACTCCATCGGTGAGTTCAACACCGCCAAGGCGATGTCGGCCTTCCTGAACAAGTTGAATATGAAGGGTAAGCTCACGCGTACCATATTATATACATTGAACCCCTGCGCCAACGAGGTGATTGCCACGATGCTGGGTAACTTCCAGGGTGGAGAGCCCGGAAAGATCCAGTTTGGCTCCGGCTGGTGGTTCAATGATCAGATGGATGGTATGATCCGTCAGATGAACGCCCTCTCTGTATTGGGACTGCTGAGCCGATTCGTGGGTATGCTCACCGACTCGCGCTCGTTCCTCTCTTATCCGCGCCACGAGTATTTCCGTCGTATCCTCTGCAACCTGCTGGGTAATGATGTGGAGAAGGGCCTGCTGCCCAACGATGAGGAGATCCTCGGTCGTATGGTGGAGGATATCTCGTACAACAATGCACGCAGATACTTCAATTTCTACTAAGATAATATCAAAACAATGATGGTGGCAGGGAAGATGCATTCTTTCCTGCCATTTTTTTGCTGTTTACGAAATTATTCGTACTTTTGCACCCAGTATGAGATATAACGCAGGATATAACCGTGAGGGCGACTACGACCACTATACCGTAGAAGAGCCCATGCCACTGCTGGAATGGCTGTTGGCCAACGTGCAGCAGAGTCGTACGAAGATCAAGGCGACGCTGCAGGGGAGAGGTATCAAGGTGAACGGCAAGACCGTGAGTCAGTTTGATTTCCCCTTGGAGCGGGGCATGAAGATTGCCGTGAGCAAGACGAAGCGCAACCAGCAGGGTTTCAAGAGCCGTTATGTGAAGATCGTGTATGAGGACAAGTGGCTCATCGTGGTGGAGAAGGCCGTGGGCATCCTCTCGATGGCGGCCGGTCACTCCAGTCTGAACGTGAAGACGGTGCTCGACGACTATTTCAAGAAGTCGCGTCAGAAGTGTACCGCCCACGTGGTGCATCGTCTGGACCGTGACACCAGCGGACTGATGGTGTATGCCAAGGATATGGAGACGGAGCAGATATTGGAGCACAACTGGCACGACATCGTGTATGACCGCCGCTATGTGGCCGTCTGTTCCGGAGAGATGGAGAACGATGAGGGAACGGTGGCCAACTGGCTGAAGGACAATAAGGCTTACGTGACCTATTCGTCGCCGGTGGATAATGGCGGTAAGTATGCCGTGACCCACTACCACGTGATGGCCCGCACCACGGAGCACACGCTGGTGGAGTTTAAGCTGGAGACGGGGCGTAAGAACCAGATCCGTGTCCACTCGGCTGATATGGGGCATCCTGTGTGTGGTGATCCGAAATACGGCAATGGCGACGATCCCTTGCACCGGCTCTGTCTGCATGCCTGGCTCCTGTGTTTCCATCATCCGGTGACGGGTGAGCCGATGGAGTTTGAGACACCTGTACCTACGGAATTCAGAAAAATGTTCAAATAATGGGAAATATCGGTTATTATATTTTCGCGCTGGTGGCACTGATGGTGGCCTTCCTCGTTGTGAAGAAGGTAGCCTCGTGTATGATCAAGTCGGTGGTGCTGTTGGTGCTGATCGTGGCACTGGCTGTGATCTACTACCTGCATTTCATGTAGTAGCAGCCGTCTCTTCCTCAAACAGACGGTCGAAGGCCTCGCGCAGTTTGGCAGGGGCCTCGATGATGTCGCGGAGCTCATTGAGTCGCTTGGCATTGGGCGAGTTGGGTATCCACAGACGGAGATAGCCGTCCTTGGAGTACTTGCTGTGCATGTGCTCCAGGAAACGCTTCCAGTGGCCTTCCTTGTCAAACTGCGGGTAGTTGCTGAGTCCGAACTGGATGGTGCGGCGGAACACGGTCTCGCTGTCGATGTCGCGGTCGGCTTCTGCCACGATCTTGCCGTAGATGCTACGGGGGGCTCGACTGGCGGAGGCACGGTGATCCTCTACGGCCTCTTTCATGATCTTGATCTGCTCGGGTGAGAACCACTTCTTCAGACGGGCATCAGCCACCAGGATCTTCCCCCCCCGGATGTGGTGGTCGGCACGGTGGCCGCTCATGCCTAAGTCGTGATAGGCGGCAATGGTATAGACCATGTTGATGTCGGCCCCCGTGATGCGGGACAGTTCGAGGGAACTGCGGATGACACGGGTGACATGTTCCATGTTGTGGGCACGGTCGAAGGCGGCATAACGAGGGAGGATCTGAGTCTCGATGAACTCTACCAAATCCAGACTGGGGGTGTTGTTAATCATAAAAAGTTGCGAATATTTTTGCAAAATTACGAAATTCTGCTTACTTTTGCAAGAAATTAGCGGAAAATAGTGATGGAAGAGACGAATATCAAGACAAATTCGATGAAGGCGTGGTTGCTGGCAGCCCGTCCGAAGACGCTCTCCGGGGCTGCGGTTCCGGTGATGATTGGACTGGCGCTGGCCTATAGTGATTCGAAGTTCTATGTGGATGATGCGTTCAACTGGATCGCAGCCGCCTTGTGTATGCTTTTCTCCTTTGCGATGCAGATCGATGCGAACTTCATCAATGACTTCTATGACTTCGTGAACGGCACCGACGATGCCGAGACGCGCTTGGGGCCTCGCAGGGCCTGTGCCCAGGGATGGGTGACACTGGATGCCATGAAGAAGGCCATTGCCCTGACCACCTGTCTGGCCTGTGTCATCGGTCTGCCCTTGGCCTTATATGGCGGTCTGGAGATGATTGCCGTGGGAGCGCTCTGCGTGGTGTTCGCCTTCCTCTATACCACCTTCTTCTCTTATCAGGGCTTGGGCGACCTGCTGGTATTGGTGTTTTTCGGACTGATTCCCGTGAGTTGCACGTATTATATCCAGCTGCATACCATGACGTGGGAGGTGTTCCTGGCTTCAATGGCCTGTGGCCTGGTGATCGATGCCCTGCTGATTGTGAATAACTTCCGCGATCGGGACAACGACCGGTTGGCAGGTAAGAACACCATCATCGTGAAGTTGGGGGCTGAAGCCGGACTGCAACTCTATCTGGGTGTGGGTATCGGTGCCATCATCCTCGGGGGAACGTTCTGGCAGCACGGTCATCCGCTGGCCTCGCTGTTGCCCATTATCTATCTGCTGCTGCATATCTTCACCTACCTGAAGATAAAGCATATCTACCAAGGAAAAGCGCTGAATCTCTGCTTGGGAGAAACAGCGCGTAATATCTTTATCTATGGGCTCTGCGTGAGCTTGGGATTACTGCTTTTATAACTGTTTAGTTGAAGAACGGCCAGGAGATACCGAGACGGAGCACACGGCTGTTGGTGGGGTAGTGGGGTGCGAGGAACCGCATGCCATTGCCTGAGCCGCTGTTCACATTACTCATCATCACGTAGAACCTTACCCGCTTCAGCATGAAGTTCACATAGGCATCAATGAAGGGATAGTTGCCTAACTCCACACGGCTGGCTTCATTCTGCTGCACGGCAAACTGGTTGATGGCCGGACAGTAGTCGGGGGCATAGTATTTCGTGAAGATGAAGGCATCGGCACCCAACTCCACGTTCAGCACCTTCGCAATACGGAACTTCAGGTAGAGGTTGGTGAAGTAGTTCAATGAAGGCAACGGCAGGGCCTCCTTGTTGCTGCTGTTCTGATAGGTGAGCACATTCTCCCAGTTCAGGATACCCAGACGGAAGTTCTGATTCAGCTGGGCTGTGAAGACATTGATGTTGCCAGATGCCTGATAAACGCCTGCCGTCAGGTTCGTGCGACTATCAGTGGTGGCATCATAGCTCATGCCATAGTAGGTGTAGTTCTGGATCTCATCGATCGCGATGCGCAGCATGGTGTTGGTCTTCTCATAACTGAAGCGACCCTCGATGTGCGTGCGTGTCTCCTTCGACAGGTCGTCATTGTCCCACCAGATATGTTTCGAGTGGTAATGGCGCTGCAGGAACACGGGTTCGATGCGCTGGAAGAAGGCATTGGCAGCCAATCGCACCGTATCGCCGAAGAGCTTGAAGTTGACATCGGTATTGAAGTCGAGCTTCAACTGACCTGCCAAGGGACCGGCAATCCACGTCTCTGCACGGAGGTTGAAGTGGAAGGTCTTGCCCTGGGTCTTACTGAGCAGTCCACCAAAGCTGATGTTGGTCTCCGTCCATTTGTTGCGGAAGAGGAGTCCTTCATCCGAATAGTCGGGCATCTGGTAGTTGTTGTAGTCGAAGGTGATGAAGCCCTTCAATCCAGCCTTCATGTATTTGTTGAAGCCTTCCAGCAGACTTACGCCCAAGGTGTTGAGCAGCTGCATGTGCTTCGTCTCGTCGTAGATGGAGTCGTTGCCGTATTCCAGACCTTTGACATAATACTGGTTCAGATAGTAGTTGGCCGGTGTCGCATAAGCCTGATAGATGTGTCTGTAGTTGTTCCACTCAAAGGTGTGGAAGAAACTGGTGACAGGCACAAACTCACGCTTCATCGTGGCATCGATGGAGTCCTGGATAGCCTGGGCACGGTTCAGACTGTCGATCTTGGCCTGATCCTCAACACTGATGCGGTTGTCGGCTACGACGATAGAGTCGCGCTTAGGTTCTGCTCCCATGATACGGGCTCCCTCCGGACGACCTTTATATTGGTGTTCCTTCTCTTTTTTCTTAGAGAGACGCTCTTCTTCCTCACCGTCTTTCTTCTTGGCCTCCCGTCGCTCCTTGTCCTTCTTGGCTTCCTCAGCAAAGGCACGGGCCTTCAACTCAGCCTCGGTCATCTTCACCTTCCGATAGAAACCGATGTTATAGCGGTGAGTGAGGTATATATGCTGATGATCGTTGCGGTTCCAGTTCTGTTTCAGGATGGTGGGAATCTCGTCCTCATCCAGTTGGTCCTGGAACGATTCGGGGTGGGTGATATAGTTATCGTCGGTGATACCACCGTTCTCCGTGATCTTCTGGTGGGCTGCATTGAAGAAGAAATGCATATTATACTTGTCGCCAGTGTATGACGAGAAGAGGCTTCCGTTGAAGTGGGAGAGACTCTGGTTACTGAAATAGCCACGTGCATAGGCATAGTCGAGGTCGAAACCCAAGTTCAGACGCTTACCGGCATTCACGGCAAACTTGGCATCGATATGGTCCTCACCATTGACCTTGTCGCCGCAGTTGTCGTAGAGGATACTGGTATAGGGCGACAGGGTGTTCATGAAGTGCCACGTCTCAGGGCGTTTCTCCACGAAACTATAGGGCTGGGTGAAGATGAAGTTGTCGGTAGCGGCACGATTGATGAAGATACGGCTCAGACGGGAGGTGTAGTTACTTCCCGTGGTATTGTATTCACCATAAACACCTGTATTGAACTGGTTGTTCATAAAGAGGTGGGGCAATGTGTCGGGCTGTGCAGGGATCATGTCACCAAACTTGCGGTCGATGGTCCATACATAGAGACCCTTGGGAATCTCCCTGTTACGGGTTGTATCGTTGTTGTGCTTGTTGAAGTTCTGGTTCTCCCGTCGTTGGGTGACGTTGCCCATCTCGTCTATCTGGTTATAGACATCCTGAGCCCTGGCACCTGAAAGCGACAGCAGTAACAGCAAAAGTAATGTGAGTCTTGTCTTCATTTAATCATTCTCATTGATGATTCTGCAATCTTGAAGCACATGGCAATCAAGATGATATAGAGTCCGAGATAATGCCGCTCCTCATTCTTCGAGAGATAAAGAATCACTCCCACCACAGCACCGATCATGAAGATGATGTTCAGAATGTTGCGGATCTTGTCCTTGTTCATTACTTGTCGTTGAGTAACGTGTTAAACTTATTGAAGATGAAGTCCTTGCGGTCGATGGTCTTTCTGCGGAACTTGGCTGAAAGGGGATAGAGCTTCGTATGGTCTTTGTTGACGGCATTCTCGTCGGTAATCCATTCCTCGGCGGTATAGTGCTTCGGATCACGATCCAAATCATAGTCATAAGTGATGCGGCTCATGATAACCTCAACCTTTTCATTGGAGCACTTCGCCTCAATCGTAAAATTGAATTTGGTGCGGTCGAAGGAGAGGGAAGCACTCTTGAAGACCAGCCACTCGTGGAAGACGGCTCCTAAATCATGCTTCTTGGTATCGTTGACCACGATGGCACTGCCTGCAATCTGATTAGGCTCCTTAACCATCTTCTCTAATTGTGCCAACAGAATGTCGAAGATCTGCTGTGCAGACTTCCCTGGAGCTGAGATGGTAGTGGTCCAGCAAACCTTCCCGTCAACAACGGGTACAGCATCCGGTAACAGATATTTTGCATCGGGATTAGCTGCTTCTACGGGTTCCTGCTCTATTCTTTCCCAAGTGTTGTCCTGGGCTGTTGCCAGCATAGGCAATGCCATCAATATGGCGAAAAAATACTTTCTCATAATGACTATTGTTTGATTATGTGTGCAAAAATACGAATAAAATCTGATAACCCTGCAAGGATTAACATACTTTTTCACTTCAGCTCCAGTTCTTTCTGTAGTCTGATGATCTCGTCACGATATTGGGCGGCCTGCAGGAAGTCGAGATTCTTGGCTGCTTCCTTCATCAATCGGGTGGTCTCTGCAATACTCTTCTCAAGCTGCGGACGGGTCATACGTTCCACAATCGGATCGGCTGCCATCTGGGCGTTGGGCACCTGCATGGCACGACGCAGTTCCCTGACATCGGCACGCTCTTCCTTCTGGAGGGCGCCGGCGCTGATGTTCTTCACAATCTGCTTAGGAGTGATGCCGTGGGTCTCGTTATAACGGATCTGTTTCTCCCTTCTCCTTCGGGTTTCATCGATGGTTAGCTGCATGGAGGCAGTGATGGTATCGGCATACATGATGACCTTACCGTTCACATTGCGGGCTGCACGTCCTGCCGTCTGCGTCAGACTGCGGTGATTGCGCAGGAAACCCTCTTTGTCGGCATCGAGGATCGCCACTAAGGATACTTCTGGTAAGTCAAGTCCTTCACGCAGAAGGTTCACACCCACCAACACATCATAGACACCCTGTCGCAAATCGTTGAGGATCTGTACACGCTCCAGTGTCTTTACCTCACTGTGGATATAGTTGGTTTGAACCCCATGGTCTAAAAGGTAGGCGGTAAGCTCTTCTGCCATACGTTTCGTGAGAGTGGTTACCAGCACACGTTCATTGCGATGACTGCGGGTCTGGATCTCATCCATCAGGTCATCAATCTGGTTCTGACTGGGACGTACCTCAATATCAGGATCTAATAGTCCCGTAGGACGGATCACCTGTTCCACTACCACACCCTCGGCCTCTGCCAGTTCGAAGTCGGCTGGGGTGGCACTGACATAGATCACCTGGTTCACCATCTCCTGGAATTCCTCGAATCTCAAAGGACGGTTGTCGAAGGCTGCAGGCAGACGGAAGCCGTATTCCACCAGGTTACGCTTACGACTGCGGTCACCGCCGTACATCGCACTCAGCTGGGGCACAGACACGTGGCTCTCGTCGATGAAGAGGATAAAGTCATCGGGGAAGAAGTCGAGGAGACAATAGGGGCGTTCACCCGCCTTTCGTCCGTCGAAATAGCGGCTGTAGTTCTCGATACCTGAGCAGTGGCCCAGTTCCTTGATCATCTCCATATCATATTCCACACGCTCCTTGATGCGCTGGGCTTTGATGGGGTCGCCAGCCTCCTGGAAGAAAGCAATCTGCTGTACGAGATCGTCCTGTATCTGATGGATGGCGATGTTCGTCTGTTCTTGAGAGGTCATGAAGAGGTTGGCTGGATAGAGCTTGTATTCTTCAAAACGTGCCAAACGGTCGAAGGTCAAAGCATCCACTTCCTCGAGGGCATCGATCTCATCGTCCCAGAAAGTGACACGCAGCACCACCTCACTATAGGCCATCGCGATATCCACCGTATCACCTTTTACTCGGAAGTTGCCACGTTGCAGATCAAGGTCATTGCGGACATAGAGAGACTGGACTAATTTCCTTAACAAAGCGTTACGATCCAGCTTCTGACCTACGTGTAGTTCGATGACATTTTCCTGCAGGGCTACAGGACTTCCCATACCATAAATACATGAAACTGATGCTACAACGACTACATCTTTTCTTCCTGAGAGTAAGTTAGATACGGCTGACAATCTCAGACGGTCAATTTCGTCATTGATAGAGAGGTCTTTCTCAATGTAGGTATCCGTTGTGGGCAGATAAGCTTCTGGTTGGTAGTAGTCGTAATAGCTGACATAATACTCAACCGCATTCTGAGGGAAGAACTCCTTCATCTCCACATACAACTGGTGTGCTAACGTCTTGTTGTGACTCAGAATCAGGGTAGGACGGTTGCAGTTGGCGATGACATTTGCCATCGTAAACGTCTTACCTGAACCAGTGACACCCAACAGTACTTGTGCCTTGTCACCGCGCTCAATACCGTCTGTCAGTTCCCTGATTGCCTCGGGCTGATCACCTGTCGGCTTATAGTCTGATGTAAGAATGAAATTTCCCATAACAAGTTGCAAAGGTACGAATAAGTGAGCAAAAAAAACAAATAATGCCGTAGAATATGCCTTTTATTATTAATTTTTTGAAAAAAAGTGTGTCTTACGCGTTGTACGTACCAAAAAATATGTAACTTTGCACCCCGATATGAAGAAATGTATCCTCATCCTCTCATGTATGGCACTCCTACTTACTGGTTGTAAGTCGGAGTTTAATGCCGTTTATAAGTACGGCGACAACGAAGCCAAATACGAATATGCCAAAGAGTGCTTTGCTAATGGTAAGTTCCAGCATGCTATCACGCTGTTGGAAGAACTGGTAACCATTAAGAAAGGTTCCGACGAGGCACAGGAGTGTTTGTATATGCTGGCTATGGCGCAGTATAACAACCAGGATTATGAGGCTGCCTCAGAGACATTCAAGAAATACGGCTCCAGCTATCCGCGTGGAAACTTTGCTGAGCAGGCTGCCTTCTATGTCGGTGAGGCGTATTATGAAAGTTCTCCGGAACCACGTCTGGATCAGTCGCCTACGAATGGTGCCATCACAGCCTATCAGCAGTTCATGGACCTCTATCCTGATTCCAAACTACGTGCCCGTGCTCAGGACCGTCTGTATGAGCTTTACGACAAGCTGATCCGTAAGGAGTATCTGGCTGCGGAGCTCTATTACAATTTAGGTGGATATTTCGGAAACATCAACTCTAACGATGAGAGTAACTATACCGCCAGTATCGTCACGGCTCAGAATGCCTTGAAGAGCTATCCTTACTGCAATCTGCGTGAGGAGTTCATGCTGCTCATCATGAAGAGTAAGTTCCAGTTGGCAGAGAACAGTACACATGTAAGACGTGTGGAGCGTTATCGTGATGCTGAGGATGAGTGTTATGGATTCATCAACGAGTTCCCGGAGTCGAAGAACGTTGCTTTGGCAGAGAAGTACATCGCCAAGTGTAAGAAAGTGATTAAAGATTAAGATATAAGTTCAAAATAAAAGTATGGATTATAAGAAATCAAAAGCACCGGTTAATACCGTAACCCGTAACATCATGGATCTTTGCGATGACACGGGCAATATCTACGAGAGTGTTGCCATTATCGCAAAGCGCGCTAATCAGATCAGTGTTCAGATCAAGGAAGACCTGAGTAAGAAGTTGGCAGAGTTTGCCTCTTATAACGATAGTCTCGAGGAGGTGTTCGAGAACCGTGAGCAGATTGAGATCTCTCGCTATTATGAGAAGTTGCCGAAGCCCACATTGCTCGCTACACAGGAGTTTGTCGAGGACAAGGTCTATTGGCGTGACCCCACCCGTGACATCTCATCTGAAGAGAACTAATAGTTTAGTGTCATGATTCAACGTAAACAGACACTTTTCCTCTTGGCGGCCATCGTGATGACCGTCATTTGTCTTTGTATGCAGATCGGTTCCTTCAAGGCAGCAGGTCTTGAGGTGGCACGGGTGTATAACCTGTGGTTCACCGATCCGTTGGGTAAGCATCATTTCGACACATGGCCGCTGTTTGCTGTGCTGTTACCAACAACGGTGATTGCCACCTATACCATCTTCCTCTATCGCAATCGTAAGATACAGGCTCTCTTCTGTCTGTTCAATGCCTTGCTGATTGTAGGATGGTATGTTTGTTACTTCGTCGTCAGTCAGACGGTAGGCGACAAGACCTGGGGCACAGTTGATTTCCGACCCACATGGCCCGCCGTGTTCCCTGCCATCGCGTTCATATTATATTTAATGGCACGTCGCGCCATCAATGCAGACGAGAAGTTAGTACGATCGATGGATCGTATTCGATAAAATAATAAAGCCTCGCTGGTTAGCGGGGCTTTACTTTTGGATATTATTTCTATTTAGCCTTTCAGTGCGGCGATAGATTCTTTCAGGGCTGCAATCTTCTCCTCAGAGTCACTCTGCTTCTTGCGTTCCAGGGCTACAACAGCCTCAGGGGCATTGGCTACGAAGCGTTCGTTAGAGAGTTTCTTCTTCACACCAGCCAGGAAACCTTCGAGGTGTTGCAGCTGAGCTTCCATCTTGGCAATCTCTGCCTCGACGTCAATCATGTTGCCTAAGGGCACTGCAAACTCGTCTGTTCCTACCATGAAGGCTGAGGCCGTTGCATCCTTCTCTGCTACCACGTTGATGGCGCTGAGGTTAGCCATCTTGGCGATGACAGTGTTGAATGCCTCGAAATGGTTGCTGCTGATAACCTGCAGCTCGAGCTGCTCCTTGGGGGCGATGTTCTTCGAAGAACGGACCATACGTACACCTGACACGATCTGCTTCACACTCTCAATCTGGGCGGCGAGCTGCTCGTCAGCCTCAGTAGGAGCGGCGAGTTTCAAGCTGTCACGCATGATGCTCTCGCCATCCTGACGGTCATACAGGTGTTGCCACAGTTCCTCCGTGATGAACGGCATGAAGGGGTGCAGCATCTTCAGCAGGATCTCGAAGAACTCGAGAGTCTTGTCATAGGTTGTCTTGTCGATGGGCTGTGCCTCACCATTGATATAGGCGGGCTTCACCATCTCCAAGTACCAGCTTGAGAACTCATCCCAGAAGAGCTTATAGACAGCCATCAGGGCCTCGGAGATACGATACTTTGAGAAAAGGTCGTCGATCTCGGCATTAGTCTGCTTCAGCTTAGCCTCGAACCACTTGGTGGCAATCTTGCCAGCCTCTGACTGTTCGATGTCTGCCACTTTCCAACCCTTGACGAGACGGAAGGCATTCCAGATCTTATTGTTGAAGTTGCGGCCTTGTTCGCAGAGTGCCTCGTCGAAGAGGATATCGTTACCAGCAGGTGCAGAGAGCATCATACCCATACGCACACCGTCGGCACCAAACTTCTCGATCAGTTCGATAGGATCAGGTGAGTTACCTAATGACTTCGACATCTTACGACCCAGCTTATCGCGAACGATACCTGTGAAGTAAACGCTTCTGAATGGCATGTCGCCAATATACTCATAACCGGCCATAATCATACGGGCAACCCAGAAGAAGATAATATCCGGCCCTGTAACGAGAACAGATGTGGGATAGTAATACTTGATCTCCTCGTTGCCAGGATTGTTGATGGCGTCGAAAAGGGAGATGGGCCAGAGCCATGAGGAGAACCAAGTGTCGAGGGCATCCTCTTCCTGGCGCAGGTCAGCATCCGTAATCTTCGGATCTTTCTCCTGTGCCAGTTTCAGAGCCTTCTCACGGGTCTCAGCAACAACGAAGTCGCCTTCCTCATTGTAATAGTAGGCAGGAATGCGGTGACCCCACCACAACTGACGGGAGATACACCAGTCTTGGATGTTTTCGAGCCAGTTCTTATAGGTGTTGACATATTTCTGAGGATAGAACTTCAGCTCATCGTTCAGCACTGGGGGCAGGGCGATGTCGGCAAAGTGCTTCATCTTCAGGAACCACTGCAGTGAGAGACGGGGCTCGATGGCGGTATCGGGGTTACGCTCTGAATAGCCCACCTTATTGGTGTAGTCCTCGATACGCTCCATCAATCCTGCTTCCTGCAGATCCTTGGCAATCTGCTTGCGGCAGTCCATACGGTCCATACCTACGTAGATAGGACTCTGTTCTGAGATGGTTCCGTCGGCATTGAAGATGTCTATGGTCTCAAGGTTATGAGTCTTACCCAACATATAGTCGTTGGTATCGTGAGCAGGTGTCACCTTCAGACATCCTGTACCGAACTCGATATCCACATAACGGTCCTCAATCACGGGAATCACGCGGTTCACGAGAGGAACAATCACCTTGCGGCCCTTTAACCACTGGTTCTTCGGATCCTTAGGGTTGATACACATGGCGGTATCACCCATGATGGTCTCAGGACGGGTGGTAGCCACCACAGCGTAGTAGCCCTTCTCATCCTTGTGGATGATATTGCCCTCAGCCTTTAGAGCTTCCTCATTATCGAGAGTCTTCAGGTCTGCCACATAATATTTCAGATGGAACAGATGACTCTGCTCTTCCTTATAGATCACCTCCTCGGTAGAAAGTGCAGTGAGTGCTTTCGGATCCCAGTTCACCATACGGAGTCCGCGATAGATGAGACCCTTGTTATAGAGATCCACAAACACCTTGATCACACTCTCTGAGCGCTTCTCGTCCATCGTGAAGGCTGTACGGTCCCAGTCGCAGCTGGCACCCAGACGGCGCAATTGCTTCAGAATGATGCCACCATGCTCGTGTGTCCAGTCCCAGGCATGCTCCAGGAACTGCTCACGAGTCAGGTCGCGCTTCTTGATACCCTCACCGGCAAGTTTCTTCACCACCTTGGCCTCAGTAGCAATAGAGGCGTGGTCGGTACCAGGTACCCACAAGGCATTCTTACCCTCCATACGGGCACGACGCACCAGAATATCCTGAATCGTATTGTTCAGCATGTGGCCCATGTGTAACACACCTGTCACGTTGGGCGGCGGAATCACGATCGTATATGGCTCGCGTCCGTCGGGCTTACTTGAGAAAAGTTTGTGGTCCAGCCAATACTGATACCACTTTCCTTCGACCTCTTTTGGGTCATATTTACTAGCTAATTCCATATATATATGATGTTTATTCTCTAAAATCGGTGCAAAATTATAAAAAAATCCTTATTCTCAATTCTCAATTCTCAATTATTTTGTATCTTTGCCACATTAATTAATGATTTATGCACACAAAAGAGGAAAAAATGCAGGCTTTTGGTCGATTTCTCGATGTCTTGGATGCATTGAGAGCAAATTGTCCGTGGGATAAGAAACAGACCAACGAGAGCCTCCGTCCCAATACCATCGAAGAGACGTATGAACTCTGCGATGCCTTGATCAAGAACGACATACCCGATATCTGTAAGGAGTTGGGTGATGTGCTGCTCCATATCTGTTTCTATGCGAAGATCGCAGAGGAGCAGGCGCAGTTTGATATGGCTGATGTCTGTAATGCCCTGACGCGGAAAATGATCACCCGTCATCCCCATGTCTATCATCCTTCACAAATCGATGCCGAGGATCCCAAACCATTACCATATGTCCCTGAAGAAGTGAGAAATGGAGAAGTGAAAAGTGAATCCACCAAGGTGACGACAGTGGGACAAGTCTTAGAGAACTGGGAGCAGATCAAACTCAAAGAGAAAGACGGTAATCAATCGGTGCTCTCTGGGGTGCCTGAGGCTCTGCCCAGTCTCATCAAGGCTTACCGCATTCAGGACAAGGCCCGAAATGTGGGTTTCGATTGGGAGGATCGTCAGGATGTGTGGAGTAAAGTGCGCGAGGAACTCGATGAATTGGAGACAGAACTCAACAAGGACGATAAGGAACGCTCAACGGCTGAACTGGGTGACTTTCTCTTTGCAGTTATCAATGCGGCACGTCTTTATAAGCTGAACCCCGATAACGCCTTGGAGAAGACCAACCGTAAGTTTATCGATCGCTTCAACTACATCGAGGCCCACAGCATCAAGATGGGGAAACCCCTCAAGGATATGACGCTGGCGGAGATGGATCAGCTTTGGAATGAAGCGAAACAACAGGAGAATAATAAACCATAAATAATAATAAGGTATGAAGAAAAGCGTATTTTTAGGCGTGTTTGTGGCTGGCGTCGTACTCTTCGGCAGCTGTGGTGGTAATAAACAGCAACAGTATGTGGAGGAAGATGACAATTCAACATCCATGGAGGATAAGGAGGTTACTGACCGTACGATCTATGGCATCTGTACAGCAGGTACGGCGATGAACACATTGGAAATGATTACTGATAGTGGTGACACGCTGAAACTGAACATCTCTGGTGCAAACTCTTTAGGTAAGGTGTTTGGTGGTCTGCAACCCTCTGATCGTTTGGCTGTCGTTCCTGACAGTTCAGGTCGTATGGCATTGCAGGTTATCAACCTCAACACCCTGATGGGCGACTGGGTGATGCCTGACCCCATCGACGGCAGTGCCGAAGTAGGCATCCGCATCAAGGAAGGTGGTATCGCCGAGAGTATCGACCAGAGTGTAATCGTCTATCGTACCTGGAAGATCTTCAATGGCGAGTTGGAGATCAATCTGGTACGAGAGGGTGGTGGCGACGAACAGGAGGATAACCGCTATGAACTCCTGATTCTCGGTCCGGACACCTTAGCTTATCGTACCCTTGGCAAGGCACGCGACGAGACGGAGACCTTCGAGTATAACCGTTGGAAGGAGAAACCGAAAGTTGACCTTCACGGACTCGAACTGGAGGATACCGGCGACGAATTCAATAAGATCTAACCCCCTTTGCAGGTGGAACCGTTCAAGGTACATATCTTAGGGTGTGGAAGTGCGCTTCCCACCCTTCGCCATTACGCATCCTCACAGGTTGTCGAGGTGCGTGATAAGGTGTTGATGCTCGATTGTGCTGAGGGCACACAGATGCAGTTGCGTAAATGCAGGGTACGCTTTACGAAGCTCAGTCATGTGTTTATCACCCATCTGCATGGTGATCACTGTTTCGGACTCATCGGCATGATCTCCACCTTCGGACTGCTGGGGCGCACGGCCCGTTTGCATGTGCATGCACCTGCGGCATTGGGCCCTGAACTCGAACGCCAGATTCTGTTTTTTACCCACGACCTGGGTTTCGAGGTGGTGTTCTATCCTGTCGATACCACCATCCGAGGTGTAGTGTATGAAGATCGTAGCATCACAGTGGAAAGCATTCCTTTGGAACATCGGGTGCCCTGTTGTGGCTATCTGATCAGCGAGAAACCCACCTTGCCCCATATCCGTCGTGAGATGATGGACTGCTATCAGATTCCTGCCAGTCAGGTGGGGAATATCAAGAACGGTGCCGACTGGACGATGCCTGATGGTGAGGTCATCCCTAACAGCAAACTCGTCATCCCAGCCGATCCGCCTCGTAGCTATGCCTATATCAGCGATACGCGATATATGCCCCAGCTCCACGAGCAGCTTCAGGGGGTCAACACACTCTATCATGAAAGTACCTATGGCGAGGATCATCTGCCGCAGTCGGAGAAATATTTCCATTCTACAGCCCGTCAGGCCGCTACCGTAGCCCTCGATGCCGGGGTAGGGCGTCTGTTGTTGGGCCATTACAGCTCCCGTTACGAAGACGAGAATGTGTTGCTTAATGAAGCCAAAGAAGTGTTCCCAAAGACGTTTTTGACCAACGAAATGGAAGTTTTCGACATCTGAAAGGGGTAAAATGTCAATTTTTGCCTTAAAAATTTGGAAGTATCGGAGATAATCCATACATTTGCACCAGACAATTGATGCTTATGGTAAGAATTCTACTCTTGACAATGACCATCCTGACACTCAGTTTCACTGCGCCGGCTACTGCCAGTGCAGCCACTGGATATGCGTTGGAACTGATGGCGCTGCCTGAGGGTGAGATTACCATCAACTATTCACAAGGTGTCCTTTATATCAATGGCGGCGAGGGCAAGATGCTTGAGGTTGTATCGCTCACAGGTCGCCGCCTGCTTGAACAACAGATTGACAGTCCTGCACAAAAAATTGAACTGAATATCCCTAAAGGCTGCTACATCGTAAAAGTAGGGTCGGTAGTCCGTAAGATTGCGGTACGCTGATGACAGATGAACGCGAACTCTTTACTCAGTTAAAGGATCCGAAGCAGCAACATGCTGCCTTCGGACTGATTGTGCGCCAGTATAGCGAACAGCTCTATTGGCAGATCCGCCGTATCGTCCTCACCCATGAAGATGCCAATGATGTCATGCAGAACACCTTTCTGAAAGCCTGGAACCGTCTCGACAGTTTTCAGGGCGAGTCGAAGATCCTCACTTGGCTCTCACGTATCGCTATCAACGAGAGTCTTGACTTCCTGCGCCGTAACAATCATCCCACCGTCAGCACAGAGGATGAAAGCTCCATCTCCCAGATGCTTCAGGCTGATCCTTATTTCGATGGCTCCGAGGTGGAGGCGATGTTGCAGGAAGCCATTGCCACCTTGCCCGATGTGCAGCGTTCCGTCTTCCTGTTGCGTTATTACGATGAAATGAAATACAGTGAGATTTCCCAGATACTCAACACCTCCGAAGGCGCCCTTAAGGCCTCTTATCATATAGCGGTGAAGAAGATTTCAGATTTTTTTAAGTCACGTGATTAAACTTTTTGAATATTGATACGTCATATATACGATGAACGAAGAAAAGTACATAGAAGAGCAGGTGGGCCGCAGGAATCCGTTTACGGTTCCTGAGGGTTATTTCGATACCTTTGCCGATCAGCTGATGGCCTCGTTGCCAGAGCGTCAGCCGCGTACCAAGTATGTCTGGCTGCGCCCGTTGCGTTATGCTGCTGCTGTGGTTTGTGTATTGGCGATGGGTGCTATGACCTGGTTCGCCTTGTCGTCATCCCCTGATGTCCGTCAGCCTATCCAGGCAGAAGCTATTCAGGTGTCGAGTGATGTCGCCTTCGATGAGGCTGCCGATTATGCCATGATCGACAACTATGATATTTACGCATGTTTGTCAGAAGAATAAGGAAGAGATATGAAAAGACTGTTGTTTTCCCTGAGTGTTGTGTTGTTCCTGAGTGTATCGGCCTTTGCTGATGAGCCTCAGAAATTCTCCCCTGAGAAGTTCCAGGCAGAGATGGAGCAGTTTATCACCCAGGAGGCCTGTTTGACACCAGAAGAGGCTGCCAAGTTCTTCCCGTTGCTCCGTGAGATGCACCAGAAGCAGCGCACCATCCAAATGCAGATCAAGAAGGAATGTAAGATCAAACCTGTCGATGAGGCTGAGTGTAAGAAAGCTGTGCAGAAGCGTGATGTCTATGAGTTGGAACTGAAGAACATCCAGCAGACCTATCACAATAAGTTCTTCTGTGTGCTACCCGCCTCGAAGGTTTATGATGTCATCAAGGCCGAAGACCGTTTCCATCGCCGCGCCTTCAAGAACTGGAGTCAGAACAAAGACAATAAAGACCATCATCATAAGCATCACCCCAAGAAATAGGTGATGCTTTTTTATCTCAGTGATCTAACTTTGAGCCTTCGATCTGTTTGGGGCAGAGGCTTTCGATTTCGCACTTCTCGCAGTGGGGCTTTCTGGCGGTGCAGACGTAGCGTCCGTGCAGCAACAGCCAGTGATGGGCATTGGGGATATCCGTTTCTGGGATATGTTTCACGAGTTCCTGTTCTACTTTATAAGGCGTGTTGGCACGCTTACTCACAAGTCCGAGCCTGTGGGCCACGCGATACACATGGGTATCCACGGCCAAGGTTGATTTGCCGAAAGCCACACTCTGAATCACGTTGGCTGTCTTACGACCTACACCAGGCAAGTCGAGTAGGGCGTTCATGTCCGAAGGCACCTCACCGTCATGATGCTCAACCAGTGCCCTCGCCATCTTCACCAGATGGTCTGCCTTGGCGTTAGGGTACGACACGCTGCTGATATATTCCAACACCTCTTCCGGCTCTGCCTGCGCCATCGTCTTGGCATCAGGATAGTGACGGAACAATTCTGGTGTCACCTGATTGATGCGCTTGTCGGTACACTGCGCACTTAAGATTACTGCCACCAACAACTGAAACACACTCCCAAACTCCAGTTCGGTAGTCACTTCAGGCATCTGCGTCCTGAAATGCGCCAAAATCCGCTCGTATCTTTCTTCCTTTCTCATCCGATATGATTATTTCTGATGCAAAGATAAGATATTTTTGAAAGAATGCCGTCAATTTTCAACATAAATGCACATATTTGTCGCAAAATCCTCTCCTTGTCGTAACTATCCGCTTCAGAAAATCGCGAAATATTTCCTCATGTTCTCAGATCACCCTACCTTTGCAGCCGAAATCATAAAGAATTAACGATTAAAAAAAGAAGAATATGAAGAAGAATGTTTTCATGATAATGGTTCTCTGCTGTGTTTCAATGATGGCAAAGGCCGAGGTTGCAAAGTATTGTATGTGTTATGCCGATTACGTGGCAGGTAACTGGAAATCCGTTGACGAGCTCACAGAGGGTCGCACCAATCAGGTTTGTCAACTGAAGAGCGATGATCACTGCGTCTATTTCAAGACAGGCGACAAGGCGTGCGATGAGATCCTGAAGAAACAGGCTTTCGCCGTGATGTATGGCAACCAACTCTACGTTAACAGCCGCAACCTGCGCTACAACGATATACCCCTCGAGACCTCTAAATATATACAGGCCGTTCCCTATGGCGACGACAAACTCTGTGTCATGGCCTATAAGACCAACGGGCTGCTGGCTCTCGCCGATGTTGGCTGCTTGGCATCCTCTATTTTTGTCAGCAACAACTGGGTATCTCTCGGACTCCTTGGTGGATCCATCGGTGCAGGCATTGCCAACAACTGTCTCAGCGACTACGCCTGCTACCTCATCGACAGCAATGCTAACGCGAAGGGCAAGACCCCCATCACTCGTATCAACGACGCGTTTATGGAGAACCTTCTCTCTGACGATGCCTCGCTGCTCGGCAAATATATGGCCATCAAGAGTAAGCACAATCGTCAGTCAGCCGCCAACGTCCTTCCCATCCTGATGGAAAAGGGTCTCGTCGCAGGTAATTGAATTAAAATATAAATGGAATAAAATCATAAAAAAAGAAAGAATATGAAAAAGTCAATTTTAGCAAAGTTATCGTTCGCCGCCTTAATTGGTGTAGCAGTTGTTAGTTGTGAGTTCTCATCATCATCAGAGTCTTCATTCTCATTTGAGATTCAGAATGGCGATGATCAGGGGTACATGATTACGGGGGATCCCAGCCAGATGTTAGATATCAGCAATGACCTGTTGGGCTATCTGAAGTCTGCACATATCAATGATGCAGATGACGCGCAAGAGTTTGAGGATACCATGGAAGATGTGAAGGAACTGCTTCAGGCCGTTTCCGACACCATCAATGCCAGACTCGAGAAGATGAATCCCGAGGAGAAGGGAGCACTGATTGATGAGTTTACAACCGCCAGTGATCAGCTTGAGGAAAACAATCCTGCCATTGAGCATGAGATTGAACGCCTTGTGAAGGAAGCCAAGGAGCAAGGAATTACCCTGTCAGTTGATTTCTAACCCCAATATCTATATTGACTAAAACGAATCCTCGAACAAAGTCGAGGATTCGTTGTTTTATATCCCATGTAAGAGGTGATGTAAATGTTTTTTCATTTCCTTAAATCTTTTTCTCTTGATTCGTGATTTTGTGGTCTGGCTGAAGAATTTTATCTGGTAGGCCTACAAAAATTTTCTCCTTGGCTTAGGCGCAAATTTTGTAGTGCTTTAACTACAATGCAGAGTTGTGGATTATTTATTTTAAAAGCGAGATTGTTGTCAAACTTTTTTCTAACAATTCTATTTGTTCGGTAAGGGGACGACTTTTCCCAGTTTTAACTTTTCGCCTTTTTCTTTCTTTTGTTTCCGATTTATTTTGTACTTTTGCAGAACCAAGAACAGATAAGTGTTATTATTAGCAAAAACAGATATGAAAGTGAGATATGCGTTACTGTCATTAGTCCTGCTTGCGACGCAGATTCATGCACAGGGCCTTAGTTACAATGAGGAGTCGGTAGATCTTGCCGCCCTCTACGAGCAGATCGACGACGCGATCAGTGAGTCGTCTCAATACGTAGCGGAACGGGAACGGAAGATTGCTGCCTGTCGCGATAGTTTAGTGGCGGAAGACAATCTGGAAAAGCGTGTGCAGACGGCTGAGCAGCTCTTCCAGCTCTATAAGCCTTACAAGAACGATTCGGCCCAGTATTATGCTGAGTTATGTATCGGCTTTTCGGAGACGATGGGACGTCCTGACCTCGCTGGGCGTTATCGTTCGTTGCTTGCCTTACAGTGCTCGAACACGGATATGGTGGCAGAGTCGTTAGAGCTG
>JAEEGH010009984.1_pt1 | contig 21913 bp, 14 predicted proteins | sample 9134181 | NCBI WGS metagenome assembly JAEEGH01 (sample SAMN16246544, study PRJNA631951) | gut metagenome | biome: gut microbiome; feature: rumen; material: DP-attached | host: Bos | place: Iran: Karaj | collected 2018-10
AGGTAAATATACCAGTCAAACCAATCGTCATAGGTATCGCCATTTGCGTTTCTGATTTTATCAAGAGCAGCGCCTAGAGTTTTCAATGGAGACGCTTCAGAACCTTCATTTGTATCGTCACCAACACCTTCTGTAGAATTTACATAAATAGCCGAAGACTCAAATCTAGCAGTTACTCGCTGGTCTGAAACTGTATTCTTCTCAATTTTGTCTATAGAAACGCCACCTTCTGTAAACCAGCCACAGAAAGTGTATCCATCTTTGAGGAGTTCCGGCAGAAAAAATTCATCATTATGTGTAAACTTTGTCTGCTTTCTTTCTCCTGCGGCAAGACTGGCTCCGTCGTCACCAGAATAGTAAATAGTATAAACCGGATTTAAATCTACGTTCTCTTCCAGATAAGTGTTACGACCTGACTCAACATTTACAATGTATGGGATAGAATTTATAAGTACAAAATCACCCAAAGAGGTATCTTCTGTCAGAAAATCAAAGGTAAGGCGATATTGGCCGGCAGGAAGTCTTGCGTTATTGCCTGTAGTATTTTTTGCTAAACGGCTATATGTTATACTGCCATTGTACCCGTTACTACCACTATTAAATGATGAAATATCACCCTGATTTTCAATAACCCATTCGCCATCATCACCTAAATTGGGATTCCAATATTGAAGTTTATAATGAATCTTTTTTACATTTGCTTTATTAAAATTCAATTTAACGTTGATTCCGCCAAAAGCTCCGAAAGGAGCCTCCAAATTATTGCCGCTGCTTCCCTTTACTGGGGTTAGGTCAAAGGAAATGGCATTAGTTTTTGAATCTTCTATTACAACATTTTCAAGCTTGTCATAAAAATTAATGCCGTCGATAGTGCCTAGCAGTTCAAAAGTATATTCTCCGGCGCCATTGGCAAGAATAAACTGTCTGTTATACAACTCTGAAAGCGATGACAAGCTGTCTGCCAGAGAGTCTCTGCTTTTTCCGGTCTTCTTGGCATAAAAAGTAATACTGGTCAGATGTTCCAGGGCATAATCTTCTGTGGGATTAACTGATCGAACAGAAACGTCTCCGGGAACAACAGTAACATAAGTGTTTTTGTCTGCTTTTGCATCCTTGGACAGAATATTTGAACAGGATGAAAGGGTTACAAAGAGGAAAAGCAGGAGGAGGGATTGTCGGGTCAAGCCCGACAATGACACTTTAGACTGACCCGACAATGACATTAATTTATTTGTGATTTTATTGTTCTTATTTTTCATAATTCCCTCCTTAGATATTTCCTACGTTGATTTGGGCTGTGTAAGAGTAATATTTACCGGCCGAATCTTTTGCTTCGAGATATATTACGTAATTACCAACTGTCCAGTTTGTTGTATCTATTGTCATTGCGTTATTATCTGTTTCTTCTTCACCATCAATTGTCCATTTATAGCTGTCAAAACCATCTGTTGCAGTAAATGTTAACTTATTTCCACCAGTAAAATGAGTGCCCGGTTCTAAAGTTTGAACCTCTCCTCCAACGATTCTTTGTATAGACACCTGAATATCATTCTCATTAGTCGGAATTGAAACCGTTAGCTGTGTACCGGCTTTCTTTTCGAGCTGACCGGAATTATTCAAAGCCCAATACTGTTTCTGGCCGCCAGTAATTTCTTGCGGAATAATCTCAAACTTTGCAGTGGCACTTCCGAATGTGTAGGTAGTAACTCCGGTACCAGCTTGTAATATTTCAGATCCTTCTGTATAGGATTCCAGCATGAGCCTTGCAGTAAGCCGTCCTGAAGAACTACCTGGATCATAAGGCGAAAGACTATCAGCAATTTCAATCTTGGCACTTGATGCCATATAAATAACATTTGGTAGTATTACTTCGGTATGCCCCTTAATCTTGAGGTTTCCGTTTGCACTTAAGTAAATACCACTTCCAAGACAGTTGTCTACATTCTGGCAGTTATCCCTATACCATGCACCAAACATTTCGAGGGTTGCGTTGTCTTCAATGTAAACAGCACCACCACAAGGGGTTATCGACTGATTGTTGGAATCTTTGAAATTTGTATCAAAAGTATTAAGCGTAACATAACTTCCAGATCCTGCCATTGTTTGCAGACAACCACCAGCAGCAATATATATACCTGCACCTTTGCTGGTTGCTGTGTTTTCTGTTATATGACAATCTTTATTTTCATAAAGTTTTGCTTTATTAGAAATATAAACACCTGCACCATAACCTGGCGTTCCGTCACCCTTGTCATAAGTAATGTTTTGAAGGATACGTGTATTATTATCAAGACAAACATGGGCATTCTGTCCAAGCAAAAGTCCGCCGCCAATAATAACTCCGTCTTTTTCTGTTCCGTGTCCGCCTTTTACACAAATATTATTCAAGGTCACAGGGACAGATGTGTCAATTGTAAGAGCTGTTCCGGCCACGCCATTACCAAGACTTGCATCTATTCCATTGTTAGGGACATTTGTTGCATCAGTAGTAGTTGCGCCTTTTATTGTGATTGAGTTGGCCTGAACTGTGCTGGAAATTGTTTGAGGCCCTGTAATTATACCAGAAATAGAAATAATGTAGTCTTTTGTGCTATCATTCATTTGCGCAGCAGCATCCGAAATTGAAGTACATGTTCCCGATGATGAAACATTAATTGTTTCTGCTTTTTGAACAGGTTTGCCACTTGAATTAATAATCCAGTTAGTAGAAATACCTGTTTTTGGATTCGTAAATGGTTCAACGGTAAACTTGTCCTTTATATCATTAATTGTAATATTTTGAGCTGTAGCAGCAGCTGTAGGCTTTATTAATGAAACATTTGATGAATAGCCGGTTTCATCATTATTTTTTGGAGGGACAAGATTATAAGCACCTGTAGCTGCCGAAGCAAGCAAACTATCTATATTTATAGAATAGTAGTATTCTGAAATACCGATACCTTGTAAGATTATCGGTACGTATGTATCAGCTCCCTTAGTAAGCGAAGTCATAGTAAAGTAGTTGGAGACAATATCAATTCCCGGGCCCTCTTTCGCATAATTATAATTAATGGTACCGCTATTCATATATACTTTTGCATAGGAACCCGATACATATAAACCACCACCATTGCTATAGCCATAATTGACATTCTTCTTGGCGGTATTATAATAAATTCCACCAGTCAATGGATCTGTAACATCCTGGTCACTGTATCCCATGTACAATTCACCCTGGGCATAAATTCCAGCACCATAAACAGCAATGTTACAGCCGTCATTCATAGCCACTTTTTCCTGCTGTGTATAACCTGCAGGAATTTCCGGAGCCTGGCTTGTTGCAGAGGATTTACCTATAACGGCATCTCCATACATAAACATTTTTCCAGAACCAGAGCTCTCTCCCTGAATATAAACTCCACCACCATAAGTGTTGGCATTATTTCCACTTATTGTTCCACCACCAAAATAAAAGACTGCACCACTGTTAACATAGACTCCACCACCTTGATCCCCTGTTGAATTGTAAAATATTTCGCCACCAGTCATTTTAAAGGTTCCGGAATTCAAATAAACACCACCACCATACGACTGACCGTCATTATAATTTATTTTACCGGAAGACATTACAACAGAACCGGTACCAGTATTATAAATACCTCCTCCATAAGCGGAACCACCATAACTATTATAAATACCTCCAGTCAAGTTTTTACCTTCGATTCCAAGATATAAGGTTCCAGTATTATAGATTCCACCACCATATTTGTATTCATTGGAAGCTGGATTTGTTAAGTCAGTAATTCCAGCTTGAGGGTAAGTCGTTACAGAAGAATCTCCAATAGTGGCAGTACCAACCATTGTAAGGGTACCTGCGTTATAAACAGCGCCACCATTATAAGCCTTGTTTTTTGTAATCAAAACTCCGTCATCAAGTGTTACATTTGCACCCTCAGCAACATACAAGCCACCGCCATTTCTGTAATATGGATCATTAGTTGTATTAGTTGAGCTTGATGAAGCTGTATTACCACCTGTAATTTTTAAATTCTTTATAGTAACAGGAACAGTCGTTGCAATTGCTATAACATTTCCTGTATCTTTATAAGCAGTACTACTATTCTGCACCAGACCGCGATTTAACATATCCTGCGGATATCCGTTTGTATCTAACCCTGTTTTTCCTATAAGCAGAATTGACTTTGCATAATCAGAAGTAATATCTGCTGAAAGTTCAGTTCTACCAAAATCGGTGTCGCCAGCGGTAGAAGGTTTTTCGCCTCGAGAACCGGCTTTGTTATTACTAGTATGTGGCCCCGTAACATCGCCCATAATATAAATCGTCCAGTTTATGTCAGGATTTCCCAGCTCGATAATTTTTTCGCAGGCTTTGTCTATAGATTCAAATGGATTTGATTGTGAGCCGTCGCCGCTTGTATCATCGCCAGTTCCAGAAACATACAAAATAGGATCCATAAAATCTGCGGTAAGCACAAGATTTCCGCTTGATCCTTTTTCTATTTTTTCTATGGATTGTCCATCGCTGTTTTTCCAACCCAAGAATATTTTTTTGTTTTGTTTTGCCTCTGGCAATGTAATTTCGCTGCCTTTTGAATAATAGAATGGTACAAAAGAGTTTGAAGCAAGGGCAAAGTTTTCAGCATCAACAAGTTCAACAGCTTCACCAGAGTCTGTTATATACTTATAGGTAATTGTATAAAGCTCATTAAAATCCAGCGTGATATTTGCGCTTGTTGTAAAGGCGGCGGTGATGATTAAATAGCTTTCGTATTCGTTGAGAAGGGCATAGCCTTTTGAACCATCTTCGCCGGTGTAAAAATCAAACTTGGCATAATAGCGGCCGGATGAAAGTCTTTCGCTTTCTGAAGCCATGTTTCGTTTGAGGGAAACTGTCTTTGCACCATTATTTTCTGATATCTGCAGAGGCGACTTATCAAGAATTATTTTTCCGTCGCTAGAAGACTTTAGGGTAACTTCAACTTTAGAAACCTGGGAATCGGTTAGAGTAAAGGAAATGTCGCAGCCACCAAATTCTTCAACCGGTTTAAGGGTAAAGCTGATGCTGTTTTCTCTTCCTTTCATTATATATTGAGATTTTTCTGCATCGGTAAATTGGATGCCCTTGTACTTTGCATAAAGGTTAAATACCCATTGACCGCTCATGATTTCGATTTTTTGAGGAAGGTCACTATAGCTTGTAGCCTCAAACAGGCTTTTTGCTTCTTCACTTTCATACTTTCCTATAAGTGAAAAATCTGTGAACTGTGTAATATCAAAAGTCAGATTTTTATCAGAAGCCAAGGTTCTGTAAGCCTGGCGGCTGTTATTGACTTTTAAAGTAAGATATGTTTTTCCGTCTTTACTTGAAGGCTCCTCAATTTTTTGCGAAAACATTCCTTTACAAGAAAGCATCAAAAGACTTGCCAGTAAAATGGCTGTACCTGTTATATATTTAATCTTCTTATTCATAAACTACCTCTTCTCCCCTATTCCGATATTTTGATTTGGTATGCATAAGATTTGTTATCGGCAAACAAAGTCAGGTCGTAAATAAGATCCTTTGTAAGACTAGAAACTTCTATTACCAGTTCATTTGTATTTGAAGTTTGAATTACTTCGCCTATGCACTTGAGCTGCCAGTCGTAAGAAGCAAAACCTTCAGGTGCAGTAAACACAATGCTTTCATTTCCTCTTACAATGTTTACCTGAATATCCTCAAAGGCAGGTGCTTCTGCAGCTTTTATTTCAATACTACATGGGGTTATTTCCTGGGCAGATGGATCAACTTCTATAACAGCTACATCCGAAATTGTGTATTCGCCTGGAATTTCCGGGAAGAATAAAAGACCGCCCTTTTCTGTTGTGTCGCAGGTCATGCTGAATGAAGTTTCGGTAGGACTTGTGCTATTGTAAGTTGAGAATCTATTTGCCTGTGTTTTAGTAACCCAGCAGCAGACATTCATTTCGTGGCCTGTTGCACCATCAGGAACTGGGCCCTGAATTTGATATGAACAAACATATGATTTACCTTCTACGTATGCGCTGTCTCCAAAGACAACCTGAAGCATTCCGTCAGCAGAATTAAGTTCGTGATTTAAGGTAAATGTAATTGAAGTTGCGGTTGCCTCTTTGCATGTAACAACATCAAGATATTCATTGAAGATTGATAAATGCCAGTTATCATTTACAATGATATTTTTGTATTCACAATATTCACGCTCAACTGGTTTTTCTGTGTCTTCTGGATTCTCAGGGTCCCCCTGATTTCCCTCTTCCTTAGCTTTTTCAATTACAACAGTGAGATCAATTGAAAGAGAATTCTTGCCGTCCTGCACGACAATTGAGTCACTTTCGCCAGAGCAAATTTGGACTTTTGTGTTATTTGAATCTATATAATAAATTTCGGCTTGTGCAAAAATGTGGGCGCCGATTGGGACTTTGCTAAAACTAAGGCTGACGCCGTTTGATGAAAAGTCCTTTGTTTTTGTTTCTTCGTAATCACCTTTTAATGAAACAGAAATTACAGCGGTTTTAAGATTATCTTCTGTGACTGAAGCTGCGGCTCTTGATGAATTGAAACCAGCTGCCAACCCAAGAATCTGTTGTGCTGTAGCTGAATCTATGCAGAATGAAATGTCACCTTTCTGCCCGATAGAAGATGGTGTACAACCTGTAAAAAAGCAGAACAATACAGCCATAGAAACTACGGCAAGAGCTCTGATTTTTCTTGCACACGAATGCATAATAGTTTGTAAAAGCATCTTAACCCCCAAGTGTAATATTTAATTTTACACGGTGAAAAGAGAATTTTCAAGTTTTTACTATAATAGTCAAATAAGTTGAAATATCCCCTTTAGCGTGGTAAAATTATAGTAATTGATTTTTAAAGAGGTCTTTTTATGAAAACAAAGTTCGGATTCATTTGCGCGGCAGTTCTTTTATTGGCATGTTTGTTCACAGGCTGTGCTTCTAAAAAAGGTGAGCTTCAGGAAATTACCGATGAAAATTTTTCTCCAAAACTTGTTTTGATTGCTTCTGGATCTGAACGACTTGTAAAATTTGAAATTGATAAAAATGAGCTTTTGCCAGAAGTAGATACCAAAAATATCAAGGGTGCCGAAATTACAATTAATTTCTATTCTGGCCGCAAACCAAAAGATAGTGCAAAAGAAGGAAATCCTGTTGGCACAATCACTTTTGATTTGCTTAAGGATGCAGACAAGCTTATTAACGGTTACGACCTTATGGCAAACGCAAAAGACCTTAAGACAAGTGCAGAAGATTTGAACAAAGCCTTTAGTGCATCACAATACTACTATGCAAAGGGCAGCTTTGAAGCAACTGTAAAAGAAAGCAAGCTTGTTACAAAAACAAAGACAATTTTTAGTAACGATACTGTTTATACACCTTTGTCTGAATAAAACAGATGGTTGATAAATCTAAACTTAGCTCAAACACAATCCGTACTGTTCTCATTGTAATTTGTGTAATTCTTTCTTTTGTTATGTATATGCAGCGCCGTACACGTAATAATCTTAAGCAGGCGGCAAAGCTTCCTTTTTATAATGTTCAGCCCGCTCAGGTTCCAGACGGCACTTACCACGGAAAGGTTTACACTTCATTTATGCATGTGCAGGTTGATGTAAGTGTTCAGGACGGACGTTTTACAAAAATTGAGATTGTGGAAAATCAGGGGGCCTACGGTCAAAAGATTCAACCCCTCATTGATGAAATGATTGCGCAGAATAATACAGTTGTTCCGGCAATTAAAGGCGACGAAATTGGAAGCATAGTTTTTATTGCCTGTGTTGATGACGCCCTTTTTAATGGATTACCTGATGAACAAAAAAATCAATTATCAGAAAAAGTTAGATGATTTACTTGCGGGGATTTCTGCTGAAGGCAGGCGACCTACCCTCTTACTGCATGCCTGCTGTGGCCCCTGTTCCTCTTACGTATTAGAATATTTGAGTTCCCGTTTTGAAATTACAGTTTTGTATTATAATCCAAATATTTATCCGCCTGCAGAATATGACCGACGTTTGAACGAGCTTTTGAATTTTTATACAAAGTTTGTGCCTGCAAAAAATGTCCGCGTTATCCAGGCGCCATATGACCCCGAGGATTTTTACAAGGCAGTTGGAACCCGCGAAAATCCGGAACTTGCAAAGGAGCCTGAACGAGGAGAACGATGCCGACGCTGTTATGAATTACGCTTGCGTTACACCTACAACTATGCCTGCGTCAACAACTTTGATTATTTTTGCACAACGCTTTCAATCAGTCCGTTTAAAGATGCAGATATGATTAATGAGATTGGGGAGAAGTTGGTTTGTGAAGCGGCCCTTCGACAGGCTCAGGGACCACAGGTCACTCCGCAATGGTTGTTCTCCGACTTTAAAAAGAAAAACGGCTTCAAACGCAGCCTTGAGCTTAGTGCAGAATATAACTTATACCGTCAGGAATACTGCGGTTGCGTGTATTCTATTCAGCCTCAAACAAATCAATCTGCTTACCAATCTCTTCAATAGATTCTTCTACTGCTTTTGAAACACCTGCAAGTGTAAGACCGGCATCCTGCATCTTGTCGGCACTCAAGCCCATTTCATCCATACTCTGGCCCATAACTTTTGTTTCGTTCTGCAAAACATCAACATCGTTAATGATAGCCTGGCTGGCAGTAGTAATTTCCTGAGAAGCACTTTGTACCTGTTCAGTACTTTCGTTCATATCGCTCAAAGCATCAAGAATCTGAGAAGAACCCTGCTGCTGTTCTGTCATTGCTTCCTTAATCTGCTGAACAAGAGTATCTGTTTCGCGGATTTCTTTAGAAAGGTTTGCGTAATCCTGAACACCATGCTGAGTAGCCTGTACAACCAGATTAATTGCAGTCTGAATACTCTTAAGCTGAGCACCAATTGTCTTTGACTGAGCAGAAGATGTTTCACTAAGCTTACGGATTTCATCAGCTACTACAGCAAATCCTTGTCCTGCGTCTCCGGCATGAGCAGCTTCGATTGCAGCATTCATGGCAAGAAGGTTTGTCTGACTTGCAATATTTGCAATAACTTTGTTAGCTTCACTTAACAGCTTAGACTGATTTTCAATTTCAATAATCTGCTTCTGTAATTCATTCTGGGTCTCTACTCCGTTTTGTGCAGTCTGATCAAGCACGCCAAAAGAATGAGCCATCTTGTCTACAGATTTATCTACTTCGGAAATATTTCCTACCATTTCTTCTACAGCACTAGAAGCACCCTGTACAGCTTTTCCTTGTGTCTGAACCAGTTCCTCAAGACGATGAATCATATCAAGAATCTTAGAAATACTCTGTGCACTCTGCGCAACACTGTCTGTCTGATTTCTAAGGTTCATGCCTGTGTTACTGATGCTCGCTCCAATCTGAACAATTGAAGACATAAGATCTTCGATTGTACCGCTGAGTTTTCCTCCGGCTTCATCAAGCGAAACCTTAGACTGTTTCATACTGTTTATATTTCCTTCAAGACGTTCAGTTACAAGATTAAATCCGTTTGAAAGAAGAGAGGCTTCTTTTGTTAAGAAATCAGGATAGCGTTCTGAATAGTCACCCATTGCCATGAGTTCACAGCCAGAAGCAATAATTTTAAAGCTTCGGGAAACTCGTGAAGAAAGAAGGAAGAAAACAGTAATCATGATTACAGCAATTACCATAAGGCCCATGATTGTATACATAAAGAGCTTTTGATATTCACCGGAGAAGTCTGTGGTTGGACCTTCTACAACAATAAACCATTCTGTGTTTTCAATAGGACATACGCCAAAGAAGGATTTTTTCTCTGTAAAGGCCTTTGGGTTTCCGTCAAGGTATTCTTCTCTGGAAAGCTTGTTGAATTGAACATCATCAAAATAATTTGCAGTCATGATGCTGGCAGAATCGTCGTTTGTAAGATAAAGACCTTCTTTTGTAATGATGTGAATTTTACTGTTAGAAGAAAGCTTGATGTTTCGAACTGCTTCACTTAAAGCATCAAGAACTATATCTGCAGCGGCAATACCAATAAGGCGGCCGTTTTTATCAAGAACGCGATAACTCAACGTGATATTAAGCAATCCTGTATTGGCATCTACATAAGGCTCTGTATAACAAACTCTGGTCTGATCTTTTACTGCATTCTGATGCCACAAGCGTGACTGCATATCAAAGTCGGCAGGAGGAACCCAGCCAATGCTTGTAAAGAGCGCGCCTCCCTCCCATAACTGTTCATAAGTAGCATAATAGAGCATGGTATTTTCTATCATGTTTTTACCCATTCCGTTTACAAGGTCCCCTATTTTTTCGCGTGGTTCAAGATAGGTAATACCATCAGAAAGGCTTACAACAAGATCATTGTATTCGCCAAGTACACCTACAACTTCCTTGTTCAAGGTTTCCATTGTTTGATTTACAGAATCAACAGTTGTTGTAGCAATAATTCTGTTCATTACAAATCTAAAACAGAAAATCAAAAATGCAGTAATGATAACCATTGAACCGATGGTCCCAATTAAAAGTTCAGTCCTTAATGAGATTTTCTTTTTAGCCATAATAAACTCCTCTTGCTACTATATATAGTAGTAAAATTATAACATGGAATTTCCAAATTGTTAAGAAAATCTCATTTCATATTCCAAAGCAGAATTGAGATTGATTATGAGAAGATTATTAAATAATTGAATGCCGCCAAATTAGAATTCAAAACAATTTTTAAAATTATTTCTGTCCAAACTAACAGAATAGATTCTATTCTTATGCTTCAACGTCATTTCTATGGTATCGTAATTCTGTAAATTTTCCAGAATAAAATCTTTTTGATCTATTCCATTTACTGAAATAACAAAATCGCCAACAGAAATTTCTGGACATAGTTTTTTACCATCTTTATAGTAAATGCTTGCAACCTTTAAATTATTACCATACCTTTCTCTAACTAAATTTATTCCGAAATATCCATATCTATTTCCACCACCACTTGTATAAACCATAAGCATGCTTCGTCTAGTAAAATCACATTCTATTGGATCAAAGTTAATTACTGAATTGGAATAATCAATATATAAATCAAAATTTCGCAAGAGCACTTCGCCTAACATTATATAATCATTGGATCCAAACATAAAAGACTTCTTTTGTACCACAGTAGGAATATTCAAACATTCTTTATTATAAAAGTACATAGATTTTTGAAGCCCCATAATTCTTTTTAAACCAGACATTCTTAATTCTAAACTACCATCAATATTATCAATGTTTTTCTTATATAGTGAATATGGGAGTAAATTTGTTTCTCCACCAGTATCTAATTTAGCTGAATAAGTTTTCTTATTGATTTCAACAGGAACTTCCAACACTAATGGATATTTACTAATTAATTCCACCCTTTTTCCTTTTGGATTGAAATTTTCTTTAAAGAAAACAAGTTTTTTATTTTTTGCTGAAAACAAAAATGGTAATTGGGAAAGAGTTATCATTCCAATAAATCCATTTACAGGGGTACCATCATCAAGCCAACCAAAACTATCGATGTCAGCCGGTTCAAAAAGAACGTCCTTCATTTGAAAACCTTCCGCCTGAAAATCTGGAATAACTGTTCCGGAAACATCCCAATTATAAACTGTTGAATATGTATAATTTGAAACAAATTTGTATTTTTCTTTAAATGGAGTTGAGAATGCTTGTAATACTTTTTTTTGAATTACATTTCCCATAGCTCCTGTATCAACAATTAGACATATATCTTTTTCTTCATCCCCATTTTTTATTCTCGCTTTTATCGCATAAGTTCCAAGGATGTATTCATGTAGTGTTGTTTCTCCGCTGCCCAAAACTTCAAAGGATTTTATTGCATTTTTCAAAACTTCATCTTCACCCCAGCTATTTATTTTTAATGAGGTATGTGAAAAAGATGTTTGTCCAATTTTTACTGTTTTTGTAGAATTCGTTTCTGAAGTATTATTTGATACACAAGATATATTTAATAAACATATTAATAATAGAATTCCGTATTTTCTTTTCATATATTTCCTCCGAAATTACCTGTTCGAGAATTACATTATTTTCTTAATATCATCCAGATCTGGGAGAACTCGCTGCATCTCTTCAGGCATTTCAGAAAGAGATTTATATGTCGTTACACCCATTGGTTTGTCATAATCCTGAATAACATATTCTGCAAATTGTTTATTCATACTCTTACAAAGGACGATTCCAATAGTACGATTCTCATGAGGTTTTTTAATTTTATCATCTACAATTCTAAGATATGCGCTAAGCTGGCCTAAATAAGCAGGCTTAAATTCTCCTCGTTTAAGTTCAACAACAACAAGACAGTTTAATTCCCGATTAAAGAATAGTAAATCTGAGAAGAATTCTTCATTAAATGCTTCAAGATGATACTGATCACCAACAAAAGCAAAATCCTTTCCAAAGGTCATAATAAAATTCTTTACATTATGAATAATTGCATTTTCTACTACAGCCTCATCAATATCGGCTGTATCTCGCTCACCTATTTCTTCTACATTGATAAAATCTAAGAGATACTCATCCTTGAACATTTCTACAGCCTTACGAGCTAGATTTGATGGACTAATAGTTCTTTCAAAATTATTTGGAATCTCTGTATGATGTTTATAAGCTTCCTTTTTAATAAGGCCTTCAAGCACATTTACAGGCAAGTGTTCTTCTACAACAAGATGAATGTAATAATATCGTTCTTGTAGATTCTTAACCTTACTGAAGATTGCAATATGATGCGAAAAAGGAACTTTGAAGAAATCTTCAACTGGAAAATCATTCAAGTTTACGCCAGATAACTTGAAATCAGAAATAGAAATTATGGGTTTTAATTCGTCAGATACGTCTGACGAATTTACTATAGCCGGTAATTCGTCATTTAGAACAGATGTATTTGCATTTTCAAGAAAACTCCAGCTTTCATAGAAAAGTCGCATATTTTTAAGACTTGTTGCAGAAAATCCTCGTAGCCCAGGAAGATCTTTTCTCAACTGTGAACTTATAGTTTCAAGAACGCTTGTTCCCCAAGTTTTCTTTCCCTTCTTCGAGGAAAGATATCGCCCAATTCCATAATAAAGAATAAGCTGAACTCGAGTTGTCTCTTTTGCAGCTTGATACTGAGATTGTAAAATTGCTGTTTTTATTGCTTCAACTGCGGTAATTAGTTCTTTTTCCATACATATACCTCGAGTTCTAATGCAATTCAAATATAACACAAGAACAATCAGAAAACAATAAAGACCTTTATATAGAATTCAAAAAATCAATTATCATATTCCCTATAAGGAAGTTTTTCACTAAAATGTGTCTATAACTTAAAAAGGTCGCCAGAGGCCTTACACAGGAGCCCCTTATGCTTTTTTCACCGGTTGAAATTCAAGAAACTGTAAATATGTTCATGCGCCAAAAATTGGATATCCGCTGTATTACCATGGGTATTTCGCTTTTGGATTGTGCAGACTCAGACGCAAAACGTGCCTGCGACAAAATCTATGACAAAATTATGAAAAAGGCAGGCAACCTTGTAAAAGTTGGTCAGGATATTGAAAAGGAATTTGGTGTTCCTATTATTAATAAGCGTATTTCTGTTACACCAATCGCACTTGTAGCAGGAGCAAGCAACGCAACAAGCTATGTTGATTATTGTAAAACTTTGGACCGCGCCGCTGCAGACCTTGGAGTAAACTTTTTGGGAGGCTTCAGCGCTCTTGTTCAAAAGGGAATCACCCCTGCAGACCGAATTTTGATTGAATCTATTCCAGAAGCCTTGAGCGTTACAAACTGCGTATGTTCAAGCGTAAACGTTGGTACTACAAAAAACGGAATCAACATGGATGCCGTAAAGCTTATGGGAGAAATCATCTGTAAAACTGCAGAAGTTTCTAAAACCTGCGATGTAAATGGTTGTGCAAAGCTTGTTGTATTCTGTAATGCCCCGGAAGATAATCCGTTTATGGCAGGTGCCTTCCACGGACCTGGTGAAGGAGACAGCGTAATCAACGTTGGTGTTTCAGGCCCTGGTGTAATTCTTGCAGCTGCACGCGAATATAAAGGTCAGCCAATCAACGTGCTTGCAGACGGTATTAAAAAGATGGCATTTAAGATTACAAGAATGGGCCAGCTTGTTGGTAGCGAGGCTGCAAAAAGATTGGATACAAACTTTGGTATTCTTGATTTGTCTTTGGCACCTACTCCAGCTGTTGGCGATTCTGTTGCACGCATCCTTGAAGAAATTGGTATTGAAGGATGTGGAGCCCCAGGTACAACTGCTGCTCTTGCAATGCTCACCGATATGGTAAAGAAAGGCGGTGTAATGGCAAGTACAAACGTTGGTGGTTTGAGCGGTGCATTTATCCCGGTTTCAGAAGACGAAGGAATGATCAACGCCGTAAAACAGGGCTCTATCTGTCTTGAAAAACTCGAAGCAATGACAACAGTTTGTTCTGTAGGTCTTGATATGATTGCCATTCCAGGAGACACTCCAGCCACAACAGTTTCCGGAATCCTGGCCGATGAATTTGCAATTGGTATGGTTAATAATAAAACAACCGCCTGCCGTCTCATTCCTGCTCCTGGCAAAAAAGCCAGAGACTGGGTAGAATTTGGCGGCCTGTTAGGCGGTTGTCCAGTAATGCCTGTAAGCAAGTTCGGCTGTGCAGATTTCATTAACCGTGGCGGTAAGATTCCTGCGCCTATTCATTCGTTCAGGAACTAAGGGGTCCCTGAGCTTGTCGAAGGGCCTACTCCAGGTTCAACTTCTTTGTAAAAATATACTGGGTCACAGCAAAGTATGCGGCTGAAATAAGGAACAGGATTAGCGCTGTTATGCACATTGATGTGGTGAAGGCGCGGCCTACTTCCTGCATAACGTCAAAGTCTCTTGTGTCGAAAGATGGGACGAGCTTAAAGAGCCAGCCGTTGATCCAGAAAAGAACTACAACTGTTATGAACTTTACAAGCCCCTTGCTCTTTTTGAACAGGTGCGAAATTGCGTTTACTACAAAAATCAAAGTGATGATGAAGAATGCAAATGCAATGCTCAGCATAATTGAAAGGCCTATTAATCGTCCGATTGACATTCCGTAAAATGCAAGTGAATCCTTGAACTCTGGAAGATTTTCGGAAAGCTTGCTGAAGATTGATGGCAAATCCATTCTTATAAAGCACAGAAGACCAGACAATGCTGTGATGATACAGCAACAGAACATCCAGCCAAAGGCCATTATGAACTTACCCCACAGATACTCACCCATTGTAACAGGCAGCGAAAGATTTAAGTACGCTTCGTCTTCGAGCATGCTCTGGCTGAAGCGGCGTGCAATTGATGTTACTGTCATTACAATTGATACAACCGAAAGAACCATGAATGCAAACACAAGCAAGCCAGTCATCATTTCGCGGGAAAAGTTTTCATCGGAAGAGCTCATGTGGAACTCGTAAGAATTTCCATTCGATGTACTTTCCCAATCTCTATTTCCCATAGGCTCTGCAAAAAGTCCTGTAAGAAGACCGAGTACAAGAAGGGCTGCATAAAGTGGGAGCAGCTTTCTTGAAGAATGCTTAAAATCATATTTAATTACTTTACCAATTTTTGGAAACGGATTTCTCATATTGTACCTCTCTATTTAGCATCTGAATTCTTCGCGGAACAAAGCATCAATTGATTTGCCTGTTTCTTCGCGGATATCATCTACATCACCCTGGCGGACAATGTGGCCTTCTTTTAAGAACAGGATATGATTCAGAACTGGTTCTACATCTGCAATGAGGTGTGTAGAAATAATTACTGTTGCATTTTCCTGATAGTTCGAAATGATTGTATTAAGGATATAATCGCGGGCAGCAGGATCTACACCACCAATTGGTTCATCAAGAAGATAAAGCTGAACATCACGACACATTGTTGTAATGAGCTGTACCTTTTCTTTTGTACCCTTAGACATTTCCTTAAGCTTATCTTTTGGATTGATTTTCAAACTTGCAAGCATATCAAGTGCCTTGTTCTTATTAAAGTTTGTGTAAAAATCATCAAGCATGTTCATAAGATCGTTTACGTTCATCCAGTCATTCAGATAAACCTTGTCTGACTGATAAGCAACAAGATCCTTTGATTCTGCACCAGGTTTGAATCCACAGGCAAGAACTTCGCCTTTTGTTGGCTGAAGAAGACCTGTAGCAAGCTTTAACATTGTTGTTTTTCCACTACCATTTGGACCGAGCAAGCCTACAATTGAACCGCATGGAATGCTCAGAGTGATATTATCCAAAGCAGTTTTGTTATCATATTTTTTTGTAATGTTCTTAAACTCAAGAATTGATTCCATATTTTATACCTCCGAAATCATCTTAATTACAGCTTCTTTTGAAATACCGATTGCTTTCATTTTTTCAAGAAACACGGTGATTTCTTTTTCTGCAATTTCTTTTTTCATAGAAAGAATAAGCTCTTCGTCGTCTGTAATAAAACGCCCTGAAGTTCTTTCTGTTCTGACCAGGCCTATACGTTCAAGCTCCGACAGAGCTTTCTGCATGGTGTTTGGATTTACCTTTGCAACAACTGCAAGGTCACGCACCGATTCGAGCCGCTGTCCTTTTGGAAGCTCGCCCGAAACGATTGCCACTTTGAAAACATCCATCAGCTGAAGATAAATAGGCTTATCATTACTGAATTGATATTCCATACAACCTCCGTATTACTGTATTAAGTATATAATACAGTAATACAACAGCTTTGTCAACTTTTTTTTTAAAATATGTTACAATATTTTTATGCTTATCCGACAAGCTGCCGACAGCGATTTTTCTCAACTTCAGGATTTCCTTATTCCTTGGGAAAGTTCCTGTGTCACACTTTGTTCATTCGTAAGAAAAAAGAAGGAAAATATCTATTTTCTGGAAGCTACCCCTTTTCCCTCTGTGACTGCAATTGCAGGAGTCCTTTATCTGGACAAAACCCTTCTCTACTGCATTCCAAACCCTGAAACGCTACCGGACCTTCTTCCTTCTCTTACAGTGTTTCTTAAAGACAAAACAGTTTCTTGCCTTAACGGAGAGGCTGCTGCCGGTGAAATAATTCTTGAAGCACTAAAATGCATGAACCGCGAGCCTTATCAGATAAATCATTACAATATAATGACAATAGATACTCAGCCTATGCCTCCCCCGGAAGAATTAAGCTGTGATGATGAAATAAAACGCTGTGTAGATCCTGTAAACGAAACAGAGCTTTTACTGCCCTTGCAGAAAATGTACATGGCAAAAGAAGTTGCCCCGCAAGGAAAACAGATAACTGACCTTGAAGCAAGCGCTCAGCTTAAATCAATTCTAAAAGATCAGCTTTGTTTTGCGCTATATTCAGATGGAGAAATTGTTTCAAAAGCAAACACAAATGCAATAGGTTTTAATTATGTTCAGCTTGGTGGAGTTTATACACACCCGCTTTACCGCAAAAATTATTATGCATGGCATCTGGTTTATACAATCTGCCAGCGAGTGCTTAAAACCGGCCGTAAACTGAGTTTGTTTGTAAAAGAAAAAAATAATCCGGCGATTATGTTGTACAAAAGGATTGGGTTCGTGGAAACAGGAACATATATAATTGGATATTTCAAATAAGTGGATTGCCACGCCCTTCGGGCTCACAATGACAATTTGGTGTAACCTTGATATATATCTTATTGTTTTAAAAGATAAGGAGAAATTTTTTCATGAAAAAAATAGTTAAATCTCTTGCGTGTGCAGCAGCACTTTTAATCTTATCTACTGCCGCCTTTGCCAACGATTATATAAAATTTAAAGGCTGGAAGCAGGCAGAAACAACACACTTCCGTTTTATATATGAAGCAGCCTCAGAAGAAGCCGCAAAAAAATATGCTGAATTTGCAGATGAAGCCTGGGAAAAAATTGCAGAAATTTATTCTATGCCTCAGGAAAAAACAGATGTTTATGTATTCAGCCGTCTCAACGTTGTAAATGCATATACATATTTTTCGCCACCAGAAATTGTTATGTTTGACTCCCCTGTTATTGACAGCTATTTTGGTCTGCGTGACGACTGGATGAAGCTCTTCTTTACACATGAATTAATTCATATTGCAAATATCACTTTTGAAGACAAGGATTATCTTGCCGCAAAAATCTTTGGTGAATTAATACGAGGCTCTGACTATTCTTCAATTCCCGGCTGGGCTCTTGAAGGTCTTACAACAGTTCTGGAAACAGAACTTACAAACGGAGGCCGCGGCAGAAGCCCGTATTTTGAACTTGATTTTAAAGCCCCTACTCTTGATAACAACTTTATCCCATATCGTCTTATTGGCTCAGAACAAGAACCTCCATACGGACAGATTTATGTAATGGGTTATCTTATTATGAGAAGCATTGCCGACCGCTGTGGAATTCAGGCTCTTGCCGATATTGAACGAAACAGAACAGACGGCCGTTCCTGGGAAGAAAGCGTAAAGCTTGTAACAGGAAAAACCCCTCAGGATATTTACCGCGAAGTAAAAATTGCCCTTCAGAAAAAATATTCAAATGAACGAAAAATCCCTGAAGGAAAAATTATTTCTCCAAACAACCCGAATTCAAACTACTGTCAGCCTGCCATTATTTTTGATGACGGCTCTATGATAGTTTTAAGCGATTCACCGCAAACCGGTTCCGCTGCAGTTTACCTTGATCCAACTCAAAATGATGGTGTGGGCTACTACGATGATTACAGCTTTACTCCAAAAGAAACAATTCTTTTTAAAGCAAACTTCCACGACAGCCGTTCTATCACAGCAGACGAAAACAAGGTTGTTTATTTTTCTGCAGCAGATCAGCGACTCGACAGAAATCCTGGTTACGAAACACGCTACAGCCTTTACAAATGGACAAAAGAAACTGATATTGTTCAGCTTACAAAAGACGAAAGCTCTTACTTCCAGCCTACAGTAAGCCGCGACGGAAAAATCCTTATTGCTGTAGAACAAAGTGGCCTTAAAATGCGCCTTGTTCAGATTGATACAGAATCAGGAGAAAAAACAGTTCTCTTCCAGGATGAACGCTACAGCTTTATTCAACCTGCTTTAAACGAAGATGGTACACAACTTGCCTTTGTACTTGTTAAAAATGACCGTGCCTGCATTGCACTTGCAGACATGAAAACAAAAGAATACAAAATCGTAAATAATACAGAACACGATTTTATTACAGATCCTTCTGCCCCATCCTTTAACAAAGACGGCACTTTGAATTTCTGCAGCAATGACCGCGGACGTCTTGAAGTTTTTGAAGTAACTCCAAACTCAGACGGAACAACTTTCTCATACACTCCTGCAGTTTCTGATCCTATTGGAGCTCTTTGGGCCTATAAAAATGACATAGGCGTTTTCTATCTTTCTTATGCCTCTACAGGAAACGTTATTAAAATTAAGCCACTCGAAGAATGGAAGGTTGTTCCAGATTTTGACGGACCTTCTCCTGCAGGTCAGATTATGACTTTCCGCGAGTTTGAAGATGATTACCCAGATTTTGATCCGATAACAGTTATGGCAGATGCACGAAAGCAGTCAAATCCTGAAACAGAAGAGATAGAAGAAGCAGAAGAAGCAGAAGAAACTGAAGAAGATACTAAAAAGAAAAAGAAAGACGACAAAAACACTGTAAAACATCGTTCCGACGAAGCTATTGAAAAGCTTGATAATCTGGAATCTGCTGTAACAGAGCTTCAGAACGAAAAAGCCTTCTTAGGTAAGATTACACCTGTTTTGTATTCACCTTTCATAAGCTTTGTTTCAGATAAAGATGACAATTATCTTGGTGTTGGAGGCTTTGTATTAGCACAGACAGCCCGCGTTCAGACAAAGCAGGGCTTTATGATAGCAGATGCCTTCTTCTACCCTACAATTAAAAACTTTACCGGCGACTTTGCATTAGAAATCCCGGCAGGAACAGGAACCTTTGACTTGTATTTAGGAAGAGGAACTTCAATTTCTGCAGGGCTTCCTGGGTATGACAAAGACATGTTCTCTCTTACAAATATTGCTCTTGCCGGTTACACTCTTCCAATTGTAGCCCGGGCAAACATGAACAATACAAAAGTTCTTTCTGCCTTATTTTATGCCGGCGGAACCTTCAATCAGCAGGCAGAAAAAGCCTTCTCTGTTAATGCCGATATTCCGTATACAAACGCCATAACCTTCCATACTGGTTTTGATTTTTCAACCTGGGCTAATGAATATCATAACTTTTATACAGAATACTCATTTGTAAACCTGTTGCTTGGAAACTATGATTTTACAACAAAGAAGATGTTACTTGGTTTTGAAGGTGAATATACCTTTACAACGGGCAACAACAAAATGAAACAGGAAATTTCTACTGTAGTAAGATATACCGACTTCCCAAGTGCAACTATTCCTTTCTTAAGTCGTGCTCACCTTGCAGGCAAAACAGAAAACTGCCTGTTCCCTGGAAAAGTGCTTTTGAACTACTCTTATATTTTCCCAGGCATATTAGGAGGCATGGCAGATGGAGCAATAAAGCTTCAGGGACTTGCATCGTTTGGAAAGAATTCAGATGGAACAACACCGTCTCAGGGAACTCTTAATGTTCTGAATTTCAAACTTGAAAAAGAGGTTGCGCTCAATCTTGAACTTGATTTCCCGGTTTCGCAGGGACAGAACTTTACAGGAGGAGTTTCATTCCTGTTTGATCTTTCTAACAAGCAGCAGAAAAAACCTGATATAAATCTGTATATTGCTTGTAAAATGAACTGGTTGCGATTCTAGTTATTTGCTCACAAACTTCAGATAATCTTCTGGAAACAGCGGATTCGAGAACATAAATCCTTGGATGTAATTGCATCCAAGGTAAACAACCATATCATATTCACCCATATTCTCTACACCTTCGGCAACAACCATCATATCAAGGTCTTTTACCATAGAAACTGTCTTGTGAAGAATAATGCGGGCCTTTTCATCATTAACAGCAGCCTTAACTAAAGTCTTATCGAGCTTTACATACTTAAAAGGATATTTTACAAGTGTGTTTGTATTTGAAAGTCCTGTTCCATAATTATCAAGAGAAAAACTCATGCCGTGGTCGAGCATAACATTCATATTACGGAGCAGAGTATCGTTTGCTATAATTGCAGTTGTTTCAGAAACATCTAGATCTATATATTTATAATCAAGCTCGTAGTGATCCATTATGTCGAACAGAATTTCATAAAGTTTTTCCTGCATACACTGAATAACAGAAAGGTTTACATGAATGTTTTCTACACCTTTTTCCCAGAGCTTGTTGTTTGCCATATATTTACAGACTTCTTTAAATACATAGTTTCCTATCTGCAAGGCAAGCCCGTTCTTTTCTGCAAGAGGAATAAATTCTTCAGGAGTAATATCTCCAAGTTCATTACTGCGCAAACGTAAAAGCGCTTCAACCGAAGTATATCCGCCTTTATCTATATTATAAATTGGCTGATACACAATATCAAAAGCATTTTTTTCCATTGCTTCTTCAAGAATCTGAACTATCTTGTGCTCTCGTCTTCTTCTTTCAAGAATTCTTGGATCTGCTCTAAAAGAAAAACCTTCTTCAAGACTTATTTTATCTTCAAGAGAATCTTCCGTTAAATCAAGCAGATCTTCCATATTGCCAACATCATCAGGATAATAAACAATCCTTACATTTACCGAAATTGATATTTCAATGTTTCCGCATTTTATTGGATCTTTAAAATAATTATGAATATCTTTTACAATTGCGTCACAGTCTTCTCTTGAAACTTCAGATAACAAAATAGCAAATTTTTCATAAGTAAGACGGTAAACATTATCGCCGCCGGCAATTTCTTTTAAATATGAAAAAACAATTTTAAAGAAAAGC
>JAEEGH010009986.1_pt1 | contig 21911 bp, 19 predicted proteins | sample 9134181 | NCBI WGS metagenome assembly JAEEGH01 (sample SAMN16246544, study PRJNA631951) | gut metagenome | biome: gut microbiome; feature: rumen; material: DP-attached | host: Bos | place: Iran: Karaj | collected 2018-10
TAGAAAAACCTATTGCCAATCAAAATAATAAACCTAAAACTAAATATCTAACTATTAACTCTAACTAAAACCTAAATTCAATCTTTACCTTAACTAATACCTCTGTGTTTGTGATTCTATTGAAGTATCTTTTGTCTTTTGACACTGCAAAGGTACGACGATTTTTGAAACCTGCAATGGATTTACCCCTCTTTTTCTCAAAAAAGTGGGTTTCTTTTGATGTATATCAAGTGAGTTGTGTGCGAACACACCATATTTGTGTTCGATAACAGTGTCAAATTGCCAATAATTCTTTTTCAACGAGATTCGTAAGTGTCACAAACTCAGGTATTGAAAGTTGTTCAGGACGGCGCGTCATCATCTCATTTTCAAAAAATGAGGCCGATGCGGGATGATCGCCATTGAAGATCTGTCGCAAGGAGACACGCAACATTTTCCTGCGCTGGTTGAATACAGCCTTCACCACACGGCGGAAGAGTTGTTCATCACAGCCAAGATCAGTCACCTCGTTACGGGTCATACGAATTACGGCACTCTGAACCTTAGGCGGCGGATTAAACACACCTGGCTCCACAGTGAAAAGATACTCCACATGATACCAGGCCTGAATCAGTACCGACAGGATACCATACTGCTTATTACCAGGCTGGGAAGCCATGCGCACCGCCACCTCGTGCTGGATCATACCCGTACAACAAGGTATCAGATCCTTATTATCGAGCATCTTGAAGAAAATCTGAGAGGAGATGTCATAGGGATAGTTGCCCGTCAGTACGAACTGCTGACCATCGAACACCTCGTTCAGATCCATCCTCAAGAAATCTCCACCTATTATATTATTAGAGAGACGCGGGAAATGCTCCTGAAGATAAGCCACCGACTCACGATCGATCTCCACAACCTTGAACGGACGCGGTTTCTCAACGAGAAACTGCGTCATCACACCCATACCTGGTCCTACTTCAAGAACAGGTATGTCAGGACAGGCATCTACGGTATCGGCTATTGCTTTGGCAATATTCAGATCGGTCAGGAAGTGCTGGCCGAGGTTCTTCTTGGGTCTTACTTGCTTCATGGCTGCAAAATTAACACAAATCGAGTAATAAACCAAATAAACAACAAAAAAAGACGGACCAGATTCACATCCAGTCCGTTTTTACTATACTTTCTTTTAACTAAACTTTCGTTATTTAACACCTAAATTAATGTCGTTATTTACCTTCACGGCCTCTGCAATACATACTGCAACGACAAACGAAACCATAAATAATACTGTCATAATCAATTTCCTTTCTCTAATCTTTAATTTGTTATCCTGTTTGTCTTTTGACGATGCAAAGGTACGACTGTTTGCGAACACAGGCAACATTTTGATTAGAAAAAGCAAAAAAAAGTGGCATTCATTGACACGTGTCAAGTTATAATCGCCAAAAATATTTGATATTTCGCTCGATTTGCACTATCTTTAATGCTGCGCTCGAAGATACTCACGTTCGAAAAATCTCAAATAAATTTGGATTTTTGCTCACTTAATCGTATCTTTGCACCCATGGAATTAAAAACGGTTCTCATCAATGCCGCTAAGATCATCTTCCCCGTTCTTCTGGGCGGGGCTATTCTGTATTGGATGTACAGAGGTGAGGATTTCGGACGGTTCTACCATGTCATGACCCAGGAGATGGACTGGACGTGGATGCTCCTCTCCTTCCCTTTCGGTATCCTGGCGCAGATGTTCCGCGGCTGGCGATGGAAACAGACATTGGAACCCTTGGGGGAATCGCCCAGAGCCTCAACCAGCATCTACGCCATATTTCTGTCCTACGCCGTCAGTCTGGTGATTCCACGTATCGGAGAGTTCACCCGTTGCGGTGTGCTGAAGCGCTACGAAGGTATCTCCTTCTCAAAGGCCTTAGGAACAGTGGTGACGGAGCGCGCCGTTGATACACTCATCGTCATGGGTTACTCCTGTCTGATCCTGTTGGTGGAGATGAGTATCTTCGGCACCTTCTTCCAGAAGACGGGCACCTCGCTCGACCATATCCTCGAACGTTTTTCGTCGATGGGTTATATAGTCACAGCGATCTGTGCCATCGCCGTCCTCATCCTGCTCCACCTGTTGCTGAAGAACTTCTCTATATATAATAAGGTAAAGATGACGCTGGGCGGTATCTGGGAGGGCGTGCTCTCTCTGAGAGGTGTAAAGGACCTGCCCCTCTACCTGTTTTTCTCTATCGGTATCTGGGTGTGCTACTTCCTGCACTACTACCTCACGTTCTTCTGCTTCGACTTCACAGCCCATCTGGGTATCGGCTGTGCCCTCGTATCGTTTGTCGTTGCCAACTTTGCCGTTATCGTACCAACGCCCAATGGTGCCGGCCCTTGGCACTTTGCCATCAAGACCATGTTGATACTCTATGGTGTTGCTGACGAACAGGCCCTCTGGTTCGTGCTTATCGTCCACAGCGTCCAGACCATGCTCGTCATAGCCCTGGGCATCTATGCCTGGGCAGCCCTGTCATTCACGAATCGTATAACAAACAAATAAATAAGCTATGAGTGAGATTAAGAATCTAAATCCCGTGTGCATCTGGAAGAATTTCTATGCACTGACACAAGTTCCCCGTCCTTCTGGACATCTGGAGAAAGTACAGAATTTCCTGCTCGACTTTGCCAAGCAGGCAGGTGTGGAAGCCTTTAAGGATCCTGCTAATAACATCGTCATGCGCAAGCCCGCTTCTGCTGGCATGGAGAATAAGAAAGGTGTGATCCTGCAGGCACATATGGACATGGTGCCCCAGAAGACACCCGAAAGTACCCATAACTTTGAGACCGATCCTATCCAGCCATGGATTGACGGTGAGTGGGTGAAGGCTAAAGGCACCACCCTCGGTGCCGACAACGGTCTGGGTGTTGCTGCCATCATGGCCATCATGGAGGATAAGACGCTGAAGCATGGACCTATCGAGGCCCTGATCACCGCAGACGAAGAGACAGGTATGTTTGGTGCCAACGCCCTACCCGCAGGCGAGTTGAACGGCGATATTCTCATGAACCTCGACTCAGAGCACTGGGGCAAGTTCGTTATTGGTAGTGCTGGTGGTATCGACGTAACTGCTACCCTCGACTATAAAGAGGTGGAGACCGATGCCGACGATGCAGCCGTAAAAGTTACCGTGAAAGGACTGCGCGGCGGACACTCAGGACTGGAGATTCACGAGGGTCGTGGTAATGCCAACAAACTGTTGGTTCGTCTGGTTCGCGAGGCCATCGAGGAGTGCGAGGCCCGCTTGGCCTCTTGGCAGGGCGGCAATATGCGCAACGCCATCCCCTTCAAAGCCGAGGCTGTATTGACCTTGCCGAAGGAGAATGTAGCCGCCTTGAAGGAATTGGCTCAGGACTGGCTCGAGGACTTCACTGATGAGTACAAGGGTATCGAGAGTGGTATCGAAGTGATCTGCGAGGATGTGGAAACGCCAAAGATGGAAGTGCCCGTTGAGATTCAGGATAACCTCATCAATGCCATCTACGGCTGTCATGATGGTGTGATCCGCATGATTCCCTCCTATCCCAGTGTGGTAGAGACCTCCAGCAATCTCGCCATCATCAACATCGGCGAAGGTAAGGCTTCTCTGAAAATCCTCGCCCGCAGTAGTCGTGAAGACATGAAAGACTATATCGTAAAGACGCTTGAGAGTTGCTTCAACATGGCAGGCATGAAGGTGGAGACCGCCGGTTCTTACGGTGGCTGGGATCCCAACCCAGAGTCAGAAATCCTGCATCTGTTGCTGAAGGAATATAAGGAGCTCTTTGGTGCCGATGGCATTATCCAGGTGGATCACGCAGGTCTGGAGTGCTCTATCATCTTAGGCAAGTATCCGCACCTCGACGTCGTGTCACTTGGTCCTACGATGAAGTCGCCTCACACCACGACCGAGCGTGCCCTGATTGCCACTGTTGAGCCCTTCTGGACACTGCTGAAGAAAACACTTGAGGATATTCCAGAAAAGTAAATTCACTGAAATTGATCGGTAAATTCACTGAATTTGGTCATTAAATTCAGTGAATTTACTATTTAAGACATTATCTTTTCAAAATAAAAACTCCAATAAAATTTGGTTATTTGCTCGCTTATTCGTATCTTTGCAGCCGATAACTCAATTATTAACAAAATTATGGACGATTACCCGGCGGACAATTACAATTTGTAAAGGCGGGGGATGGCGAGCAAGGCTGCTAATCCCTTTGCCGCTAAAACCATTTCACGAACGAAAAAAGGATTAGCACAATGAAGACTTTCTGGAACACCCAAGGCGGACTGACCCAGCTCACAGAGTGGCAGCCCAATTGCTGGATACAGGTGACATGCCCCACCGAAGAAGACCAGCACGAACTCGAAGAGAAGTTCAACATCCCCGATTACTTCATGTCGGATATCAGCGATACCGACGAGCGTGCCCGTTATGAGTACGACGATGGTTGGATGCTGATCATTCTGCGTATCCCCTATGTCAAGGAGATCCGTAGCCGTACGCCTTATACCACCGTGCCCCTTGGTATCATCCATAAGCGCGATGTCACCATCACCGTCTGCTATTACGAGACGAACATGATGATCGACTTCCTCTCCTTCCAGCAAAAGCGCGGCGAGGGTTTTACTGATTATGTGGATATGATCTTCCGACTGTTCCTCTCCAGTGCCGTTTGGTATCTGAAGCGTCTGAAGCAGATCTCCATGCTCGTGGATAAAGCCAAGCGCAACCTCGATAAGGAGGTGAACAATGAGAGTCTGATCGGTCTCAGCCGTCTGCAAGACTCACTCACCTACTTCCAGACTTCTATCCGAGGCAATGAGAACCTGTTGCAGAAACTGAAGTTCAAACTACAGATCGACGAACTCGATGCCGACCTGATTGAGGACGTGAATATCGAGATGTCACAGGCCCGCGAGACCACCAGCATATACTCCGACATCCTGGAATCGACGATGAACACCTATCAGAGTATTATCAACAACAATATGAACACCGTGATGCGTACACTCACCTCGGTAACAATTATCATGATGATACCCACTTTGGTAACCTCCATGTTCGGTATGAACCTGGTTAATGGTATGGAAGCAAAGCCATGGGGATTTGTCTTCGCCATCATCTTTTCAGTGTGCATTTCGGGGCTTGCATGGCTCTTTTTCCGCCGCAAGCGACTTGTTTAGCATCTTTTAACACTCTTTTGAGCTTATTTATTTACAATTTTTAGTACCTTTGACCCCAAATGTGATGATGCGATGCGTCATTAAGTGTAATAGTCAATAACTAAATAGTTAAATGATGGACTCTCAAGAAAATACCCTCGATAAGGGTCAGAACGAAGTAATCAAGGAAGAAGAAGTTAATGCTCAGGCTGTGGAGACACCGGCAGATGAGTCAGCTTCTCAAGTAGAAACCAAGGAAGAGCAGCCACAGAAGGTCTATGCCACCAAGGCAGAGATCTTGGAGCGTGTACGTGAGATTGCCCATGGTGATGAGACCCCTCAGAAAGAAGAGGTTGATAACCTGAAGACAGCCTTCTACAAGCTCCACATTGCCGAGCGCGAAGCTCATATCAAGGCATTCATTGATGGTGGCGGCGATCCCAACCAGTATCAGATTGTGCCTGATAGTGTCGAAGAAGCCTTCAAGGCTGAGATGGGCATTATCAAGGAGAAGCGTGCCAAACTTTTCAAAGAACAGGAAGCAGAAAAACTGGAGAATCTGACTAAGAAACTGGCCATCATCGACAAGATCAAGTCCATGATTACCACCCCCGAGGAAGCCAACAAGAGCTATCAGGAGTTCAAGACCCTCCAGCAGCAGTGGCGTGAGATCAAGAACGTGCCCGCTGAAAAGGCCAATGAGCTCTGGCGCAACTATCAGTTGTATGTCGAGCAGTTCTACGACATGCTCCGTCTGAACAGCATCGCCCGCGACGAGGACTTCAAGAAGAATCTCGAGGCCAAGACCCGTCTCTGTGAGATTGCAGAGAACCTGGCCAATGAAGAAGATATTATCAGTGCCTTCCACCAGCTTCAGAAACTCCACCAGGAATACCGCGAGATCGGTCCTGTGGCAAAGGAGCAGCGTGAGGAGATCTGGAACCGCTTCAAAGCTGCTTCAACTGTCATCAACAAGCGCCACCAGCAGCACTTCGAAGGCATCCGTGCCCGCGAAGAGGACAACCTGGCCCGCAAGACCGTGCTCTGTGAGAAGGTAGAGGCCATCGCTGCTGAGGAGAACAAGGGCAGTGGCGACTGGGAGAAGCACACCAAGCAGATCATCGAGTTGCAGTCAGAGTGGAAGACTATCGGCTTCGCACCTCAGAAGATGAACGTGAAGATCTTCGAGCGTTTCCGCGCCGCCTGCGACGACTTCTTCGGACGCAAGGCCGAGTACTTCAAGGGACTGAAGGACACCTTCAAGCAGAATGCAGAGAAGAAGCGCGCCCTCATCGAGAAGGCTCAGGCGCTTCAGGACTCTACTGACTGGAAAGCTACAGGCGATAAGTTCATCGCTCTGCAGAAGGAATGGAAGACCATCGGCATCGTACCGAAGAAACTTGGCGACCAACTGTGGGAAGAGTTTCTTGGTGCCTGCAACAAGTTCTTCGAGGCTAGAAAGGCAGCAGGTGCTGGGCAGCACAGCGAGGAATATGCCAATCTCGACAAGAAACGCGAGGTGATTGCTAAACTGAAGGGTATCGCAGAAGAGGCTGGTGAAGACATTCAGGAGAAAGTTCAAAGCCTTGTCGAGGAGTACAATGCCATCGGTCATGTACCCTTCAAAGAGAAGGATAAGATCTATGAGGAGTATCATGCTGTGCTCGACAAACTCTATAAGGATCTGAATATCAGCGTGGCTAAACGCCGTCTTAACAACTTCAAGCAGAACCTGAAGCAGGTGGCCGAGCGTGGCGAAAATGCCCTTGACAATGAGCGCGCACGCCTGTTCCGTCAGTATGAGGCCATCAAACAGGAGGTTCAGACCTACGAGAACAACCTCGGATTCCTGAACGCCAGCTCTAAGAAAGGCAACAGCCTCATCGACGAGATGAACCGCAAGGTACAGAAACTCAAAGACGACATGAACCTCGTCCGCGAGAAGATCAAGGCTATTGACGCCCAGAACAAATAATACTTAAAAAGGCTTCCACAAGGGGAGCCTTTTTAAGTATTAATTCCAGAACTTGCTACATTTAAATCTAAAAAGTGCGGAAATTAAATGTAGCAAAATCGCTTTCGTTAATAGAACTTGACGATCTCGTCAAGTGGACGACGATCAGGACGTGTGGGTTCTGAATCGCGGTAGCCCAAAGAGATGACAGCCATGACAGTCTCACTCTCAGGAATATTGAACAACTGGCGCAGTCCGTCTGAATCTCGCATTCCCATAATCAGCGTGTCGAAGCCCATAGCACGAGCCTGCAGAATCAGATAGCAGTTGCTTAAGCCATTATCATAAGCACCCCAGCCATCACCGATCTCATTAGTAGCCTGCCCCTGAAAGAAGCCCGACTTACCACGTTCATAAGTGGAAACAATCAGCACGGGAGCAGCAGCGATACGCTCTTTGTTGGCTCCGACAAGATTCTGAACAGCAGCAATCTTCTCAGGACTGATGGCCACATAGTACTTCGTGGGTTGCTGATTGGCCCAAGAGGGCGCATCCTGAACGGCAGTGAGGAGCGTGCGCACCTCAACCTCGGAGATTTTCTTGGTGGCATCATAGCTACGAACACTACGACGGCTGGTTAACACCTCGTCGAACGACGGTGACGAACTGCTGGCAGCAGACTCTTTCTTGCTCTCTGAGCATCCTGCCAATGCAAACCATAATACGGCTGCGTAAAGGTAAAATCTTCTACTCATAGTCTAGTAATAAATAATGTTTTGATTAAAAGAAAAATCGCTAAGAGCTTATGACTACTTAGCGATCTTATGTAGTTGGGGTACTCGGACTCGAACCAAGAATGACAGGACCAGAATCTGTAGTGTTACCATTACACCATACCCCAATGTCATGCAATCAAACATCCTTGTTCTGTTTTGCGGGTGCAAAGGTACTACTTTTTTATAAACTACCAAAACTTTTAGGCGAAAATTTATAAAAAACCGCAAAATTTTCGCTTTTCCTTTGTTATTCTCCGTTTTATCAGTACCTTTGCACTTCAAATTACACATTATTAAATTTAATGAACGAATTAGTACAGACAATTACAGAAGCTATTCAAGAGAAGAAAGGCAGCAACATCGTGATTGCTGACCTGAGAAAGATAGAGGGCACCATCAGCCAATATTTCATCATCTGTCAGGGCAACTCACCCTCACAGGTAGAGGCCATCACTGAGTCGGTGGGCGATTTCGCACGCGAACGGCTCAAGGAGAAGCCTTCACATGTGGTAGGTTTGGAAAATGCGCAGTGGGTGGCGATGGACTACGGTGATGTGCTGGTGCATATCTTCCTGCCCGACGTGCGTGAGTATTACGACCTGGAACACCTCTGGGAAGATGCTGCGCTGACGAGAATACCAGATTTAGATTAAACATTAAATTACAGAAATATAAACGTGGATAAGAACAACATGCCCAAAAGAGATGATAACGGGCCAAAGATGAATATGCCTCGGTTCAATATGAACTGGATCTATATCATTGCCATTGCGGCTCTCGGATTGCTGTATTTCTCAAGCGGTGGTCCGACGAACAGCAGCATCGCCAAGAATGCTTCATACTCCGACTTCAAGTCGATGGTGACCCATGGCTATGCCTCAAAGATCGTGGTCAACAAGACCCAGAGCGTCATCAAGATGTACGTAAAACCTGAGCACATCAGAGACGTGTTCCATCAGAGCGCCCAGCAGACGGGTAAGGATCCCTATGTAGAGGTGGAGTTCGGTTCTATTGACCAGTTGGAGGAGTTTATCAACAAGGCAAAGGACGACAAGGTCTTTACGGGTGACTTCGTGTATGAGAACCATAAAGACAATGACTTCCTGAACATGATCTTCTATAACCTCATGCCCATCTTCATCATCGTGGCACTGTGGATCTTCTTCATGCGTCGCATGGGCGGCGGTGGAGGCGGCGTCGGCGCTGGTGTGTTCAACGTCGGCAAGTCGAAGGCGAAGATGTATGAGAAGGGCGGCGACCTGGGTATCACGTTCAAGGACGTGGCCGGACAGGCTGGTGCCAAACAGGAGATACAGGAGATTGTGGACTTCCTGAAAAACCCAGAGAAATATACCGAACTGGGTGGTAAGATTCCCAAGGGCGCCCTGCTCGTAGGTCCTCCAGGAACGGGTAAGACGCTGTTGGCCAAGGCTGTAGCAGGTGAGGCTGGCGTGCCGTTCTTCTCGATGTCAGGTTCTGACTTCGTCGAGATGTTCGTGGGTGTGGGTGCCTCTCGTGTTCGTGACCTCTTCCAACAGGCGAAGACCAAGAGTCCTTGTATCATCTTCATTGATGAGATCGACGCTGTGGGTCGTGCCCGTTCGAAGAACCCTGCCATGGGTGGTAATGATGAGCGAGAGAACACGCTGAATGCCCTGCTCACTGAGATGGACGGCTTCGGTACGAACTCAGGTGTGATCATCCTGGCTGCCACCAACCGTGCCGATATGCTCGACTCCGCCTTGTTGCGTGCAGGTCGTTTTGATCGTCAGATCCATGTGGATCTGCCAGACCTGAACGAGCGCAAGGAGGTGTTTAAGGTGCATCTGAAGCCCGTGAAGACCGACGACAGTGTGGATATCGATTTCCTCGCCCGTCAGACCCCAGGATTCTCTGGTGCGGATATCGCCAATGTATGTAATGAGGCTGCGCTGATAGCAGCACGCCATAACAGTCAGACAGTGCAGAAGCAGGACTTCCTCGACGCTGTGGATCGAATCATCGGCGGTCTGGAGAAGAAGACCAAGGTGATGACACAGGCCGAGAAACGTTCCATCGCCATCCACGAGGCTGGTCATGCCACCATCTCATGGTTCACCGAGTTTGCCAATCCTTTGGTAAAGGTGAGCATCGTGCCCCGTGGTCAGGCCCTTGGTGCTGCCTGGTATCTGCCTGAGGAGCGTGTGCTCCAGACAAAGGAGGCGATGCTCGATGAGATGTGTTCACTCCTGGGTGGTCGTGCGGCTGAAGAACTCTTCGTGGGTCATATCTCCACAGGTGCGATGAACGACCTGGAGCGTGTGACGAAGCAGGCCTACGGCATGATTGCCTTTGCAGGTATGAGCGACAAGCTGCCCAACGTGTGCTACTATAACAATGCGGAGTACCAGTTCGAGAAGCCTTATTCCGAGACAACTGCCAAGATCATAGACGATGAGGTGATGCGGATGATCAACGAACAGTACGAGCGTGCCAAGCAGATTCTGACGGAGCACAAGGATGGTCACGCCCAACTGGCACAGTTGCTCGTGGATCGTGAAGTGATCTTCGCCGAGGATGTCGAAAAGATCTTCGGCAAGCGTCCTTGGATCAGTCGTGCAGAGGAACTGCTGGAAGCCCAGATGAAGGCCGATGCAGAGCGTATGGCAGAGGAACGTGCCCGTGAACTCGAGGCTCAGGGAAAGTTGGAGGCACAGGAAGGCGAAAGCGAAGATGTGAAAAGTGAGGAAAAGAAAACTGAGGAGTAAGATATGAAGAATTTCATTGTGAGAACCATTACGGCGGTGTTCTTCGTAGCCGCCATCGTGAGTTGTTTCCTCCGTGCAGAGGCCATGATACTGCTCTTTGCACTGGTGACAGGACTCACTATCTGGGAATTCACCGGCTTGGTGAACGACCGTGAGAATATCTCCGTAAACCGTCTCATCTGTACGGTGGCGGGTGTGTATTTCTTCTTTGCGATGGCAGGTTACAACGGTGGCATCACATCGGCAGGGGCGTTCATCCCCTACCTCATCTCCATCATCTACCTGATGATAGCAGAGCTCTATCTGAAACAGGAAGACCCCGTGAACGACTGGGCCTACACGATGATGAGCCAGCTTTACATCGCCCTACCCTTCTCGCTGTTGAATGTGCTGGCCTTCCGTTCTACGGGCAGTGACATTCATTATAGTTATCTGGCACCGCTCTCAGTATTCGTGTTCCTTTGGATCAACGACACGGGTGCCTATATCTGCGGTTCACTCTTAGGTAAGCACAAACTGTTTCCTCGTATCTCCCCAGGTAAGAGTTGGGAAGGTAGCATCGGGGGCGGCATCCTGGTAGTGGCTGTAGCCGTACTGGTGTGGTATCTCACGGAGCAATACGGTGTCAACGACTTAGGACTAAGTGCTGCAGGTTGGGCAGGTCTCGGACTGACCATCGTGGTATTCGGTACCTGGGGTGATCTGGTGGAAAGCCTCTTCAAGCGTACCCTCGGCATCAAGGACTCAGGCCATATCCTGCCTGGTCATGGTGGCATGCTCGATCGCTTCGACTCCTCCCTGCTGGCAATCCCCGCCGCCGCAGTTTATCTCTACACGATGACCATTATATAGGATTTGTCCCAGGGCCTGGGAACAAATGTCCCAGCACATGGGACAAGTAGTCCCACCCCCTGGGACAAATTCTAGTATTATTACTTCTTCTCGTAAAGCACCTGAAGGGTTGGTGTGTAGGTGTTTTCGAGAGTAAGGGTGATGAAACCGCCTTCGGTCTCGAACTTCGCCACCTTGTGGTCATCGCCGTGCTTCGGCATGTTGGGCCAGGCGCCGAGTTCCTTCTCAAAGTCGTCGCGCATCTGCTGCCACAACTGACGGGTGCTGTCGTTGGTAGAGATCTTGTAGTTCTCCTGGAGTGCCAACAACTGACCGTCCTTCTGAGCCAGCATCAGACGGAAGTTCTCATTCGGGTTTGCCATTACCACACGGGTAAAGGCTGAATCGGTCTTGGCAGAGTCAACGGCAAAGCCGCGCGCTGTCAGAGAGTCGCAGAAAGTCTGGAACGGCAGGGCCATCGACAGACCACGATACTTCAGATCCTTCTCTCCACCACTACAGGCACCAAGTGCCACTATTGCCATCAAAGCTAAGATAATTTTCTTCATTTTGCCTAAAGTTAAATGGTTTATGGCGCAAAATTACGAAAATTATTCGATTTTCTTCCTCTATCGGCTATTATTTATCTTTTTTTTCATACCTTTGCAGTGATGATAGCACTTAACGTCATACTTTCCGCTTGTTTGGCTACGGTAACACCAGAGCCAGAAGACTCCATTCGCACTGAGCAAGTGCAGGAGGTGATCGTGACCTCCAACAGTGCGCGCCAGCGTGTCCAGAATGTGCAGATGGGTGAAGAGGTGATCCAGATAGAGGATCTGACATCCACCCCCCAACTCTTTGGCGAGAACGATATCATGCGTTCGATCCAGTTGCTGCCAGGTGTAAAATCCGAGAGCGATGCCTCCAGCAGTTTCCAGGTGCGAGGCGGCACGTCGGCCCAGAACCAAGTGCTCTTTGACAATGCACCTATTTATAATGCGGGGCATGCGGGCGGTCTGTTCTCCACCTTCAATGACGACGCCCTGGCAGGTGCCACCCTCTATAAGGGACTGCTGCCTGCCCAGTACGGTGGGGCGGCTTCGGCCGTACTCGACATCATCGGGCGCACAGGTGACAAACAACATGTTCACGGTGGCGGTACCATCGGTCTGCTGTCGGCCAAGGGTACGCTGGAAGGACCGCTTGCAAAAGACAAGGCATCCTTCCTCATCACTGCTCGTCGCACGTACATGGACCTGTTTCTGAAACTATCGCCCGATTTCAGGCATAACACCCTCTACTTCTACGATATCAATGCGAAGCTTGACTGGACGTTAAGCAAGCGCAACCAGCTGTTCCTGACGTTCTTCACAGGTTACGACCGCACCTCCGTAGATAAGATGGTGGACATGAAATGGAGTAACCTGACGGGAAGTCTGAAATGGCTGCACCATTTCAATGGCGGTTCCAACTCCCAGTCCACCTTATATTATAGTGAATACCAGAACGACAACGGTGTGGATTTCGTAGGCATGAACCTCTGGTATAAGGGTCATATCCGCCAAGCAGCCTTCCGGCAGGATTTCACCATCAACATCGGGAAGCAGCAGCTGAGAGTCGGTTTCCAATCGACGCTGATGAACGTAAAATCGGCAGAATGGCAGGTACTGAACAAATACGACAAGGAGGAGCGTCGCGCCTGGGAAAACACCGCATGGCTGAACGGCGACTTCAAGTTGTCGAAGGCATTATCCTTCTCGGCAGGCGTCCGTCTGAACCTGTTCACACCACTCGGCGGCTCACTCTATTACGACATCGCCCCCGACGGTAGCATCGCCTGGTACTATAAATACAAGAAATGGGACTTCGTGACCACCCATAGGGTGATTGAGCCCAGGGCCAGCATCAGTATCCAGCCCACGGAGCAGACGAGTATCAAGCTGGGATATGCCCGTACCTCGCAGAACATCCATGCCTTGAGGAATCAGAGCACCACGACCCCCTTCGACCGCTATGCCATCAGCAGTAACATCATCAAGCCGGAGATTGCCGACCAGTGGAGCGCAGGCTTCTTCGCAATGTCATCCGACCAAAAGTACGATTTCTCATTGGAGGGCTACTACCGTAAGATACAGAACGTGCTCGACTATCGCGACGGCAAGAGCTTCAGCAGTGAGATCGAGATAGAACGACTGGTACTGCCCGGTGAGGGCAAGAGCTATGGTGCAGAGGTCTGCCTCCGTAAGAACACAGGATGGCTGACTGGTTGGATTGCCTACACGCTGTCCTGGTCGAAGACACGTATCGACGGGGTGAACAACGGTAACTGGTATGATGCCAACAACGACCGCCGTCACGATATCAACGTCGTCGCCTCTATGAAGCTCGGCAAAGGCTGGGCCCTGAATGCCACCTGGATCTTCAACAGCGGACAGGCCTTTACCGCACCCAGCAGCAAATACCAGATCATCGACAACTGGATCTACTATTATGCTGAGCGCAACGGCTACCGCGCCCCTGACTACCATCGTCTGGACATGAGTTTTTCGTGGACGAAGAAAAAGGGGAAGCACACCTCCCGCCAGTGGGTGATCGGTATCTACAATCTCTATAACCGTTACAATCCGTTCCTGATTAACTTCGAGGATAGCGACGACGGTGCACGTACCCGTGCCGTACAATATAGTCTTTTCGGTATCGTGCCGTCAATATCCTATAATTTCAAATTCTGAGACTGCCCATGAGAAAATATATTCTTTTCCTCTTCTGTCTGAATCTCCTCCTTCTGTCTTCCTGTAAGAAAGACATTCAGGTTGCCTATCACCAGGTGGATCCGATCTACGTGGTAGAAGCATCGGTAACGAATGAGGGCATGGAGGCACGCATCAGTCAAACAAACAATATGGATGACAATTCGATTGCCAGCGACATCGGCAACGCCATGGTTGTGGTGACAGGCGATGACGGCAGCTCACAGACACTCACCTATGTCAAGAACGGCATTTACAGATCCTCTGCCATAGGTGTGCCCGGTGTGGAATATACCATCGACATCCAATTCGACGGGAATCACTTCACCTCCAGCTCCACTATGCAGAAGATGCCCAAGATAAACAGCTTCCGCTTCATCAGGAAGAAGATCGTGTCAGACTACTACCTGATGGGCGAACTGATGATACAGGATATTCCCAATGAGGAGAACTGGTACTTCGCCCACATCTACCGCAACAAGGTGGGCTATCGCTGGGCGGTGAAGCGCGACGACCAGAATCCGAACGGAGAACTGCAGATGCTCTTCAGCTTCGCCCGTGAAGACAGCGACGACGAGGATCTGCTGTTCGATGGCGACAAGATGCACATCGAAGTACGCGCCATCGACCAGAAGAGCTACGACTACCTCTACTCCATGCAGATCATGGACAACACGGGTACGAACCCCATACCGAACTTCACGGGTGGTTGTCTGGGCTATTTCTCAGCCTATAGCCATATCACCTACGACTGCGTTTATTATGACGCAGACGTAGAGGAAGTGGAATAAAAAGGGGGATTACTTAACTGAATCGGAAATCTTACGGATAATCACAGTGACGGTGACATCATACTCATCGATCACATAGCGTATCTGCATCTGATTATCCGTAAATGACAGCACCTGTGCCAAGATCTTACGTCGCTCACCGGAACTGTTCACACAATCCAACTTCAGATTGTTGTTATCACACTGATATGAGCCATCGAAGATCATCTCTCCAGCTGTATCGACGGTCAGGAAAGAACCTGTGCGAACCATACCGTTGTAGTCACCGTCGCCATAGAAATAGAAAAGATCGTAGGTGAGATCCTCGGGTTTGATACTGGTATCGCCATCGATGATGATTTCATCACGCTGCCAGGTGCCGACAATCACTTCACCTAAGCGACGACCATCGTCATCACCGCCATCACAACTATACAGGCATAATAGGGCAGTCATAAAGGCTGCCCTATATATATACTTCAACTTCTTACTTAACATTTCCAACTTTAATCAGGTACTCTGCAATCTGAACGGCATTCAGGGCAGCACCCTTACGGATCTGGTCACCTGAGAGCCAGAACGTCAGACCATTCTCGTCAGAGAGATCCTTACGCACACGACCTACGTAGATATCATCCTTGCCAGCCGTCTCCAGAGGCATCGGATAGGTCAGTGTGGTGGGATCGTCCTTCAGCTGACAGCCAGGGGCAGCGGCAATCGCCTTCTGAGCCTCCTCAACGCTGATGGGTTTCTCTGTCTCGATCCACACACTCTCAGAGTGAGAGCGCAGAGAACTCACGCGGACACACATTGCCGAGCACTTGGCATCGGTGTGCATGATCTTACGCGTCTCGTTATACATCTTCATCTCCTCCTTCGTGTAGCCGTTGGGCTGGAACACGTCGATCTGGGGAATCACGTTATAGGCCAGCTGATGGGCGAACTTCTTGATGGTCTTCACCTCACCCTCTTCTACCATCTCCTTATACTGCTGCTGCAACTCTGCCATCGCTGCGGCACCAGCACCAGAGGCACTCTGATAACTCGACACGTGGATGCGCTTGATATGCGAGATCTGCTCCAACGGCTGAAGCACCACCACCATCATAATTGTGGTACAGTTAGGATTGGCAATGATACCACGGGGACGGTTCAGGGCATCCTCGGCATTGCACTCAGGTACCACCAAGGGCACATCGTCGTCCATACGGAAAGCACTGGAGTTATCAATCATCACGGCACCATACTTCGTGATTGTCTCTGCAAATTCCTTAGATGTGCCAGCACCTGCGCTGGTAAAAGCGATATCCACATCCTTGAAATCGTCATTATGCTGGAGCAGCTTCACTTCGATCTCTTTTCCCTTATAGGTGTACTTCCTGCCTGCGCTACGCTCAGAACCAAACAACACCAGTTCATCCATCGGGAAATTTCTCTCGTCCAGAATCCGCAGAAACTCCTGTCCTACGGCTCCACTTGCACCTACAATTGCAACTTTCATACTCTCTAATTTACAAATTGATTAAATTTGGCTGCAAAGATAGTAATATTTATCGAAAAATCACTAACTTTGCAGCAGAAATGACACTATTATCTGCATATTTCCCAATTACCGACCCCACATTGGTCTTCTTTGTGGTGCTGATGATCATTCTGTTTGCCCCTATTGTGATGAGCAAACTGCGCATTCCGCATATCATCGGTATGGTGCTTGCAGGTGTCGCCATCGGCCAATACGGTTTCCATATCCTGGAGCGCGACAACTCCTTTGAACTCTTCGGTCGCGTGGGCCTTTACTATATCATGTTCCTCGCCGGTCTGGAGATGGACATGGAGGGCGTGAAGAAGCACTCTCAGCAGTTTGTGCTCTTCGGACTGCTCACCTGCTTTGTTCCCCTGATACTTACCTATGTGATGGCCATCACCGTCTTAGACTATTCAAGTTCCGCCTCATTCCTGTTGGGATGTATCATGGCGTCGAACACACTGATAGCCTACCCCATCATCGGGCGCTACGGTCTGCAACAGCATCCGAGTGTCAGTCTGAGTGTGGGTTCTTCGATGATCTCGCTGTTCATGGCACTTGTCATGCTGGCAGCACTCTCCGGTTCATACGATGGTGGCAGTCATTGGTACTACTGGCCATTGTTCATTCTGAAGTTCGCCGTATTCTGTATCGGCAGTATCATCCTGATTCCGAAACTGGCACGCTACTTCCTGCGCCGCTATAGTGATGCCGTGATGCAGTATATCTTTGTACTGGGTATCATGTTCCTCAGTGCGGCCCTTACCTCGTCCATCGGTATCGAGGGTATCTTCGGTGCATTCTTCTCGGGTTTGATTCTTAGCAGATATATCCCGCGCGTCTCGCCGCTGATGAACCGCATCGAGTTTATCGGTAACGCCCTGTTCATCCCCTACTTCCTGATAGGTGTGGGTATGCTGATCAACGTACGGACCATCTTCTCTGGCATCGATATGGTTTGGACGGTGTTCCTCATTGTGTTCTTCGGCACCTTCGGAAAGGCCCTTGCCGCCTACTTCTCCAGTCTGCTGTTCCGTCTCTCGAAGGCCGACGGTAATATGATGTTCGGTCTTACCTCCGCCCATGCGGCAGGTGCCATCGCCATGGTACTGGTGGGTATGCGCTTAGAGGTGGCACCTGGTGTCTATCTGATGGATGATATCATGCTTAACGGCGTGGTGATGATGATCCTCTTCACCTGTGTGATCAGTACGCTGATGACGGAGCATGCCTCCCAACAGATCATCATCCAGGAGAAGACCCATCTGCGCAACGACATCTCCATCGGCGAGGACGACGAGCGAATGCTGATCTGCGTGAAGTATCCAGAGATCGCGCCACAACTGCTGACCCTCGCCACAACCATCCGCAACCAGCGTTTGAATAGGGAACTGGTTGCCCTCAATGTGGTATATGACGGTATCCGTAGCAACACCTCTCGCGAACAGGGTTTGCGCCTGTTGGAACAACTACAGAAACAGGCCAGTGCCTCGGAAGTAAGGATGCAGACCCAGGTACGTCTGGCCACAAACATTGCCAACGGCATCAAGCACGCTTTCCGCGAGTTTGCCTGTTCGGAGATCATCATGGGTATGCACGTGCATACCGACATCAATCCGAGGTTCTGGGGTGAGTTCATCCAGAGTTTGTACAATGGCCTGAACCGACAAATCATCCTCACCCGTTTTGTGCAACCCATGAACACACTGCGCCGTATTCAGGTGGCCGTACCCTCACGGGCAGAGTTCGAGCCAGGCTTCCACCGTTGGCTGGAGCGTCTAAGTCGTCTGGCAGGACAACTCGACTGTCGTATCCAGTTCCACGGCCGGCAGGAGTCCTTAACCCTGATTGCGGAATATATCAACAACCGCCACCCGAACGTGAGAGCCGAATACACCCAGATGAACCATTGGAACGAACTACCCCAGTTGGCAGCAGGCATCTCAGAGGATCATCTCTTCGTGGTGGTAACCGCGCGTAAAGGTACCATCTCTTATAAGAACGCACTGGAGCGACTGCCTGATGAGTTGCAGAAGCACTTCTCTGGTAAGAACCTGATGATCATCTTCCCCGACCAGTTCGGTGACCAGAAGGAAGACCGCATGAGTTTCACCGAGGCTCAGCACCATGAGGAGAACAGTATCTATGACAGCATCTCACGCTGGCTCCATGAAAAGAATAAGAAAACAAAGCAATTATGATAGATATCAAAAACATCAAAAAGAGTTTCGGCTCTCTACAGGTACTGAAAGGCATCGACCTGCACATCGACAAAGGTGAGGTGGTAAGTATCGTTGGTCCCAGCGGTGCTGGTAAGACCACCTTACTGCAGATCATCGGCACCCTGGATCGTCCGGATACCGGTTCGATACAGATCAACTACGTCGATGTGACGCGCCTCAGTCAGAAACAGTTGTCCGACTTCCGTAATAGAAATATCGGATTCGTGTTTCAGTTCCACCAGTTACTTCCAGAGTTTACAGCCATCGAGAATATCATGATTCCCGCCTATATCGCAGGGGCTTCCAACAAACAGGCTCGACAGCGGGCAGAGGAGTTACTGGCATTCATGAAACTATCCGACCGTGCCTCACACAAGCCCAATGAACTCTCGGGTGGCGAGAAACAGCGTATCGCCGTGGCGCGTGCCCTCGTGAACAACCCTTCCGTCATTCTCGCCGATGAGCCTTCCGGCTCACTGGACACAAAGAACAAGGAAGAACTACACCAGTTGTTCTTCGACCTACGCGATCAGTTCGGACAGACCTTTGTGATCGTAACCCACGATGAAGGACTGGCCGACATCACTGACCGTACCATCCACCTGCGAGACGGACTCATAGAGACACCATCAATAATAACACCTCAGGAAACATGCTCAGACTCGGAGACTACAACACCCTCAGAATAGTCAAGACCGTTGATTTCGGACTGTATCTTGACGGAGGGGAGGAAGGTGAGATCCTCCTTCCCCAACGCTATGTGACCAAAGACATGCATATCGGCGACGAGATAGAAGTGTTTCTCTACCTTGATCAGGAAGAACGCCCTGTTGCCACCACCGAACGGCCATACGCCAAGGTGGGCGAGTTTGCCTATCTCGAAGTAGCGTGGGTAAACCAATTCGGTGCCTTCCTGAAATGGGGACTGATGAAAGACCTTTTCTGCCCTTTCCGTGAACAGAAAAAGCGGATGGAACAGGGCCACAGTTATATCGTATATATTAAGGTGGATGAAGATAGTTACCGTCTGATGGCGACAGCCAAGGTAGAGAAATACCTCAGCGTTCCAACCATCAACGACCTGCCTTCTCTTCAGCATGGTGCAGAAGTGGACATCTTGGTTTGGCAAAAGACTGATCTTGGATTCAAGGTTATCATCAACAACAAGTTCCAAGGGTTGATTTTCGAGAATCAGATCTTCCAGCCCTTACACAGCGGCATGAGGTTGAAGGCTTACGTGGATCACGTACGCCAGGATGGCAAAATCGACATCGTGCTTCAGCAGACAGGCCGCCAGCAGACGCTCGACTTTGCAGAGGTGCTGTTACGTTATCTCTACGAGAACGATGGTTATTGCAACCTCGGCGACAAGTCTCCCGCAGAACTGATCTACGACCGTTTTCAGGTCTCCAAGAAAGCCTTTAAGAAAGCCATCGGTGATCTGTATAAACGCCGACTCATCACCATCGAGGAGGAAGGCATCCGCCTGAAATAAGGTCAATCATATCGAGGTACGTAGCTCGACACCCGCGAGGCACGTAGCTCAAAAGCAACGAGGTACGTAGCTCGAACCCCTCGACCTACGTACCTCGTTTATTTTGTGCTCTATCTTAGAACTCTGCGCTCTTCGGCGTTCTCGGGAACGGGATGACGTCGCGGATGTTCTGCATACCTGTCACAAACAGGATCAGACGCTCGAAACCAAGACCGAAGCCTGCATGCGGACAGGTTCCCCAGCGACGGGTATCGATATACCACCACAGATGGGTCTTATCCATCTCACGGCGTTCAATCTCACCCATCAGTTTGTCGTAGCTTTCCTCACGGACAGAACCACCGATAATCTCGCCGATCTGCGGGAACAGCACATCGGTGCCCTGCATTGTAGGACCAGGAGCCACAGCCCCCTTGTAACCGATGCTACCCTCACCCTGCTGCTCGTTCTGCTTCATATAGAACGACTTGAAGGCACGGGGGTAGTCTGTCATGATCACAGGCTTCTTGAAGTGCTCCTCCACGAGGTAGCGCTCATGCTCTGAAGCCAGATCATCCCCCCAGTTGCAGGGGAACTCAAACTTCTTTCCGTTCTTGATCGCCTCCTGCAGGATATTGATACCCTCGGTATAAGGCAGACGAATGAAGGTTTCCTTCAGCACACCTTCCAGACGCTCAATCAAGGTCTTGTCGATCATCTTGTTCAGGAACTCCAAATCATCCTTACAGTTGTCGAGAGCCCACTTCACGCAGTACTTGATGAAGTCCTCTTCGAGATCCATCAGTTCCTCCTGATCGAGGAAAGCAACCTCAGGCTCCACCATCCAGAACTCTGCCAAGTGGCGAGGGGTGTTACTGTTCTCTGCACGGAAGGTAGGACCGAAGGTGTAGATAGCACCCAGTGCAGTCGCACCGAGTTCACCCTCCAGTTGTCCGGATACCGTCAGTGAGGTCTGCTCACCGAAGAAATCATCGTCGTAAATGATCTTACCGTTCTCATCCTTCTTCAGGTCGTAGAGGTTCTTCGTGGTTACCTGGAACATGTTTCCTGCTCCCTCACAGTCAGAAGCCGTGATCAACGGTGTATGGAAATAGTAGAAGCCATGCTCATGGAAATAGGTGTGGATAGCCATCGCCATGTTGTGACGGATACGCATCACGGCACCAAAAGTATTGGTACGCAGACGCATATGGGCGTTCTTACGCATCACCTCGAAGCTCTGGCCCTTCTTCTGCATCGGGTAGTCATTGCCACAGAGACCGTATATCTCAATAGTCTCTGCCTGAATCTCAGAAGGCTGACCGGCAGCGGGACTCTCCACCAACTTACCCGTGGCACTGATGCAGGCACCAGTTGTCACCTGTTTCAGAATATCTTCACTCACTTTAGCGGGATCCACCACGATCTGTACGTTCTTGATGGTAGATCCGTCGTTGAGGGCGATAAAGTCAACGGCCTTAGAACTGCGGTGCGTACGCACCCAACCCTTCACGCAGATGTCTTTACCGTATTCTGTGCTCTTCAGCACATCAATTATCTTTGTTCTTTTCACTTTATTACCTTTTTACATTTTTACCTTTACTCGTAAGCACCCATTCTCAGGCGGTCAACCTCCTCCTCTGTGAGATAACGCCAATCACCGCGCTT
>JAEEGH010009988.1_pt1 | contig 21911 bp, 14 predicted proteins | sample 9134181 | NCBI WGS metagenome assembly JAEEGH01 (sample SAMN16246544, study PRJNA631951) | gut metagenome | biome: gut microbiome; feature: rumen; material: DP-attached | host: Bos | place: Iran: Karaj | collected 2018-10
TATGCGGGCCGTGGATGCGACGTGTTTCTTTATCCTCCTTACGACGTCATAACCAGCTTCAAGGCTGACGCCTGCCTTCTCGTAGTCAACTGCCATGGCTTTTCAGAATTAGTATCTACAAATTTAACCATTCCGGTGGATTTTACCCGTGTTTTTCGGATATTTGTACTCATGGAAATCACAAAAATCGTTTTCGCTACCGGCAACCGCGGCAAACTCCGCGAGGCCTCTGAAATCCTCGGAGAAGGATTCGAGCTTTTCACCCCTGCGGATTACGGTCTCACCGAAGACATCCCCGAGACGGGACTGACCCTCGAGGAAAACTCCCTCCAGAAAGCTGAATATATTTACGAACACCTTGGATGCGACTGCTTCGCGGATGACACCGGACTGGAAGTGGAAGCTCTTGGAGGTGCACCCGGAGTATATACAGCCCGTTATGCCGGGGAGGAAAAGGACTTCGGCAAGAACATGGACAAGGTGCTCGCCGAGCTGGCAGCACTGGAAGAAGCGGCACCCAGCCAGGATGATGAAACCCCTGGACAGCACTCTGCAGCACCCGTTTCCAGAAGGGCCAGGTTCCGCAGCGTAGTGACCCTTATCCTGAAAGGGGAAGTCCACCAGTTCGAGGGCATAATGGACGGCACCATAGCAAGGGAGAAATCCGGTCGCGGCGGCTTCGGTTACGACCCCATATTCATTCCCGATGAGTATCCCGGCCTCACCGCCGCCGACATCACCGAAGAGCAGAAAAACGAGATTTCCCACAGAGGGAAGGCCCTCCGCGCGATGGCCGGTTTCCTCAAAGGCTGAAACATGAAATCCAAGGCAGAGCTCATAGTCATTAACCACACCAAGTTTGGGGAGAATTCCATAGTCCTGCACACTTTGAGTGCGGAATATGGCCGCCACGGCTTTCTGGTCAAGGTCAGCCCTAAAACGGCAATGGCTCTGTTCCTTCCATTGAATATCCTCCAGGCCGAAGTGACCGAGAATCCCAAATCCGACCTTTGGTTCGCCAGGAACTTCGTCAGTGTCACTCCCCTTAATGGAATCAGGAACAATATTCACAAGAACACAATGACGCTCTTCATGAGCGAAGTGCTTTACAGGGTAGTAAAGGACCAGACCAATGAAGACGGACTGGCGGATTGGCTGAAGGGACAGATCCTGACTCTGGATGCCCTGGAAAGTGACTTTGCCAATTTCCATCTGTTGTTCCTGCTGAATCTCTGCTCGGCACTGGGTTTCGATCCCGACACCGCCGGGCTGGCTCCGTTTGTCGTTGGAAGTAGTCCTGCCTGTCATCCTGAGCGCCCTTTTCATCCTGAGCACAGCGAAGGATCAAACCTTAAAGCCCTCGACTTCCTTATCAAACTCCCCTTCGCAGAGGCCCTTCTGCTTCCCCTTTCCGGCGTCGACCGTAACGCGATTGCCGAATCCATCCTGAAATACATCGAGTTCCACACCGAATCCACCGTCAACGTCCGTTCCCTCGCCGTCCTGAGGGAAATCTACGGGTAGGATGAGATGCGTAAGTGATTTTAGGGAAATCTTCGGATAGAGGCCGTGATTTGTTCCAAGGGATGACCTTACGGCAATTATTTTATTCACAATCAGTTACAAATCACGGCAAATCCTGTCTTAATTCCTGGAAGCAGTTAAAGTCCAGGATTCTTTGTCGAGATGGAATCCTGCAGGCTCCAGGATTGAATCATAATCGATTTCTTCGGTTGTATCGACATAGCGGCGGATCTGTTCAAGGCTGCCGCCAGCCACCTCCTCTGCTGCTGCCCAGAATTCCTCCTCAGTGAACCCTCTCCCTTTTTCTTTGTAGTATCTCCAGTACAGGAGGTTCATCAGGTCATCAAGGCTTTTAGTCCCTACTGAGATGGTCTGTATCTGGAGGTCCATCAGGAACCCTATGACAGGACCCTTGACGTAATAGGAAATGGTAGTCTCTGAGGAATTTGCTGAGCGGTTGAAGAAATTCAGCCAGATGTCATAGCTGCTCTGGCGCATGCTCATGTGTTTGCGTCCTTCAGTGTTCTCTGTATCCTTAATGTATCCGGCCAGAAAGTCCAGGTGCTCCTGGAAGGTCTCTGCTCCGGCCCTTTCGAGAATGACGCTTTCGTAATAACAGGTTATGCCCTCGCTGAACCAGAGCAAGGGAGTGTAAACCTCCTTGTCATAATCAAAGGGACCAAGTTCAACAGGGCGGATGGCCTTTACGTTGTAGCAGTGGAAATATTCATGTGAGATGAACCTCAGCATGCTGAGGTAGCTTTCCCTTGTCTTGAAGTCCCAACTCCCGGCAGTGTAGTCGGCCTGTGAGGATTGATGTTCAAGACCGCCTGGTCCTTGCCCAAGAAGTAACAGATGGTAAGATTCATACGGAGTGTCTCCGAATATCTTCACCGCCTCCCTCACTCCTGCAAGGAAATCCTTGGAGATCGGACTCTCTTCAAAGCACTGAGGGGTCTGGACTGCAAATTCATAGATAACCCCATCCTGTTCTACAAATTGTGTCAGATGGTTGCCGATGAGGAACGGCGAGTCATAGAGAACATCGAAATTTGCCGCTTGATAGGCTCCTTCATGAAACTGCAGTGAAGTCGATATCTTCTCCCATCCTTCGGGAAGGCTTATAGCCACGGACACAGGATGGTCTGTGTCCTTATAGAGGAAGACTCCGTTCGGAGCGACAAATGCTCCTTCGGAGGTTACCCTGCTGTCTGCCACCGACATTGCATCTGCAAAGATCCTGTAACGGATGTCCAAGGTGTCAGTATGATCCACAACCCAATTGTTCTTTCCTGATTTCTCCCATTTTACCGGTTTCCCGGAAGTATCGTACACTTCAAAATCACTCAGATACTTTGGATAATCCATTATGATATAGTAGCCTGGCGCCCATACAGGCATCTTGAGTGTCACTTTTTCTTTCCCTGGTTTTAAAGGAGCATAAAGCATCTTCACATTGATATAATGCTCCTCGGGTTCGAAAGAAATACTGTAAGAGATATCGTATGGAGTATCATGATTTTTAGAACACGATACAAATATGGCCAATGCGGCCATCAAAGGTAAGGCCAGGTGCTTCATAACGTAAAAATAATAAATAATGGCACGATATTTACTATTTTTGTATGACGGAGAAATGAATATGAAGACAAAAACCATAATAGCCGCCGCAGCGGCAATCCTTATCAGCTGCTCGGCGGCCACCGCACAGTCCCAGAATTTCAAGCTTGGGCAGTGGACTGAAATCCAGAATGCAATTATTAAGGAACTCAACAGGTCCTACGTGGACTCCCTTCCGGTGGATCGCATCGAGAGAGCCGGAATAGATGCCATGCTGGATGCACTTGACCCTTACACCATCTACATTCCTGAAGAGGAGAATGAAGACCTCCAGATGATGGTGAGCAAGAGCTATGGAGGAATAGGTGCAGTTATCTACAAACCCGATAAGGACGGCAACGTGATCATCAACGAGCCCTATGCCGGATCCCCCGCCGTCAGATACGGTCTGCGCTGCGGGGACGAGATAATGGAAATAGACGGCGTTTCAACCCACGGACTGACGAGCCAGGAGTGCTCTGACAGGATGAAGGGAAAACCCGGAACCACAGTGAAGTTCAAGGTAAAGAAAGTCTATACTGACGAGATCGTAGAAATAAATGTCGTCCGCGAAAGGATCCATCTTCCAGATGTTGAATATGCGGGGATGCTGGACGCCGAAACCGGTTACATCTATCAGAGCGGATTTACCGAGAATGTCTCCGGGGACATCCGCAACGCCATCCTGAAACTCAAGAAACAGGGCATGAAGAAGCTCGTGCTGGACCTTCGCGGCAATGGCGGCGGTCTGATGAACGAAGCGATCAACATAGTATCCCTATTCGTTCCGAAGGGTTCACTGGTAGTTTCTTCAAAGGGTCAGGGAATAAGCGAACAGATTTACAAGACGACTTCTGAACCTGTTGACACGCAGATGCCTCTGATAGTGATGGTGGATTCAGGCTCGGCATCTTCTTCAGAAATCGTTACCGGTGCCCTCCAGGACCTTGACCGGGCTACCATAATGGGTACCAGAACCTTCGGGAAGGGTCTGGTACAGAGCATCAGGCCCCTGCCTTACAACGGACAGTTGAAAGTTACCACGGCAAAGTACTATACTCCTTCAGGACGTTGTGTCCAGGCCATCGACTATGCCCACCGGAACGAGGATGGAAGCGTGGGATATATTCCCGACTCCCTTGCCCACGAATTCAAGACCGCCCACGGAAGGATCGTGAAGGACGGTGGCGGAATCACCCCGGACGTGATCGTCAAGGGTCATGAATATAGCCGCCTGACATATTCATTGGTATATTCATCGATCATCCAGGATTATGCGATCAAGTTCGTGAAGGAGCACCGTAGCATACCTGAGGATTGGACTATGGGTGATGCCGACTGGAAAGATTTCGTGGAGTTCGCCAAGACCAAGGAATTCGACTACCGTTCCAGCGCCAAGACCTATTTCGACCAGGTGAAGAAGGAACTCGAGAAGGACGGCCTGTCCGAAAGCATGAAAGACCAGATCGAGGCCATGCAGAAGGCTCTGGAAATGGACAAGGAAACCTTCCTAAATCTCAAGAGGGATGAAATCGTGCCTTTCATCGAGGAAGAAATCATGGTTCGCTACTATTTCCAGGAAGCCGGTATCAAGGTCCGCCTCCGCTACGACGACCAGCTTAAAGAAGCACTTACCAAACCGCTGATAAGTTTCTAAGTAATTATATATGACGAACTTTTACAAACGACTACTGCCGATTATGATTCTATTGGCAGCATTTGGCGCAACTGTTTCAGCAGCAGAACCATTACGTATCGCTGTCGCAGGCGTTACCCATGACCATCTAAACGGTGTTGTCTCGCAGCTCAGGCAAGGAAAGGAGATCCAGGTAGTAGGAGTCTGGGAAGCCGACGCCCGTTATCTGCATTCCAATTCCCTGGTCAGGTTGCTTCCTGAGAATGCTTTTTATTCCGACCTGGAAAAAATGCTCGACGAAACCAAGCCGGAAGCAGTTGTCGCCTATGGCTCGATCAAGGATCATATCAAAGTCGTTGAGGCATGTGCTCCCAGAGGGATCCATGTCATGGTCGAGAAGCCTCTGGCAACCACACTTCAGGATGCACGGAGGATGGCAGCGCTTGCGCGAAGTAACGGTATCCTTTTACTGACTAACTACGAAACCACCTGGTATGCTTCGAACCGTTTCGTAAAAGAGTCAGTAGAAGCTGGGAAAATCGGCCCTATCCACCGTATCGAGGTTTATGACGGACATCAGGGCCCGGTCGAGATCGGCTGCAGCCAGAAGTTCCTGGACTGGCTGACAGACCCTGTACTCAACGGAGGTGGTGCCGTCATGGACTTCGGCTGCTATGGTGCAAACCTCGCCACCTGGCTGCTCAACGGCCAGAGACCGACGAGTGTCTATGCAGTCCTGAAGCGCAACAAGCCGGACAAATACCCGCGTGTCGATGATGATGCAACCATAGTAGTGGAGTATCCTGGAACTACTGTCCAGATAAATGCTTCCTGGTGCTGGCCCTACAACCGCAAGGACATGTTCGTTTATGGTAAAGACGGATTCCTGTATCAGTCTGATCCCAAACATGTTTCAGATGCAGCCGGTAAGCCCGGTATCGAAGCGCCTGCCCTTGAAGCTCCAATAGACAATCCTTTCCGTTATCTGGCAGCTGCCGTACGTAAGGAAATCGAAATCGCTCCAACGGATCTCTCCGCACTCGAGAACAACCTTACAGTAGTGGAGATCCTGTCTGCCGCCGTAGAAAGTGCTAGGACTGGAGCCAAAGTCGTACTGGACGAAACCTACACCTCAGATGTTCCGGATTTCTTCTCAGCAGCTGAACCATACCTTCTTTCAGCCCGCAAGTCGTTGAAAGACAATAATCTCATTCTTAACCCGGTTTCCGATTTCGATTGTGCTGACCCTTCCGTGGTGCAGATAGGAGACTGGTTCTATTGCTTTGCTACAGGATTCCCGATACGAATCTACAGAAGCCGTGACCTCTGCCATTGGGAGTTCTACAGGAATATGTTCCCAGGACCTTCTCCCGACGACCCCTACGGTGACGGAAAGAAGGACCCGATGAAGACAGGAGCAACTACTCGGATAAACTACTGGGCTCCGAGTCCTGCTCTGATCAACGGGAAGGTGGTTGTGTACCTGACCCTCTTCGTTTCGATGGAGAACGACAGGCAGGTGGTCTGCGTAGCTGATAACATCGACGGAGAATTCCGTTATGCCAACACCTTGAATGTAGGCACACCCGAGCATCCGACTCCCCAGGACGGGCAATTCTTCAAGGATGACGACGGCCGGATCTATCTGGTTTGGGGAGACGTCAACAGCAAGGGTAATTTCGTACGCGAACTGACAAAGGATGGTCTCAACTATCGTCCTGGCAGCAAGGCGCATTACATTACCCAGGCTTACGAGGGAGGATATCTCTATAAGCACGGAGGGAAATACTATTATTTCTGCTCCAAAGGCTTCTACAACGATGCCGACTATACCCTCTGTGTCTCGGTTTCAGACCGTCTTGACGGTGAATGGCCGGAACCGACACCGGTACTGAAATCGGACAGGTCTGATGCACTCTTGAATGGAGCCGGGCACAATGGAGAGATTTTCACCGACAGCCTTGGACGGATGTTCATGATCATGCACACCCACTGCGAAGGACTTATTCCACGCAGAGGCAACTATCATCCCAGGCCTATGATGCTGATGGAATTGAAGGACATCGACGGCACCCTAACCTTTGTGAACCACAAGGGTGAACCCACAACCCGCCCCGAATGGCTGGTACAGCGCCCAGTCTTCAAGTAACAGCAGTTGGTATCACGGCCGCGCAAGGGAGAGATAAGGGAGGGGACGTACCTATTCAACGAAACTAGTCAGGCAGGTCATGGGACCATCGGGGTGGAACTCGATGGTGGAAGAAGATGCCGGAACAAGGACTGTCTCTCCTTGATGGAGAGTGATCCTGTGGACAGAACCGTCAGCTTCGTTGTCAACCAGTTCGCCATTACCGCCTACGCAGATGACTACGACGAATGAATCCAGTGCAGAAAGGTTCTTGGAAACCGGTTTGTCAATGTCGAAAAGGGTCGTGGTGAAATACTTGCAACTCGCCAGGGTTGTCTCCGCATTCTTGACTTTTGAATAGGCTGTCCTGTAATCTGGATGTACCGTGTAGTCTATCACCTCCTTCGCCTGTTCTACGTGAAGCTCACGGGGCTTGCCGTCCAGGCCCAGACGACCGTAGTCATAAATCCTGTAGGTAATGTCTGAAGTCTGCTGGATCTCCGCCACGAAAACGCCTGCTCCGATTGCGTGGATCCTTCCGGCGGGAAGGAAAAAGACATCTCCGGGGTGGACGTCGTAGCTGGCCAGTACATCGGTTATAGTGTTGTCACCAACCTTTTCCTCATACTCTTCAGGAGTGATTTCCTGGGTCAGGCCGCTAAGTAGGCGGGCTCCCTTGTCGGCTCCAACTACGTACCACATCTCCGTCTTGCCCTTGAGACCGGGACCGATCCTGGCCGCCATCACATCATCCGGATGGACCTGGACTGAAAGGTTGTCCTTGGCATCGATGAACTTGATGAGAAGCGGGAATTCGGTTCCCGACTTTTCGAATACCTTCTTGCCGACCAACGCGGCACCATATTCATCAATCAGTTCTGTGAGGGTCCTGCCGGCCAGAGGACCGTCGGAGACCACGGAGACATGGCCTTCCACTGCGGAAATTTCCCAACTCTCACCGATCCTGTTGCGGGTGGTATAGACTCCCTTGAAGGCAGCTATCTTCTCTCCGCCCCAAACCTTGGAGCAGAGGTATGGTTTGAATTTGAGCGGGTACATATTCCTATTTGTCAAGTTCGGAAAGGGCGAATGCATAGGCGCCGAGGGAAATGGCCTTGCTGGCCCCGATCTTCGAGCGCATAACTCCTATTCTCTTCTGAGGGTCGTAAACCACTTCCTGGTCGCTTCCATAGACCTTGAGCCTGCGGGCTTCACCACGGGCAAAGTCGATGAACTCGGAAGGATCGTCAAGATTATAGACCTTCATCTGTACCCTGTTGAGAACTTCTCCTGTGAGCTGGCGCATCTTGCCCCTCATTGAACGCAGGATGCCGGGCATAAGGAACTCATAGTTGTTCATGATACCTCCGCCGATAACAACCAGACCGTCAATCAGGGTAACGGCAGTAGCGATTGCGTCTCCGGCCACCTCGCCCATCTTGTCAAAAGCCTTGATGGCGGCATTCTTGTTACCGGGAGCCTCGCCCTTGCAGATTGCCCCGATATCCTTGGGTTCCAATCCATGGTCCATATTCCCGGAAAGCTCTCCATAGACCCTCTTGATGGCGCGGACCGCAACACCGTCCTCGACAATCACGTCAGGCATGTCCGGATGCTTGAGGCAGAAGGTCTCCACACAGGAATTGTCGCCCCTGTTGAGTCGTCCGTCAATCACCGTACCTATTCCGAAACCTGTTCCGAAAGTGTAGCCGATGAGGTTATGGTAGCGCTTGGAACTGCCGGCTTCTTCAAGTTTCTTGTTGATCTCGGGAAGAGCTCCTCCAAGAGCCTCTCCGTAGGCATAGAGGTCACCGTCATTGTTGATGAAAACGGGAACTCCGAATTTCTCCTTGAGGAAGGGTCCGAGAGCAACTCCGTCCCTGAAAGAAGGGAAGTTGGGAAGGAATCCGCCGATGATTCCGTTAGGATAGTCGGCCGGACCGGGGAAGGCGAAACTGATTGCCACCGGCTTCTCATCACCCAGTCTTTCGATGATGGTACCGAATCCAAGGACCATGGCCTGAAGGCAAAGGTCCAGGTTGTTGGCGTTTGAAGGCAGAGTGATGGTGTTGCCATAGTACTCTCCTCCCTTCATGGCTCCGAAAACCATGTTCGTGCCACCTGCGTCCAGAGTGAGGACAATCCTGTTGTCGTTTTTGATGTCTGACATATCTCGAGAAAGTGTTTGTTGACTGAGTTCTACACAAAGATAATCAATATAATTGCTAACTTTGCAATGATTTTTAGATAAAGAAATGAGAAAAGGAAACAAGCGCCAAGGTGGCGCCAGAAAAGGAAGACAGGCCCTCAGGAAGAGCAGGGACAAACAGTTCGGCTCAAGGCAGGGTGTAAAGCGGAAATTTGAAGAAGTGACCGGAAAGGTCCACATGAGCAGGGACGGTTTTGTCTTCGTCGTCCCCGAAGGAGATGTCAGGGACAATGACGTCTTCGTAAAGGCATCTAAGACAAGGGGAGCCCTTAACGGCGACCTCGTCAGATGCGTAATCACTCGCGAAAAAGCACAGCCCAAGATCCCTTCACACAAGTTGAAGGGCAAGCCGGCCGGTGGCCGAGAAGGCGGACGCCGCCGTGAAGGCGAGATCATCGAAATCGTGGAGCGCAGCAAGACCCCGTTCGTGGGCATCCTCCATATCGTAGGCAAGCAGGCCTGGGTACTCATGCAGTCCAGGACAATGCCTTATGACATATCAATAGACTTCGATTCGCTTCCGGAAGGAGCGAAGAAGGGGATGAAAGTGGCTGCGGTCATCGACCGCTGGGAAAGGAGCGAACCGAATCCCCATGGGTACATTTCCGACGTACTCGGAGAACCCGGCGCCAACGAGACCGAAATGCATGCAATCCTCGCTGAATATGGTCTCCCCTACAGGTTCGAGCCTGCAGTTGAGAACGCAGCGGATGCAATCTCTGATGAAATCACCGATAAAGACCTGAAGGGTCGCAAAGACTACCGGAAGACCCTCACCTTCACCATTGACCCTACTGATGCAAAGGACTTCGACGATGCCCTTTCATTCGTAAGGTTGAAGAACGGCAACTTCGAGGTGGGTGTCCATATCGCAGACGTGTCCTACTATGTAAAGCCCGGTTCCATCGTGGATCAGGAGGCACAGGCCCGTGGAACTTCCGTTTACCTGGTGGACAGGACAGTCCCCATGCTCCCTGAAAAGCTTTCCAACAAGCTCTGTTCACTGCGTCCCAATGAAGATAAGCTGACATTCTCGGCAGTGTTCGAGATGACTCCTGATGCACAGGTTGTCAACCGCTGGTTCGGCCGCACTGTCATCTGCTCCGACTTCCGTTTCGACTACGACGGAGCACAGAAGATAATCGAAACCGAAGGCAAAGAACCAGAGGACAAGGCCATTACCCCTGAAATAAGGGATGCCGTCCTGGAACTCAACAGACTGGCCTCGATCATGCGCAAGAAACGTTTCTCCGCCGGAGCAATCAGTTTTGAGCGCCCCGAGATGAAGGTCGAAGTCGATGAGAAAGGCAAGCCCGTCAGGGTCTATGAGAAAATCTCCAAGGAAGCGAACTGGCTGATTGAAGAGTTCATGCTCCTGGCAAACAAGAGCGTGGCGGAATTCATCGCAACCTCCGGAAAGATGAACGGAAAGGAAGACAAGAGCGCCAAGACATTTGTCTATCGAATCCACGACGAACCCAACTCCGAGAAGATCGCCGGACTGGGCAGGTTCGTGGGCAATTTCGGTTACAAACTTGGTCCTACGGGATCTGGCAGGGACATCGCCAAATCCCTCAACAGCCTCCTTGTGGACGCAAAGGGGAAGCCCGAGTGCGATGCATTCCAGATGATCGCCCTCCGTTCCATGGCCAAGGCAGTCTATTCCACGGAGAACATCGGCCACTACGGCCTGGCGTTCAAGTTCTACACCCATTTCACCTCCCCTATCCGCCGCTATCCTGACACCATGGTCCACAGGCTGCTCGCCATGTACCTGGACAACAGGGAAAGCCAGAACAAGGACTATTACGAGCAGCAGTGCCAGTACGCCTCGGAGCGCGAGCAGATTGCCGCCAACGCCGAGCGCGACAGCATCAAGTACAAGCTCATTGAATATATGGTCGACAAGGTGGGACAGGAATATGACGGAGCGATCTCCGGCCTTACGGAATGGGGAATGTACGTAGAGATCAAGCCTGAGATGATCGAAGGAATGGTAGCCTTGAGGGACATCCACTCCGACTTCTTCGACTTCGATGAGGACAACTACCAGATTGTGGGGAAGCACACCAAGAAGGTCTTCCGCCTGGGCGATCCGGTCAGGATCCGCGTCAAGTCCGCAAACCTCGAGCAGAGGCTGCTTGACTACGAATTGATCGAGACAAGTAACACTAATCAATAGAATATGATCAGGATCAATTGTTTTTTCAGGGCTTCAGAGAATGAAGCCGCAATGGAGAAGGCCGTCCACGCCGCCATGTCCCTTACATCCAAATCCCTCGGACATGAAGGCTGCATCGCCTATGACACTTTCTGCAGCTCCACACGTCCGGACGTGTTCATGATCTGCGAAACCTGGAAGAACCAGGAATGCCTCGACAAGCACTCCGCCACTCCTGAATTCGCCGAATATGTCGGAATCATCCAGGAGAACGGTACACTCAAGATAGAGACCTTCGAGTTCTAGGATAAGTTATTTACGGATAGCAGAGGGGACCTCGGGATAACGCTCCGGGTCGCGATAGTCAAAGAAATGGATTCCCTTGCTTTCCAGGTGCTTGAATGCCGAGTCCATCCTCGTCTCAAATGAGGCGAAGTCCTTGTTCTCCGGCATAGTCCATCCACTTTCCGCAATTGCGCAGAGACGGGGCCAGCTCATGTGGTCGGCCCTTTCTTCTGTATTGACTGTCTCGGTCCACAGGTTGCCTTGGATTCCGAGGACATTCGAAAGACGCTCAGGCGTGAATTCCACTTCTGCCACATTCACCTCAGGAAAATCATGGATATCCTTCAGGGTGCAGCAGACATATTCACCACGATAGCTTGAACGTCCCTGAGTGTGGCCCGGGAACTGGACGAAATCCAGATACAGTGGCCTGCGCGGAGTCAGGATAGCCTTCTGGCCATTGTCCAGGGCCTGCGTGATGTGATCGGGGCGTTCGTGGCGCCACCACATGATGGCAGCTTCCCTTACATCGGCCCCACCATCCATGACATCGTCCCAGGCAATCAATCTATGGCCCTTTTCAGCAATGACTCCGGCCATCTTCTTCAGGAACCAGCCTTCGACCTGTTTAAGGTCTTCTATTCCCTCACGTTTCATCAGGGCCTGGATGTCCGGGTTATCGTTCCAGCAGGCACTGCCGAAATTGACTTCGTCGCCACCGATGTGGATGTACTCGCTGGGGAATAGGGAAAAGATTTCGTCAAGGACATCAGAAATGAACTCATACACCTTTTCGCTGCCGACATTGAAGGTGAACTGGGCGTCAGGATTATCGGGATCCATACCTCCCATTAGCCAGGGATAAGCCCTGCATGCAGCGGAAGCATGGCCAGGCATGTCGAATTCGGGAATAACCTCGATATGGCGCTCGGCTGCGTACGCCACTATTCTCCTGACCTGATCCTGCGTGTAGAAACGGGGCGGAGCCTGGGGATCCGTGTAGCATCCGGTAGCCCCGACCGTGGTCAGTTCGGGATATTTCTTAATCTCTATCCTCCAGCCTGGAGCGTCGGTAAGATGCCAGTGGAACTTGTTGAGCTTGTAGTAGGCCATCAGGTCCAGAGTCTTCAGGACAAATTCCTCCCCGAAGAAATGCCTGGATTCATCCAGCATGTAACCTCTCCATTCAAACCGGGGGGAATCCTTGATGGTTCCTCTCAGGAGTACTCCCTGGTTGTCTCTCTCCTGGGCAAGGGTCTGACGTGCATAGAACTCTCCGGCAGGTCCTCCAGCCTTGATCTTCACTGACTTGCGCCTGACCTTGAGGACATACTCTTCAGGCTTGAGTTTTTTACTGAACCTGACACGGCAGCGCTCCATGGCGGTTACCGGTGCCTCCTTGCCGTTCAATCTGGTTTCATTGGGAGCAGGGATGACGTTGAGCGAGGCGCTTAACAAGACTGTGGTTATGATAGCTGATAACATGGCGAAGGTTATTACATTTCTAACAAAATTAGTAATTTTATAGGTGAATAACAGATGGATCTGTTTTGATTAACCAACTATAACCATAAGATCAATGAAAAGGTTGCTGCTTTTCTCCTGCTTTGCGCTGCTTATCATGTCATCCTGCCAGAAAAAGGAAAAGGATGGCTTTGAGGCCCTTAACGCTCAAGCAGCCGAAGAATACCTTCAGCCTCTCAGGCCCGGCTATGAAGGTAGGAATCCATATTGGAACGTATTCGCAAAACGCTTCCTGTATGCTCCTGCCTTCGACTTCAAAGAGGTTGAAGGAGCCAAAGAATACAAGTTCGACCTGAAAAACCCAGAGAGTGGCGAATCCTGGTCTTTCACCGCTGAAAAACCTTGGGCTCCTCTTAGCCCTGTATGGAATGATATCCCTGTCGGAGACATCAATCTTTCCGTACTTGCAATCGGAGAAAAGGGACAGGTCCTGGACACTGCAGGAAAAAGGGAATTCTTCAGGGATTTCCCTTTCCACGGACCTTACAACAATGCAGTAGTCCCCTATCGTGAAGCAGCCCTTAGAGCAGCCCTCTACATCCACACCCTTCCGTTTGTCCAACGCTTCGCCGTCGAAATGGAACCGGACCTGGAGACTTATCCCCACTTCTCCTGTGCCTGCAAGGTCATAGGGGCCCTGATCAGCAATGAATGCCTGATAGCACGGGAAATACCTGCCAGAAGGGAAGAAGCCCTGGCCATAGCCCTTGGTGCAGCCAATTTCCTGATTTCACAGAGCAGACCGGAAGATGCTCCGCTGGCATTCTTCCCACCCACTTACTATAAGGGAGACCTCCAGAAAAATGCTGAGAATAACGGTAAAACCATGGCTATGGAGGCTGCCAAGGGACCTGGTCCGGCTTTCCTTGACCTCTACGACCTGACAGGTGACAAGGCATGGTTCGACAGGGCGATGGCCATAGCACGCACCTACAAGAAGATCCAAAGGCCAGACGGTTCCTTCCCCATCAAGATGGATTTTATCACAGGTGAAGCGGTTAACGACACGGGTGCCATGCTCCATCCCCTTCTCAACTTCCTCAGAAGACTCCAGAAGCAGTACGGAGTTGAAGAGTTCAAGGATATGCAGGAAGCCGGAGAAAAGTGGATGATGGCCGTTCCTCTGAAGTCCTTCGACATGACGGGACAATTCGAGGATGTGACCGTCCTGAAGCTGAAACCCTACGAGAACCTGACCAACTGTTCTGCTTCCCCTTATGCTGATTATCTCCTCAATAAAGAGAATCCGACAAAGGAGGACATCGCCAATGCGGTCGATCTGATGCGGCTGAGCGAAGACCAGTTCATTCACTGGGACTACCAGTACGGACCTGACGGTGTCCGTCCGCGCTGCGGACCGGCAGTACACGAACAGTACAAGTACGAGACCCCGATTGACAACAGTTCGTGCAATGTCGCCAATCCTCTGCTCTCCTATTATGAGCTTACTGGAGACCGGCTGTCATTCGAGAAAGCCAAGGCTCTCGTAGATAACCTTACCATCGTCCAGCACCAGAACAGCGGTGTAATTCCGACCGCCCTGGTGTTCCGCCCCGTAAGCAGGGACATCAAGACACAGATCACAATAAACTGCTGCTTCGCTGATGTGAAGATGCTGATGAGGATGCATGAACTGACCCAAAGGATGAAAGAGAATGAATAAGAAACAGATAATAGCAACGGCCATCGTTCTGGCCGCCCTTTCAGGCTGCAATACCCAGACTCCTGAAAAGACATGGAGCGAATTGAATGCAAAGGCAGCCGATGAATATCTCGAACCGATCCGTCCGGGTTACGAGGGTCGCAATCCCTACTGGAACATCTTCGCAAAGAAATTCACTTATGCCCCTGCCTTCGATTTCAAGGATGTGGAAGGTGCAGAAAGCTACAGGTTCGTCGTCAAAGACGTGAACGGCAAAGAACTCTCTTTCGTTGCCAAGACCCCCCATTCTCCCCTATCCCCGGTCTGGAATGATATTCCCGTAGGAGACACGGAGTTGCAAGTCCTTGCCATGGACAAGGACGGACAGGTACTGGACACGGCTGGAACCAGGAAATTCTTCAGGGATTTCCCTTTCAGCGGGCCTTATCCTGAAGCTACCCTCCCCTACCGTGAATCCGCCATCAAGGCAGCCTATTTCATCCACATGATGCCTTCCGTCCAATACTGGCTGGACCACACGGAGCCTGACATGAGCTACAACCTCAACACCTACGCTACCAAGATAATCGGGGCTACCGTTATCAACGAGTGCATCGTAGCGAAGGAGATTCCATCCAGGAGGGAGGAAGCATTGAAAATGGCACGCAATGCAGCCGAATTCCTAATCGCCCAGAGCAGGCCGGAAGGAGAACCGCTTGCATTCATTCCTCCGACCTACTATCAGGAACTGGTCTATTCCGGAAGGGAGGAAAACAAGAACAAGACCATGACCATGGAAGCCTGCAGGGCGGTAGGAGTGTTCCTGACAATATACGATGCGACAAAGGAAGAGAGGTATTTGAATCAGGCAAAGGGAATCATGAACTCCCTTAAAAAGCTTCAGCGCCCCGACGGATCCCTTCCGATAAAAGTGAACTTCATCACAGGTGAACCTGTCAATGAGGTCGGCGCAATGCTCGGACCTCTCGTCACTGTCATCCAGAGGCTGGAAAAGGACTATGGAATCAATGAATATGACCAGATGAGGGAGGCGGCAGAGGAATGGATGAGGAAAGTGGCTGTCACGACTTTCAACCTGACCGGCCAGTTCGAGGATGTCTCGGTCCTCGGGCTCCACATGTACGAGAACCTTACCAACTGTACTGCAGCTCCGTATGCTCAGTATCTGCTTGACAAGGATGTCGTCTCGCCTGAGGACCTGGCCGACGCAATAGACCTTATACGCATGAGCGAGGATCAGTTCGTCTATTGGGACTTTCTGCCGAACAAGGACGGCATTAAGCCTTTCTGCGCACCCTGTGTGTTCGAGCAGTACAAGTACGAAATGGCTGTCGACAACAGTTCATGCAATGTCGCCAACGCCTTCCTTTCCCTTTACGAAGAAACCGGCGACCCTCTCGCCCTTGCAAAGGGGAAGGCCCTGATAGACAACCTCACTATCGTACAGGACCAGATAACCGGAAGGATCCCAACCTTGTTGGAATTCCGCGGAATAATGAAGGAATACAACACTTTCTTCTGGATCAACTGCTGCGTAGCTTCGATCCAGACCCTTCTCAGAATGGACAAAATAACCAATCATGAATAAAAGATTATTATTTGCGTGCCTGGCGGCACTGATGACATGTACGGCCACACTGGCCCAAGTCACGAAGAAAGAACTGTGGGCAGACATAGACAAACTAGGTTCGAATTACTATTCCTACCCGGGAGCGAAGTATTCCCAGACCCCTCCTCCCGAAGGGTATGAAGCTTTCTACATCAGCCACTTCGGACGGCACGGATCCCGCTACCTTACTTCCAACAGCTTCTACACCCGCGCCATAGGCCTGTTGGAGAAAGCCGATTCGGCCGATGCCCTGACCCACAAGGGCAAAGTCCTGCTGAAGAATCTTCGTATAGCATATGCAGATGCTGACGGAAAAGCAGGTGAACTCTCGGCGCTCGGAGGACGTGAGCATGAAGGAATAGCCGCAAGGGCTTTCGAACGCTATCCCGGTGTCTTTGACAACAAGGCGAAAGTCATCACCCGTTCCACATCCTCACACCGTTGCCTGGAGAGCATGGAACATTTTGTCGGGGAACTCAAACGCAGGAATCCATCACTTGATGTAGCGGGTGGCTATCATGAGGAAGATAAATGGTACATGAGCAATCAGTCGGACAGCGTTGCCGTTGTTCCCGGTTCAGACGCAGTAAAGGACAGGGCCCGTACAGTTAGGGATTCCCTTAAACAAACTGTTGACATAAGTGGCAAATTCATCAAGGACAGGTCGTTGATACTGGATTACAACGGTGGCAATCCCGCCAAGTTCTCTGAAGATCTTTACGACATCGCCGAAGACATGCAGTGCATCCCGGAACTGAAAATGAAGCGGACCTTCAGGAAGTATTTCACCAAAGACCAGCTTTACACCATATTCCTTGCGAACTCCATATCCTGGCTTATCTCCCCTGGATACTACCCCGGAATGACTCCTATGTACAAGAGGGGATATCTTACGATCAAACACATGATGGACAATGCACAGAAGGCCATCGATGCCGGGGAGAATGGAGCATTCCTCCGTTTCAGCCACGATGGGTTTGTGATACAGATCGTACGTGCCTTCGAATTCGACGGCTGCAGGGAAGTTCCCGCCGATTTCCTGAATGTCTGCGACCACTTCTCCCTGTTCCAGGTCATTCCGATGGGATCGAATATCCAGATGGTATTCTTCAGGAAGCCGGGAAGCGACGACATCCTGGTCAAGTTCCTCCTTCAGGAAGAAGAAAAACATATTCCAGTGGAGACGGACATCTGGCCGTTCTACCACTGGAAAGATGTTAAGGAGTACTATTATCCCCGGATAGAGTCCTTCATCGAAACAAGGAGATAATCCCTATTTCACGACAACCGGATGAACTACCTCTCCGGGCATGCTGAGGGTGCCGTCTTTGGCGACCTTCAGCTCGGTGTTGATGTACATCGTCCTGGGATACATGATGGAGTCATTCTGATGGGCATGGAAGACGTACATCGATTTGCCTCCCTTGTCCTTGAAAGGAGCCCCATGGCCGATTCCTACCAGACCTCCGGCATTCGGGGAATCCCTCCTGAAAACAGGATTGCCTGAATACTTTGTCCATGGCCCATAAGGAGAAGGAGCCGTGGCATAACCCACTGCATAATCCTGGCTGCGGGTGTGATTGGCAGAGTAGATCATGTAATACTTTCCCTTGTGCTTAAACACGGAAGGACCTTCGGTGACCCTGGCATCGACGAGTTCCCAAGGATCGACTGCACTTATACATTCCTTGAGTGTCTCATCCTTTATTCCCAGGAGGTCGTCTGTCATCTCCGCCACCCAGATCACGTTACCGCCGGTGAAACGGACGAAATAAAGATAGGGAGTGCCGTCATCGTCGATGAACATGGAGGTATCTATCCCTTTTTCCTCCCTGATGGGCTTGATCACAGACTGGGTGAACGGACCTTCAGGGCTGTCTGAAGTCGCAACGCAGACATGCTCCTCCGAAGAATAGAACAGGAAGAATTTCTTCTTGGCCCTGACATAGTACACCTCCGGTGCCCAGAACTGCTTTGTCCCCCAGCTGTTCTCGATGTCCAGGGCTATTCCCTTCTTCTGCCAGTGTTCCAGGTCGGTAGAAGTGTAAACCCTGAATCCGGGTTCTCCGGTTCCATAGGCATAATAAACTCCCTTGTGGAGCAGGATGAACGGATCGGCAAGGGGAACCTTTTCGTTTTCAATCTCCCAAGAGGTTTCCGCCTGTTTCCGGGAGGATCCGGTACAACTTATAAAAGCCGGCGCTACCAAAACTGACAGCGCCAACCAGAAAATCATTCTTTTCATCCTAGAACACAAAAGACACTCCGACATGGTAGGTATCCCTGTGGGCAATCACATCCTCGTAACTCAGGTCCTTGTTGTCCTTCAAGGCATTCGTCAGTCCTGTGTCATAGCCTGCACGGATCACGACGGCTTCCTGAATGGTGACAGCTAATCCAAAGCCCCACTGGGCATCCACAGGCATGAGTCCGGGATAAGTCTTTCCGGCACTGAACATGTTGCCTCCAAGACCCAGGTTGAACCGGGGACCGGTGAAGACAGCTAAGCCGAATTCAGGACCGGTCGGGAAAGCATATTTCAGATGGAGCGGAACGCTCAGATAATTGGCGTGATAAGACTTTTTGGCATCTCCAAGACCGAACTTGTAAGGCTTCCCGTAATGCATGATGTAAGCACCGGGCTCAACGCTAAGGCCTCCGATGGTGGAGAATGCATAGTCAAGACTCGCTCCGAAGTAGAATCCGGGAATGGATTTGGGAAATCCGAACTTTTCCAGCACAGAGGCGTCACTTCCGGCGATACCGAAGAAAGTGGCTCCTCCACCGGCCGACCATCTTCCATCACCAACGGAAAGCTGGGCAGATGCACTGGTTCCCAAGAACAACAGGGCTGCTGCAAGCGCGGCTGTCAACAATCTTTTCATAATTGAATATTTAGAATTATTACAAATTACTTAATCTCCGGGAGTCCGAGATCCTTGAAGGTACGAGGAGCGGGCTTTGCGGGCAGATCCTTGTGTGACCTCTGGGTCTTTATCTGCTCAAGGGCGACCTCGATAGCCTTCAGGAGCTGCTCGTCAGTTCCGGCGTACTCCTTGACGGGGTCGTTGTCAAGAAGGATGTCGGGATCGACTCCGTAGTTCTCGATGATCCATTCTCCGGTGTAAGGATCGAAGCTGGTGGATCCGGGGACCCTCACGTCAGTACCATCCATGTAAGGAAGTGAACCACCGATTCCGACGATTCCTCCCCATGTCCTGGTACCGATCACGGTGCCGAGCTTGTTGGCCTTGAAGCCCCAAGGGAAGAGGTCTCCGTCAGAAGCAGAGTACTTGTTGATCAGCAAGACCTTCGGTCCTACGTGAGCACCATCGGGAATAGTACTTACCCGGTTGGATCCACGACCAGCGTTCATCCTGTAAACAACCCTCTGGAGACGTTCGATGATCATCGGGGAGACATTTCCGCCACCATTCTCACGGTCATCGATGATGAGGGCCTCCTTGTCGAGTTGAGGATACCAGTAGCGGGCGAACTCATTGAGTCCCTCTGCTCCCATGTCAGGAATATAGATGTAACCCACCTTGCCTCCGGATTTCTCCTCGACGGTCTTGATGTTCTTCAGGATCCACTCGTAGTGCTCAAGCGGATACTCGTTGCTGATAGGCCTCACCACTACCTTGCGTCCACCCTCGGCAGCCTTGCTGTTGACAGTCAGCTCAACGAGCTTGTCAGCCTTTCCGACGAGGCACTTGTAGATGTTATCCACGTCCTTGAGTGACTGTCCGTTGATGGCGGTGATGTAGTCGCCCTCCTTGATGTTCATTCCGGGCTCGGTAAGGGGACTGCGGAGCTCAGGCCTGTAGGTTGCACCGGCATAGATATGGTCAATCTTGAAATAGCCCTTGTCCTTGCTGACCTTGGCTCCGAGAAGACCCATAGGGATACGATCCGGTTTCGGATAAGGACCAGGATTGACATAGGCATGACCGCTGGCCAGCTCGGAAATCATGGCACCAAGCAGGTAGTTAAGGTCGAGACGGGTCTTGACATAAGGAAGGAGAGGTTCGTACTTTGCCTTGACTCCCTTCCAGTCGCGTCCGTGCATGTTCTCTACATAGTAACCGTCACGGAATGCCCTCCAGACTTCGTTGTAAACCTGGGGCCACTCCTGCGAGTAATCTACCATGGCGTACATGTTGTCAGCGTCGATCTCTTCTCCGCCGGCGACCCTGGGTGAAGGGAAGTTGACCACGGTGCTCTTGCCACGGCTGCTAAGGATGGCCTTCTTGTCTCCAAGCCTGTAGCTGATCATTCCGTCTGAGCAATCCTCGGTCTTTCCGGATGCGAAGTCATAAGTCTTGACACCTGCTCCGCCGCCCATACCTCCACGGGCACCACCCATGGGAGCTCCGGCTCCACCTGTGAACCAGAGTTTCTTGCCGTCACAGAAGAAGACCCTTCCGTTGACAGGAAGCTTCACGACCCTGTCGATAAGTCCTTCGGGATCGATCTTTGTCTCGGCAACCTTCTTCTCGCCGGGCTTTTCACCTGGTTTCGCGCCTGGGCCTGCAGGAGCGCCGGGACGCTCGGGCTTTGCCGCCGAAGCATCAGTACCTTCGGGATCACCCGTTGAAACGTTGGTCTCGCTATCCGTAGGAAGCAGAGGTGAAGGAGTGTCCTTTGCCAGCATGGCCATGTAGGTACCGGACATGCTGCCATAGGAATAGTTCCATTCGATACGGCTATAAGTCGGAGTTAGATCCCTCTCGGAGGTGAATATCAGATACTTTCCATCAGAAGAGAACATCGGAGAGCCGGAGCTGTACCACTTCTCGGTGACGGGATATGCCTTGCCGGTTGCGAGATTGTGGACATAGACGATACTCATGTCATTGGAAGCAGGCCTGGTGTAGGCTATCCATTTGCTGTCCGGTGAGAAGGCAACTCCGTAGAGTCCACCTTCAGGGCTGGAGTAAACCACCTTCTTTGACTTGGTGGCAGGATCGACCTCAACGAGACGGTTCTTGCGGTCAGTGTAGTACACGTGCTTGCTGTCCGGAGCCCACATCAGGTTGCTGATGTAGGTGTCGTTGTCCTTGGTAGCCTGGACAGTGGTGCCGGTAGCAGCCTCATAGAGATAGACCTCGTTCTCTCCGGTCTTGTCGCTGATGTAGGCGATATACTTCCCGTCAGGACTCCAGGATGCTCCCCTCTCGTTGGCGCCGGGGGTCTGGGTGATATTCCTTGTGATACCCTTGCCCACTGGTACATCGAAGACCTCACCGCGTGCGGTCACGGCAGCCCTCTTTCCATCAGGAGAGACGCTGAAACCACGACCGGTGACCTTCTTCAGCTCGGGACGGGAATAGACCACGTCGGAGGTCAGGGTGATGTGGATCTGCTCTGCCTTCTTGGTTGCAGGATCGAGCTTATAGAGGAAACCTCCCTTCTCGAACACGACCAGCTTGCCGTTGGTGCTGGGGAATTTCACATCGTAATCCTCAAAGTTGGTGACCTTGGAGGTAGCCTTGGTCTTGGTGTTGTAGACAAAGACATTCATAGTCATATCCCTGTCAGAAACAAAGAAGATCTCGTCGCCGACCCACATC
>JAEEGH010009989.1_pt1 | contig 21909 bp, 17 predicted proteins | sample 9134181 | NCBI WGS metagenome assembly JAEEGH01 (sample SAMN16246544, study PRJNA631951) | gut metagenome | biome: gut microbiome; feature: rumen; material: DP-attached | host: Bos | place: Iran: Karaj | collected 2018-10
ATCTCAAGATCTGGTAAGGTTCTTCGCGTTGCTTCGAATTAAACCACATGCTCCACCGCTTGTGCGGGTCCCCGTCAATTCCTTTGAGTTTCATTCTTGCGAACGTACTCCCCAGGTGGAATACTTATTGCGTTAGCGCCGGCACTGAAAGACTATGTCTCCCAACACCTAGTATTCATCGTTTACTGCGTGGACTACCAGGGTATCTAATCCTGTTTGCTCCCCACGCCTTCGAGCCTCAACGTCAGTTGCTGTCCAGTAAGCCGCCTTCGCCACTGATGTTCTTCCTGATATCTACGCATTTCACTACTACACCAGGAATTCCGCTTACCTCTCCAGTACTCTAGTCTACCAGTTTCCAAAGCAAGCCCACGGTTGAGCCGTGGGGTTTCACTTCAGACTTGATACACCGTCTACGCTCCCTTTACACCCAGTAAATCCGGATAACGCTTGCCCCCTACGTATTACCGCGGCTGCTGGCACGTAGTTAGCCGGGGCTTCTTACTCAGGTACCGTCATCCCCTCTTACGAGGTCTTTCTTCCCTGCTGATAGAGCTTTACATACCGAAATACTTCTTCACTCACGCGGCGTCGCTGCATCAGGCTTTCGCCCATTGTGCAATATCCCCCACTGCTGCCTCCCGTAGGAGTTTGGGCCGTGTCTCAGTCCCAATGTGGCCGTCCGCCCTCTCAGGCCGGCTACTGATCGTCGCCTTGGTGGGCCGTTACCTCACCAACTAGCTAATCAGACGCGGGTCCATCTCATACCTATAAATATTTTCACACTGTGTCATGCGACACTGTGCGCTTATGCGGTGTTATCAGTCGTTTCCAACTGCTATCCCCCTGTATGAGGCAGGTTACCCACGCGTTACTCACCCGTCCGCCACTAAGTTATTCAAGATTCTGCCGAAGCTTCATCAGCGAATAACTCCGTTCGACTTGCATGTGTTAGGCACGCCGCCAGCGTTCATCCTGAGCCAGGATCGAACTCTCACTTTAATGTTTGTTCTTTCCGGTTCAGACTTACACTGACTTAATCAGAATAATTCTGCTCCTCTGTCGATCTCTCGACAGCTTGATGGTGGCTAAACCATCAAAAATTTACTTTGGTTTTTGTTCTTCTGAACATTCTGCTCTTCTTATTAAGAAGAACTGGAATTTTCAGGGTTGCATTACTGTTAAGTTGTCAAAGTACTATGTGTTTCTTTCAGAAACACTGTGTCTTGGCTTGTCCGCCGCAACGTGTTATATCTTAACTCGCCGCCAACTTATTGTCAAGAACTTTTTTAAAAACTTTTTTGCTATCAAATCAGCTTTATAAGCGGTCTCCCGACCCTCAGTGAAAGCTGCTTTATTTGCGACAGCGAAATTGATTATATGACTATATAAGCACCGTGTCAAACACTTTTTGAATAAATCGTTATTTTGTAATACTGAATAATCCTGATATTTGTTATATCGATTACCATTCATTCTAAAATCTTTATTTAATGGTATCTCTATGTTGTAGTATCTTTTATAGCAATTTCTTTATTTAACAATATCTTTATTTAACAGCATCTTTATTTAACAGTATCTTTATTTAACAGTATCTTTATTTAACAGTATCTTTTTTTAAACAATATCTTTATTTAACAATATCTTTATTTAACAATATCTTTATCTCATAAATCTCTTTCTCATCTAAAAACACCTTTCATGATGTTATCTTTTGTATTTTAAGCGAAGACCCTATTTCTTAATACATATCAAGAATCACTTCTTCTTATCTCACTTATTATGATAGAATGTATAGTGCATTGTCTTGAACATATTGCTCTCAAAACTCGATCCTGTTATACGATCTAAAGCGATCTGTTCATATGCAATTTCTTTTTTTCAAATATCACTAGGGAGGATTCTTAATATGAATAAAGCTGAAATAGTAGAAATAAAGAAACAATTTTCACCCGACAAATGTACTATTGATAGAATCTGCGGATGCTATGTTGATCATGAGAAGAATAAACTTATGATAGATAAGCGTGCTTTTGGTTCTATTCCTGAAGAAGAGATGTACAAGTATCTTGATATCTTCAAGCACACTCTTACAGGTACTATAGGTAAGAACCTTATTCCGCTTGAGTTCCCTATGGATCAGGAAGAAGAAGGTGGTACTCAGAATTTCCTTCTTGCTCTTCGTGATACACATCTTGAAGATGATTCTCTTGTTGATGAATTCTATGACAGGGTAATTGCTAATTATGTAAACGCTGAGAACTACTACATCATTCTGGTTCATGCCGTTTATGATATTCCCGGAGTTACAAGTGATCATATAGAAAATGATGATGCATCTACTGATGTTTATGATTATATTCTGTGCAGTATCTGCCCTGTTAAGCTGTCTAAGGCTGGTCTTGGATATAACGAGACTGATAATCGTATTGAAGACAGGTTTAGAGACTGGGTTGTAGATGCACCTACAAAGGGTATGCTCTTTCCTGCTTTCATTGATAGAAATACTGATATTCACAACATGCTCTATTTTACCAAGAAGCCTGAAGATCTGCAGCCTGAATTCATTACTGCTTTATTCGGCGGAAGACCTCCTATGTCAGCGCCTGATCAGAAGGATACATTTAATGCTATCATTACTGATACTATCGGAGAAGAAGGAAGCTATGATACTCTCAAAACTCTTCACGAAAATCTCGAGCAGATGGTTGAGGATCATGCAGAGGACCAGACTCCTCTGACTATTGGAAAAGAAGATCTTAGAAGCCTTCTCCAAGATGCAGGTGTTCCAGAGCGCAACATGGAGAACTTTAATAAAAACTATGAGAACTGTATTGGTGAAAACGAGGACTATCCTCTTCTTGCAAGCAATATTGTTAATAACAAGAAATTCCAGATACAGACTCCTGATGTTGAGATCAAGGTTAATCCTGACAGAACTGATCTTGTTGAGACAAGGATCATTGATGGCAGGCAGTGCATCGTAATAAAGGTTGATGATCATGTTGAAGTTAATGGTATCAATGTAAGAACTATATTTAATGATTGATCATCCTGTTTCTAGATAAAAAAGTCATCAAAACAAACGCCAATGGGCGTGTCGATAAAAAAGCTGCAGTCATATAAGGCTGCAGCTTTTGATATTTATATTATTTAAGAGTGTAGTATAATTTTATTTTTATGAAAAATTGGATTGACCAGTATCATTTATCCATCTTACTTTTATAAAATGTATCAAGAATACTATTTTTATTCAGACTCTTTAAATGATGTATCTACAGAATCTTCAGCCTCTGAATCTTTTGACTCATCCTTGGGTTCATGGCGTAGTTCCGGAGGAAGTGTCATGAGGACCTTCATGATTCTGTGCTGCTGAATTCCTCTTACAGCAAGGGTGATTCCGTTTTCAAGCTTAACTACTTCGCGGTTATAGGGGAGTCTATCAAGCTGACCTATCATAAGGCCGCCGATTGAGTCGTAGTCTTCACTTTCAAAGTCAGTATGAAGGGCGTTGTTGATATCATCAAGTTTCATAGCGCCTTCGATAAGATATTTGCCATCACCAAGGTCTCTTATCTGGAGAGCCTCGTCCTGGTCATACTCATCTCGTATTTCACCTACAATCTCTTCAAGAAGGTCTTCAAGTGTGATCATACCAACTGTTGTACCGTATTCAGAAAGGACGAATGCTACATTGTAAGCCTTGGCACGCATCTCTTCCATAAGATCCGCTGTTTTCTTGAATTCATAGGTATAATAGGCTTTTCTAAGATAGTTTTTAACGTGGAAATTATCTTTATCTTTTACAAAGAAAATATCTTTGATATTGATAAGTCCTATGATATTATCCTGATTATCTTCATAAACGGGAATTCGTGTATACATATCCTTGTGAAATACTGATTTGACTTCGTCGTAGTCAGCATCAGCCGATACGCAGGACATATCGATTCTGGGGATCATGACGTCTTTAGCCACTGTATCGCCAAAATCGAACACGTTGATTATCATCTCTTTTTCTTCGGATTCTATGACGCCATCTTCATGGCTTGCGTCAACATAGGTTCTGAGTTCCTTCTCAGTTATGGCTTTGCGGGCATCCCTGTCGATGTGGAGTGCGCCAAGTACAACACCTGCCAGCGCATCTACGATCACTACCAGCGGTGTGAATATTACCATCAAAAATCTTATTATATACGCGTATCTAAGACAGGTCTTCTGTGACTGAGCTGTTGCTGCAGATTTTGGCGTTATTTCGCCAAATATAAGAATCAAAACGGTAAGGATTCCGGTTCCAACACCAACCATTGCGCTGCCAAAAAGATTGGTTATAACAACTGTCATGAGTGCTGAAGCTGAGAGGTTGACGATATTATTACCGAGCAGTATGGTTGAGAGGAATTTCTGATAATTATCAAGGATGTAGAGCACTACTCCGGCTCTTTTGGCTCTTGCATTATCTTCATCAGTAAGTGACTTGATCGCTATTCTGTTAACTGTGGAAAAAGCGGATTCCGCTCCTGAAAAAAATGAGGACAATACCAGTAATATCAAAAGTACTACCAGTTCTATAATAGACCCCTTGGTTAATTGCATGTAAAAATGCCTCCTAAACAAGATTATCTGCTAAAATGAGTAATATGAAAACTTACTATTCAAATATTAACAATTTTAAAGATAGCACGCAAGAGATGGCGGATGCAGGCTTTGAAGTGCGTTATGCTTCTTTCCTTGAACGTATAAGCGATGAACGAAAAGAACACCTTATGCGTTTTAAGAACGAAGATGACAGGCTTCGCAGTATGGCAGGCACTTTGATTCTTACTTATATCATAAATAATATTCAAAAAGACGACATTAAAGAAAGCTCTATCCCAGAATCAAACGATGCGATATTCCTTTTAGAAGGTGTCAAAGAAAACGACTTTTCTGATTTAACTAATCCTATATTTCCACTAAATATCACATCTGAAGAATCTGGAAAGCCGTATCTTATTGATGCTTCTGATATTCGCTTTTCTATATCACATTCAGGCGTGTATGCTGCTGTGGTTGTAGCTGATTCTTCAGAATGCGATCGCATTGGTATTGATATTCAGGCAAAAGACAGAAAAGATATCTTAAAGATAGCGAAGCGCTTTTATACTGAGTTTGAGAATGATCTGATAGCACGTGCCGGAAGTAATCTTGAAAAAGAGGATATTTTTTACCAGATATGGTCTGCTAAAGAGGCTTTTATAAAGTGTAATGGGAATGGATTGTCTTACGGTATATCGAATTTTAATGCTGACATAGAGAGGGAACTGATAACTGATCTTGAAGGCAACGTTCTTGCAACTCTAAATAAGCAGCCGTGCCCCGATGGATATGTATGCTATGTATGTTGGCAATAAAAAATAATAACGGAAAAATCCTTGGTACATACATTACAAAAACAGGACTTCGACATATGGAATCATCAGTAGATTCTATATATCAAAGTCCTGTTACTTTTTCAGATTACTATTTTAGATTTATTTTCTTAGTTCTAAATCTTTTGTTTTATATCTTAAGTTTATTATCCTTAGTTTAATGGATTCTTGTAGAATTCCTTGAAGTTAGTATAGCCCTGCTCTTCGAGTGCCTGCTTCTGGAATTTCTTGTTCTTGTTCATGCGAACAACAAGGATCTGCTCGCCGTTCTTACGAGCTTCCTGAGCCTGTCCAAGGATGTCTGAAAGCATCTCGCCCTTGATACCTTTTTCGATAAGGTATGCTGTCTTATCAGATGCGCCAGGGATCTTGAATCCTTCATCCATCATGATCATGATGATTCTCTCAAATCCGATTGAGAATCCGCAGGCAGGTGTATCCTGACCAAGGAACTTGCCTACCATCTTGTCATAACGTCCGCCGCCACCGCAGCTTCCGCCATACTGTGGCATAGCAATCTCAAATATAGTTCCGGTATAGTAGCTCATTCCGCGAACAAGTGTAGGATCAAATACCATCTCAAACTCTGCTGCCTTGTTGGCATCTACGCTTGAAATGATCTCTTCAAGGTTAAGTCTTGCATCCTCTTCAAGGAAGTCTCCGAGAGTTTCTGCAAGGAATTTAAGGCCTTCAATGCCTTTATTAACTTCAAGTCCTTTGAAAAGTCCAAGATACTTTTCTACTGACTCTTTAGTATATCCATTCTCAATAAGCTCAGCTTCTACGCCTTCAAGGCCAATCTTATCCATCTTATCAACTGTAATAAATACAGAATCATAAGACTCTTCAGAGAAGCCTGCGTATGCAGCCATATCCTTAAGGATTCTTCTGTCATTGATACGGATCTGGAAGCCTTTGAATCCAAGCTTTCCAAGAGTTGATGTTGTAGCAAGGATAAGCTCTATCTCTGCGAGATTAGAAGGCTCACCAAGGATATCTATATCGCACTGCATGAACTGGCGGTATCTTCCCTTCTGTGGACGATCTGCTCTCCATACATATCCCATCTGCAGTGCCTTAAAAGGAGATGGAAGTTCATTGGCATGATTAGCATAAAAACGAACAAGCGGTACTGTAAGATCATAACGAAGACCTGAATCTGTAAGGTCGTTCTCCTCTTTTGCTTCTGCGAGGCGAAGCTTCTCGCCTCTCTTCATGATCTTGAATATAAGCTTTTCGTTGTCTCCACCCTGCTTGGAATTAAGATTTGCAAGTGATTCTACGCATGGTGTCTCGATTCCTGTAAAACCATACTTAGCATATGTTTCCTTTATAACACCTATTACGTAGTCACGAAGCTGCATTTCTGCAGGGAGTACGTCTCTCATTCCAGTTACGGGCTTTTTGATAAGAGCCATGAATAATTCCTCTTCTTTCTTTTGTTTTAATACTAAATGACTGATATAGTGATAAACTCGTAAGTCGTTTAAGCTTTGCGAGTTGTATGATTTTATATATCTGTTTGATGTATCAGTCGCAAATTATAACATATTCCTTTAGTCTAGTAAAGCAGGCAAGTAAAAGCACCTGAATTTACTTGATCTGCTCATAAACTGTCTCAATATCTGATAAAAGAACGCTTACGGTTTCTCCAGAATCTGTGGCACCTGTCAGCATTCCGATATAATGTCCGTATGCATCAAAGGTTGGGCCTCCGCTCATTCCGGCATCTGCGCTACATTTGCAATATAGCATATCCTGTAAAAGAGCTGATACGTAGACTGACGGGTCCATTATATAGCCGACATACGAGGTATCCGCGATCATGTTAAGGGTGATATAAGATACCATATCTTCGCGTGATATTTCCTGTGAGTGAACTACGAACATGGGTTCTTCTACTGTAAGTGTCGTATTCTCATAGTCATATGGAACTACGCAGCGAAGATCTTTAAGCTGATCACTGGTCATACAGGATGAATCTATAAGCAAAAAGGCGCAGTCAGCGTCATCGTCGAATGCTGCTACTGTAAATTCTGATATGACACCGTTGTAGAATACTGCATATCCAAGAGCATTCTTAGTTACAACCGGGGATATTACATGGTAGTTGGTGACAACAAGGATACTGTCTTCGTTGTATTCCCAGATGCTTCCGCTTCCAAAGCTACCGTATATCTCTGGATTGGTTATCGCAGGATTAACTACCTGATTATCTGACATTCCGTCAGATTCCTGATCATTCACTGACTCCTGTGTAGTTGTCCCATTCTTATCATCAGATATGCCGCTGTCATCCAAAACACCTGAAATATCAGTATAGATATGAATCTGAACCATCGTCTGCTTAGCATTTTCATAGGCAATTCCGCAGTCCGGTTCTTCAAGAATGGTCATACTTGTGCCGTGATCCGCGATGCCAAGGAATTCTTTGACCGTATTAAATTGTAATGCGACTATCGCCACAAACACAAATATCCCTAGCAGAATTACTGTCAGGGATATCTTTGTGGCTTTGTGTGAAATAATATTTTTGCTCATATTTTTTTTAGAAGAGCAGGCTTGTAAGCCGGGTTATGTCTAGGATGATCATCTATCTAGAACGCCTGTTACCAAACGTTTCAAGCGACCCACCTGAAAGCGGACCGGGCCGGCCCATAGCTTTCTATTCGGTCTTGCTTCGGATAGGGTTTACATGGCTACGGATGTTACCACCCGGACGGTAGTCTCTTACACTGCCTTTCCACCCTTACCAACAAAAGTTGGCGGTATATCTCTGTTGCACTATCCCGGGAGTCACCTCCGCCGGACGTTATCCGGTATCCTGCCCTGTGAAGCCCGGACTTTCCTCACCTGCACCCTTTCGGGTATTGCAGCCGCGATCATCTGGCCTGCTCAGATATTTAATTTACGCCTTTGGTTGCAAATTTGTCAAGATATTATAATGTAAGGCTTAATGTCATTTTGACAAAAAATCTATCAAGATATGTTGTGAATACACTATCTGCCAAACGTTATTATACGTTAAAGATGCTACCACCAACAAACTCCCTGACGATTGAATTATGCGGAAGTTCTGTTGAGTCGATTCCTATAAAGTAATCCAGGAATTTAAGAAGTCTCTTTGCTTCATAATACTCAGGATCATCTTTTGTTATAGAGAAAAGAAGTGGTTCTGCCTGGTTCTTAAGAACTGCAAGCTCATAAATCTGAGCTGAGTTGAACATCTCATCTGCACTTTCCTGGAATGGGAAGATATTTCTTTCCTCTCCTCTTCTTACAGAAGGCCACATTGATATGGTACGTTTGCCGGATGCGCCTCTTGTTCTTGCATCGCGGACCATACGTCTTATGAGTCTTGCATCAGTTGTGGATATACGGTTGTGCGCGTCTACGTTAAGAGTTGTAAGTGAGCTTACATATATCTTATATTTACTTTCTTTAGGAAGAGCATAGCTCATTTTTTCATTAAGACCGTGTATTCCTTCGATGACGAGGATGTCATCTTCGCCAAGTTTAAGCGGTGATCCCGGATACTCACGTTTGCCTGTAATAAAATTAAATACAGGAAGATCAACTTCTTCTCCGTTAAGGAGCTTGGTCATGTCAGTATTGAACTGCTCGATATCCATGGCACCTAAACATTCAAAGTCGTAGTTACCATCTTCATCGCGGGGAGTTTCCTCGCGGTTTTTGAAGTAGTTATCGAGCGATATCTGATGTGGCACGAGTCCATGTGTGCGAAGCTGTATAGCAAGTCTGTGTGAAAAGCTGGTCTTGCCGGATGAGCTTGGTCCAGCGATCATGACGAACTTAACATGAGGAGAAGCATAGATATTCTCTGCGATCTTACCAATGCGGTGCTCCTGGAGAGCTTCCTGAACAAGGATAAGGTCGCTTAGCTTACCTGAGCATATAACATTATTGAGGTCTCCAACATTCTCGATTCCCATCATGTGACCCCAGTTGCTGGAAAGGATCATCTGTTCGAAAACTTTTTCTCTAGGATCAAAGGTTCTGATCTCGTTAGGGCTTGATGCCGGAGGAAGTACAAGCAGAACTCCTGCATGATACTTCTGAACCTTGAAATATTCCACATATGAAGTATTTGGAAGCATGTAACCATAGAAATAATCACAGAATCCATCCATGCGATATACGTTGATCTCGCTGGCTCTGCGGTATTTGAAAAGGTTAACTTTATCGGTCATTCCTTGTTTGCTGAATATCTCTATGGCATCATCGATGGGATAGGTCTTCTTGGTTATAGGAAGTGCCTCATCGCGCATCTCTTCCATGCGTGCCTGAACTTTTTTTACAAAATCTTCACTGACATTCTCGATCTCCTGATCCTGATTCTTGAATGTGCAGTAATATCCGTATCCGATTGTAAATTCAACTTTAGTACGAACGTTTGGATTCACGTCATGAGCAGCTTTAATGAGCATCATTGTAGCTGTTCTTCCATAGGTCTTGTGACCTATGCTGTCATCCATTGTTACAAAAGAAAGAACGCCGTCAGACTCAACTTTTTTGAAGAGCTCACGGATCTTTCCGTTAAAAATAACCAGTCCTATGCGATTAGTAAAGCGAACCTGATATTCTTTTGCTATTTCTTCAAAAGTTATTCCTTTCGCATACTCTTTTCTCTCACCCTGAACAACTAGTGTAGGCATAATTTATACCTCCTTATGGATATTAGACAGCTCTACTTATGCTGTTTTATATTCTTGATCCGTAAAACATCATATATCCTGATATGGCGGCTTATACTCTGCGCACATTACTTCCAGTTCGGGAAGTTCCCTGTGTAAAAAGTCTCTCATATAGGGAATAAATATCTTTTCAAGTCCGTAATGACTTGCATCTATTATTGGAAGGCCGCATGCCACGGCGTCAATTCCGTCATGGTGGCCGATGTCACCTGTGATCAGTACGTCAACTTTTTTGTTTATAGCATTTTGGATCACATCGGATCCTGAGCCGGGGCAAATGGCAACTCTTCGTATCTTCCTGTTGGGATCGCCGTACATTCGTACGTTGCCTATATGGAAGCACTCTTTGACATAGCGGGCACATTCTATAAGGCTGATCTTCTGAGGGAGGTCTCCTATTCTTCCGATGCCTTCTCTTGAAAGATCGTCTTCATAGGTTACGTCAAGAACTTCCCTGTGCTCAAGCTTCATTTCATCTGCTGCCGCATCCGCCATTCCCATTACGTCAAAGTTGGTATGCATCGCATAATAACTGATATCATAGCGAAGGAGTCGCAGTATTCTTCTACCTATAAAATCGCTGTCACTGACATTTTTAATTCCCTTGAAGATAAGAGGGTGATGCGTAAGAAGCATATCTGCATCAACTCTTACTGCTTCATCGACTATGTCATCTGTAGCATCAAGCGCTATAAAGATTCTCTGGACTTCTTTTTCTGATCGTCCTGCCAAGAGTCCAACGTTATCCCATTCCTCCGCAAATGATACAGGTGATAGCTGTTCAAGGTGTTCAATAATGTCGCGACACTGCATTTTGCTCCCCCTAATCGACCATTTTAATTACTGCCGGTCTTATAAATCAAAAAGATGAAGTGCGATATTTATATCGGATCGTTCTAAAGATATCTGTTCTGCTCGCTTTATATGCGAATCTTTAACATCTGATATCTTACCTAAAATTGTATCACAGACTGCTTTTTCATGCACAAGAAAGCTCTTAAAATCCGCGTTTGGAGACGTTAATATGCATGGGCCAAAGCGGTCGCATATACGAAGAAGCTGAAAGTCTGTGTAGTTTTCTTTCTTGGAATCGAGAATCTGTTTAAGTTTATCTATGGCATTAAGATATACCCTGGGAAGATTTTCTGAAAATATCTCATCATTCACACATGTCTTGATGACTGGATAATATTTTCCGTCTTCAAGAAGGAATTCTTCCTGTACTATCTCATAGCCTTTTTCTCTTAAAAAGATACGGAACTGCATTAGTTCAGACTGAGGCTCAAGTATAAGTGTTTTGAGCTTTACGGACCTGGGATCTTTATTTTCTAAGATCTTCTGCATAAGAGGTCCACCCATTCCTGCGCAGATCATAGTATCTGCTTCGCCTTCTAAGAGCTTTTCAAGGCCGTCAGAAAGTCTTGTTTCTATTACGTCTTCAAGCTTGTATTCTTTGATGTGCTGGGTTGCTCTTTCAAGTGGGCCTTTTCTAACATCCATGGCTATTGCATGTGATGCAAGGCCGGCTTTTGCAAGATAAATAGGGACAAATCCATGATCTGTCCCTACATCAGCTACTTTACTTCCCGGTTCTACCATATCTGCTACAGTTTGCAGTCTTTTGGAAAGCGCCGGAAGTTTATTATTGTCTAGTTCGTTTTTGTCCATATTAGTTACCATTTCTGAGTAATAAAGTTCTAGTTGGTGCAAAATCATCTGATTATCAGCGGTTTTAATATCATTACTATGCTGAAATTAACAGATTATCAGCTGATTTAATGTCATTCTATTCTGAAGGTGCGCTCATCTTCATCCAGCGGAATGTTTTTTTGCTCGATACGTTCGATGTTTATATATCTTCCGCGGCCAATCTGCGCAAGGAAAAGATCTATCTCTTCTCTTTCACCCTGAACCTGCGCTGTAACTGAGCCGTCCCATTCATTGTGAACGTAGCCTGTAAGGCCAAGGCTGTTAGCTATATGATATGCGGTGTAGCGAAATCCTACACCCTGAACGTCACCGTAAAAAGTCATTGCTTGTCTTATCATATTAACCTCATGTCACGACTGTAAGGAGTGACTAATGGTCTGATATAGTGTACTAGTTTATTTAATCAAATCCTTGGAATCAAGCACTATTGTAAATGGGCCGTCGTTGGTAAGGCTTACCTTCATGTCTGCGCCAAATACGCCTTTTTCTACAACAGGAACCTGTTCTTTACATTTTGCGATTATATATTCGTAAAGATCATTAGCAAGTTCAGGGCCTGCGGCATCAGTAAATCCCGGTCGGTTGCCGTGTCTGCAGTCTGCATACAATGTGAACTGAGAGATGAGAAGGAGCTGTCCGTCTACTTTATCAAGGGAAAGGTTGGTCTTTCCATTTTCATCAGCAAATATGCGAAGCCCAAGCATCTTCTTGACCATAACATCAGCAATTTCTTTGGTATCATCATGGCCTATTCCGATAAGGACCATAAAGCCTTTGCCAATCTTACCTTTAACTTCTCCGTCAACAGTAACCTGTGATTCTGATACTACCTGTATTACAAAACGCATTTACATTCTCCAATTCTAAGTAAGTTATTACAATTAAGCTCAGAGAGTATATCAGATTGATACGATTTTATAAACTGCATGAAATATCAGTCTGCACCGCCCTCGGCTTCAATTTCTTTTATAATACATTCATTTCCGCGTAAAAGCCAGGTCTGATCGCTATTACAATAAGGGCACTGTCTTCCGTATCTGACAGTCTCATATTCTTTTTTGCAAGAGTCACACCAGGTAACTGCTGGCATCGTCTCAAGTTTAAGCTTTGAATCCTTGATAACAGGATAGCGTACTTTGAAATAATCCCAGCAATCCTCAAAAAGATCTGTCATTATTCCTGATACTTCTCCAACCTGAAGGGTTACAGATCCAATCTTTGAAAGTCCATTTTCTTTTGCTGTCTCATCCAGTGTTTTAGCAAGATGAGTAACAATTCCCATTTCGTGCATAATCCTTTATAATCCTTTATACCTTCCATTGTGAAACCTGGCTTCTAAGCCAGTCTTCAAGTTCATTCATTCCTTCTCCTGTCTTGGCTGAAACAGGGAATATCTTGATATTCTCGTTAAGGCGCTTAACTCGTTCTATGCACTTTTCAAGATCAAAGTCAAAATAGTCTTTGGTATCAATTTTGGTGATTACGAGTGCATCGCTTTTTTCAAACATAAGAGGGTACTTTAAAGGCTTATCGTCGCCTTCAGGTACACTTAATATCATGATATTGGCGCCGGCACCTGTATCGAATTCTGCGGGGCAGATGAGGTTGCCGACATTTTCAAGGAATATAAGGTCGAGTTCTTCTGTTCCCATGGCTTCCATGGCGCGTCTTGTCATGCCTGCGTCCATGTGGCACATTCCGTCAGTGTGGGCCTGAATACTTCTTGCGCCTGCTTCTTCTACTCTTATTGCGTCAACATCAGAGGCAATATCTGCTTCCATGACACCGATTTTTTTATCGTCTTTCATGTCTTTGATTATTTTGGACAAAAGAGTTGTCTTGCCTGATCCGGGGGATGACATGAGGTTTACAAGAAGTGTTCCCTTCTTTTTCATCTCCATACGGATTTCATCTGCATCTTTATCGTTAGACGCTGTAACTGAAGCGTTAAGTTCTATTGTTTTCATTTGATACTCTCCTTTTCTGAGTATTAAAGTTGTGACTTATAAATATAATCTGAGTAGTTCTATATTATCTGCTCATCTCGATCTGCTCAGTGAGCCACTCTATCCATTCTTCAAAGCCGTCGCCTTTAAGTGATGAAACTTTGATTATCTTCATATCTGGATTAAGCTTAAGCACACGCTCTTTGCAGGCTTCATAATCAAAATCAAAGACCGGGGCTACATCTATTTTACCAATGAGCATACAGTCACTTACTGTGAACATAAGCGGGTATTTAAGTGGCTTATCATCGCCTTCAGGTACGCTTAATATCATTACGCGCTTGTTGGCACCAACGTCAAATTCTGCAGGGCATACAAGATTACCGACGTTTTCAAGAAATACAACGTCAACGTCGTCAAGTCCGAGGCCTTCAAGTCCTCTTCTTGTCATGTCTGCATCCATGTGACAGCTTCCGCCTGTGTGAAGCTGGATGACTTTAGCGCCAGCTTCTGCTACAGTTCTTGCATCTACATCGCTGTCAACATCAGCTTCCATTACACCTATGCGGTACTTATCTTTAAGTGCATTTATTGTACGAACAAGGGTTGTTGTCTTGCCGGCTCCGGGAGATGCCATCAGGTTTACAAGAAATATATTATGCTTTTTAAGAAGCTCTCTTACTTTGGCTGCCTCTGCATCGTTATCTGCTATTACACGTTCTTTGGTTTCTAAGATTTCAAATGATCTGTCACTCATTTTTATTTCCTTTCTCACTCATATGCTAATATTAAAGGCATAGTAAACTTATTTTATCAGTATAGTTTCCATGATTCAATTAGCATTTTTTCTCAAAATCGACAATTTTGTATTGTGCAGATGTTCTTTTTATCATGTATTCCGTATATTTATCTTCTTTTTTGGTCAATAATGCATCATTTTGACATCTGAAAAATTGGATAAATCCGTCTATTATTTTATAATAGAAATGAATTAATTGTGTATTCATAAATACTTTATTCTGTCCGAAAAAAATACTATATGACCCTTGTTATTCTTTTAATTTGATCTTTTAAACCATATCTATGGCTAAGGAGGTTAATCCTGTGTTAATTGCATCCTACAGCTTTGGTTCCGGAGAAAATAAAATTTCTGATACATCTTTTTATGATAAGTCCAAAGGTTATGGGTTTGTAGATCTGAGGACTCCAATTGGCAATACGGCTTCTGAACGCTCATTATATGCGGGCGGTTGGAACCTGAGAAAATCTTTTAAAACTCCCTGGGACGATATTGTCACTGCTACTGATGATGGCCTTTTTACCAATCACAGAAGAGAAGTTATCATCTTCAAGGCGACAGTTCCTTCATTTGGTACCTACAAGATAAACTTTACAGTTACAGCTGATGTAGGTGATATCAGGGATATGCGTATTTTTGCAGGAAGAAGGAACCTTATTGCTTCCGGGATACACATTCATGAAGGTGGCACATATTCAAGGACTTTCTATGTTAATGTAACTCCTTATATCCCGGCTCTTACTTCCGTTCCATGCATGGAGAAGGCAATTTATATAAGTATCTGTGGTCATAATGCAGGTATTTCTCATATTGATATTGAGCAGGATTCTGCTCCTGTTCTTTATGTGGCAGGCGATTCTACTCTTACTGATCAAAATGCCCCTTGCCCTTATTATCCTTATGGAAGTGGCGGCGGTTGGGCACAGATCTTTGCCCAGTTCTTTGATAGTATCTCAATCTGCAATTATGCTCACTCGGGACTTACTACCAATTGTTTTAGAGATGACGGTCACTGGGATATACTTGCCAAGTACATCCGAAAAGGTGATATCTTCATGCTTCAGTTCGGTCATAACGATCAGAAGCGCCGTAATCTTACAGCTTTTGGCGGATATATCAACAATTTAAGATGGTATGTCAAAAAGATCAGAGAATTCGGGGCTTATCCTGTGATCTGCTCACCTATAAGCCGTATACCATTTACAGACGAAGAGACAGGAAAAAAATGTTCTCTTTTGAAGACACATGCTCTTGCAGCTATGCAGGCTGCAGAGGAACTCAATGTTCCTTTCATCGATCTTCATACTCTTACTTTTAATAAGTGGATAGAACTTGGTGACAAGGCATATGACTATTTTACAGATATGACTCACACCAATGATTATGGAGCATCTTTGATAGCAACTATGGTTGCTGATGAGATCAGGAGCAAGAAGATCGAACCTTTATGTAACTTTATAAATCCTGATGATCCTGTTCCGTTTACTCCTGATATGGATATCAAGGAACTTCCAAAAGAGCCTGAAGAAGCAAGCATTTTCGATATCAATATTCCTTATGTTGATATTGAGGGTACTCCTCAGTATGAGATGATAACTAAGGCTTTCAAAGGCGGACTTCTTGATCCATGCATCATGTACCTGCATCCTGATCAGACAATGGCAAGGGCACAGGTACTTATGGTTCTTTTTAAAGCACTGAGAATCGAAGGAAGACGTCCTTATCACGGAAGGTATATAGATATTGGCAGATATGAATGGGATTCATCTTACGTAGAAACCTGCATTCAGGAAAATCTTATCGATGAGATGACTACTCCTGATGATCTGTTCAGACCGGATGACCCTCTTACTTATGCTGAATTTGCAAGTCTTTGTGAACGTGGTATGGAAAAAGAAGTATTAAAGCGGCCTGATCTTGGATTATCAGAGTGCCTTCGCAAAGCTATAGCTGATGGCATAATTTCATCAGAAGCTGTTTATATTGAACCTTCTGATTTCGATACAGAAAAGATCACGGATGGCGGATGTGCTATTACGAGAGGCGAGATATATGCAGGTCTATACAGGGTCATGGAGATAATGAATAATGTTGGATCAAAGCTTCCGTCTGATACAGAGATGCATCCTGTAGGTTAAAAAGCATCTGAATAGGTAGAATAAATAGAAAGCAGAAAAAGGAAAGTAGAAATAAAGAAAGTAGAAATAAAGAAAGTAGAAATAAAGAAAGTGAAATAAAGAAAGTGAAATAAAGAAAGTGAAATAAAGAAAGTGAAATAAAGAAAGTGAAATAAAGAAAAGAGGCCTTCGAAATGAAATAATTCATTCGAAGGCCTTCTATTATCTTATTTAAGATATGGTGCAAGTTTTTTGCCAACAAAGGTAATAACAGGTCCAAGAAGAAGGGCCATTACTACGATACCAATGTTCGGCTTGCCGCCAAAAAGGCAGCCGATGATGATTACCAGAAAATCATAACCCATTCTTACATACTTAAAGGATATGTTTTTTAATAATCTGTCATGAATTATAACAGGAAAAGCATCATAGGGAGATACTCCCATATCTGTATTCATGTAAAATGATGCTCCTATTACAAAACATACGATTGCAACCGCAAATATAATTCCTCTTGCCGGAAATGTTGTAAAAAAATCTCTAGGCAGGATTTTACTCCACATCCATCTGCAAAAGTCTGAAATATAGCCTATGAGCACCATATTTGCAAATGTTCCGGGGCCTATTTTTTTGATATCAAATAAAATTACTACTATGAATAAAGCTGCATTTAATATAAGCTGCCAGGTTCCAAAAAGTATCCCAAATTTCTTGGATATCGCAACGTTCATAAATGTACATGGATCTGTTCCAAGGTCAACCTCTATGAGGAATGAAAGGAAGAAACCCATACACAGTACACCAACAAGCATTAAAACAAGTTTTTTGAAAAATGCAGGCTGGTGTGTGTACACATATATCTTTTCTTTCATCAGTCGAGGTAATCCTTTAACTTGCGGCTTCTGCTGGGATGACGAAGTTTACGCAGTGCTTTTGCCTCGATCTGACGGATACGCTCACGAGTAACGTTGAACTCTTTACCAACTTCTTCAAGAGTTCTTGCTCTTCCATCATCAAGACCGAATCTTAAACGAAGAACCTTCTGTTCACGCTCTGTAAGAGTTCCAAGTACTTCTACAAGCTGCTCTTTGAGAAGTGTGAATGCTGCTGCATCAGCAGGTACAGGAACGTTATCATCCTGAATGAAATCTCCAAGATGTGAATCTTCCTCTTCACCGATAGGTGTTTCGAGTGATACAGGCTCCTGAGAGATCTTGAGGATCTCACGTACTCTTTCTACAGGCATGTTCATCTCTTTAGCAATCTCTTCCGGAAGTGGCTCACGACCAAGTTCCTGAAGGAGCTGTCTTGAGATACGGATAAGCTTATTGATAGTCTCAACCATATGTACAGGGATACGGATAGTTCTTGCCTGATCGGCAATGGCTCTTGTAATAGCCTGACGGATCCACCATGTTGCATATGTTGAGAACTTGAATCCCTTACGGAAATCGAACTTCTCTACAGCCTTGATAAGACCAAGGTTACCTTCCTGAATAAGATCAAGGAAAAGCATTCCACGGCCAACATATCTCTTTGCGATTGATACAACAAGACGAAGGTTAGCTTCTGCAAGCTTGTTCTTAGCATCATTACCAAGGTCGATAAGCTCCTGAAGTTCTGCATCAGACTTGCCTTCGATAAGCTCTTTCTCATCATCCTTAAGGTCTAAAGCATCACGGTCCTGTGCTTTAAGAACGCGCTCAGCAAGCATACCATTTTCCATATCCTGAGCAAGAACGATCTCCTGATCAGCATTAAGAAGCGGAACCTTACCGATCTCCTTAAGGTACATACGAACAGGATCTTCAATACTTACGCCATCCGGAACTGAGAGGTCGATATTCTCCATATCAACTTCTTCTTCGTCGTCAAGGTCGATGTCTTCATCATCAACTGGGATATCATCAACATCCTCAGACATACGAAGAACGTCAATGCCTGACTTTTCAAGTACTTCAAGTACGCTATCGAGCTGATCTTCATTAAGATTGAGTTCTGAAAGCTGATCACTGATCTCGTCATACTCAAGAACGTTCTTTTTCTTCTTAGCAAGAGAAAGAAGCTCTTTGAGTTTTAATTTGAACTTCTCCTGAGCATCCTCATCAAGTTCTCCTTGTGACTGACTCTCTTTTTCTGCTGTATCTGCCTTTGTTTTTGCTGCTTTTGCAGGTTTTTCTGGCTTTGGTGCCTTTTCTGTCTTGGAAGTCTTAGGAGTTTTTACTGCCTTTACTTCTTTATCTTCAACTTTGTCTGCAGCTTTTTTTGCAGAAGTTTTAGCCTTTGTAGTAGCTTTTGTTTCTTTGACTTCTTTTTCTTCTTTTGTTGCCTTAGTCTGACTCACTTTGCCTTTTACTTCCTTCTTTTGTGTTTTAGTTTCGTCCTTTACGGCCGATTTTTTTACAGGCTTATCAGCAGTCTTGGTTGCAGCTGCTTCATCCTTTTTGGTCTTAACTTTTTCTGCCTTAGACTTTTCAGTCTTAGTTTTTTCTGTCTTAGCTTTTTCTGTCTTTGATGCTGATTTTGATACTGCCTTTGATTTTTCAGCCAAGGTCTTACTCTTAGCTTCCTTTTTGTCATCACTCTGCGTCTTCTTGCTGGTACTCATTGTTTCCTCCCTTGGGGCAAATATGCACCTATTGAAAAATCCGTATCGTGCGATCTTCAGTCAAGTTCAATGCGACTATGCGCCAGTTCTTCCAGCTTCTTTTTGCTGTCTACGATTGTTTTGAGCGCGTTTGCATCTCCCAGCTGTATCTCACTTTTCTGCTTTTCATAAGACATCCTGCGGATATCATAAATGATATCATGCAGAGCTTTCTCTTTTTCCTCCCTGGTTTCTATTCGAACCAGATTGGTGTTGAAAATCTCGGATACCTTGGACTGCTGCTCTTCATCATCTGGAAAAAGAGAGATGATTGTCGCAGCAAGAAATCTGCCGGCATCAAGACCTTCATACATTTTCTGAGCGACTTTACGGTATAGTTCATCAGTAAAATCGTCAGGGCTAATATATTTTTTTACTATTTTATATATATCAGGTTCATCAGCAATCCATGTGAGCAACACTCGTTGAGGCTTTAGGACATTCTCCATCGGATCCCTCTTTTTTTGATTCTGATTCACCTTAATATCTTGTTTTGGCTGCGTCCTGCCTATACCCTCTGAAGCTACAGATACTACAAGGTTCTTTAAATCATTGACCGGTATAGCAAGTTTGGCAGCTGTTGCCTGTATATAATTTTCTCTTTCAAGACTTTCCTGGAATTCACAAAGCCGTCTTGCAACGGCTCTGTAGTAAGCTGTTTTACCGGCAGGATCGGTCATATCAAAATCCCGTCCCATTATCCTTATCTCGAAAAAGAAGGTATTCTCTGCATCACGAAGTCTTCTTTCAAAAGCATCCCTGCCTTCGTTTTTGATGAATTCGTCTGGATCTTTATAAGGTTCAAGGTTAAGAGCTTTGCCGCGAAGTCCGGCTTCTTTAAGGATCTGTATCGCACGAAGCTCTGCTTTGACTCCCGGTCCATCGCTATCATATGAAAGGATAACTTCAGGAGTATATCTTTTAATAAGCTGGGCCTGCTCTGCTGTAAAAGCGGTTCCAAGGGAAGCAACCGCCTCAGTAAAGCCTGCCTGATGCATGGCTATTACATCCATGTAGCCTTCGCACAAAATGAAACGCCCGGCTTTCGAATTCTTGGCAAAAGACAAACCGTAAAGATTCCTTCTTTTGTTGAAAATAGGCGTATCGTTGGTATTTACATATTTGGGTTTGGCATCTCCAAGTACTCTTCCCCCAAAACCTATTACCCTGTTATTTATATCGAATATCGGAAACATGACTCTGTTCCAGAAAATGTCATGTGTGCCTCTTTTTTCATCATGTGCAGCAAGTCCTGCAAGGATCATGATCTCATCAGAATAGCCTTTTTTGCGAAGGTGATTGACAAGCATATTAGATCCAACAGGAGCATATCCAAGGCCAAATTTCTGCATCGTCTCACTGCTTAACATGCGGCCTTGAAAATAATCAGAGCCGGCCTTTCCGCCCTGACCACGAAGCTCATAAAAATAGAACTTTGCAGCTTCTTTATTTGCATCATAGATCAGCTGTCTTTTTGAGCGTTCTTTTCTGGCTTCTTCCGTATCATCTGCTGCCGATAGTGCTATTCCAGCCCTATCTGCAAGCTCTTTGACTGCTTCAGGAAACGTGAGACTGTTATACCTTTGCAGGAAGCTGAATACATCTCCTCCTACGCCACAGCCAAAGCAATGATACATCTGCTTACTTTGTGATACTGAAAAAGAAGGTGATTTCTCATTATGAAAAGGACATAGTCCCATGTAGTTAGATCCCTTTTTTTCCAGATGGACATATTGCCCTATCACATCAACTATATCATTACGTGAGCGGATTTCTTCAATCAACTCGGGTGTGAACTGCATCCTCTTACCTCATGTCTAGACCATTGGGGAAAAAAACTAATATACTGACCACGATTTTGGAATGAACAATTCTTCATAACGCGCAATGGCAAAACGATCAGTCATTGAGCTGACATAATCACAGGTAACCTTTTCGATAGGCTCTCCCTGTTCCAGAAGGTTCTTCAAATACCCTGGGAATCTGTCTTCGTGGTGCAGATAATAGTCATATAATGTTTTTACAAGATCAACCGCCTTGCCCTCTTCCCCTTTGGCAACGGGATTGGTATAGACTCTTGCAAACATGAACTTACGAAGTTCCAGCATTGCATTGTAGACATCATCTGACATTCTGATGTCATCTTTATCAGTGCTGTTTTCAACAATGTCATGGATAAAGGTATCCAGCCATTCTCCATTAGTCTTGCCTACGATCTTACTTATTTCTTCAGGTACGTCGTCAGGACTAAGTATGCCGCCTCTTATAGCATCATCCATATCGTGATGAATATAGGCGATCTTATCGGAAAGTCTTACTACTCTGCCTTCCAAAGTGGCAGGTGTAAGCTCCATTTCGTGATTTATGATTCCATCTCTGACTTCCCATGTCAGATTGAGACCTTTACCTTCTTTTTCAAGCATGGTAACAAGTCTAAGGCTCTGCTCATTGTGCCTGAATCCATAAGGGCTCACAGCATTTAAGGCTCTCTCGCCGGCATGGCCAAACGGAGTATGTCCAAGATCATGACCAAGCGCTATGGCTTCGCATAAATCTTCATTTAA
>JAEEGH010009991.1_pt1 | contig 21907 bp, 6 predicted proteins | sample 9134181 | NCBI WGS metagenome assembly JAEEGH01 (sample SAMN16246544, study PRJNA631951) | gut metagenome | biome: gut microbiome; feature: rumen; material: DP-attached | host: Bos | place: Iran: Karaj | collected 2018-10
CTACGACATCAACGCCATGGAGATGATCACCGCCGACATCCTGAAGGAGCTGGACGATGCAGGGCTGCCACACAAACTGCACCAAGAGCTGGAGCAGACCCTTACCACCGCCGACCTGGTGAAATTCGCCAAAATGGAACCCCTACCCGACGACCACGACAGATGCTTCAAGCAGGCAGTGGAGTTTGTGCGGGAAACAGCTGACCAGGGATCAGGGGACAGGAATCAGGGGTCAGATAAAACTGAAAACTTTTAATATACTAATTATCAATGTGCTAATATGCTAATTAAACTAAAAAACTTAAACCCATCAACTTTAAACCTAATAACCTTGTAACCTCCTAGTCACTAATCACTAACCCCTAATCACTGAAACCTGAATTATATTTGCGTCACTACCCCGGCCTTCGGCCACCCCTTCTTGAAGAAGGGGAATTTAAACTCCCCTGCGAAGCACTCCCCTCGAGCAAAGCGAGACTCCCCTTGAGCACGAAGTGCGAAACTCCCCCAACTAACCCCTAATCACTATAACCTAACACCTATAAACGATGAATTTTCTAAGTGATTTTTTCAACATACTAAAGGATGTCGAATTTGCGAATCCATATTATTTTCTGTTACTGTTGCTGTTGATTCCCTTGGTAGGATGGCCGATATGGAAGCGGCGCAAGATGCGCAGCACACTGCAAGTGCCTACCACAGCACCCTTGAGTGGGATGCGCAAGAGCTGGAAACAGCGCTTCAGTTTCCTGCCCTTGCTGTGCAGAGCCCTGGCGGTTATCTTTATCGTCATCGCCTTGGCCCGCCCACAGTCAGCCTTCCGCCAACAAAACATAAAAGTGGAAGGGGTTGACATCGTCATGGCCCTGGACGTGTCAGGCAGTATGAAATGTATGGACTTCAGGCCCAACCGTCTGGGAGCCTGCAAGAAAGTGGCTGCCGAGTTCATCGAAGGCCGTCCCACCGACCGTATCGGGCTGGTGGTCTATGCCGGTGAAGCCTTCACCCAATGCCCCGCCACCACCGACCATGAAACCCTTTTAGGTCTATTGGAGAAAGTAAAATTCGACCTTATGGAAGACGGCACAGCCATCGGCGATGGCTTAGGCACAGCCATCAACCGTTTGCGCGAGACTGACGCCAAAAGCAAAATCATCATCCTGCTGTCCGACGGTGTCAACAACAGCGGATATATGGATCCCATTTCCGCCGCCGAGATTGCCAAGGATTTCAACATCAAAGTCTATACCATCGGCTGTGGCAGTTTGGGCAAAGCCCCCTACCCTGGCCCCTACGGCACCGTCTATGTCGATACCGAAATTGATGAGACCCTGCTAAAAAACATCGCCACTACAACCGGAGGCCAGTATTTCCGTGCCAACAACGCCAAAAAGCTGGAAGAGGTATATCAAGAAATCGACAAGATGGAAAAGACCATCATCAACGAGACCACTTTCGAAAACAAGGCCGATGAATTTATGCCATTCCTTGTTTTCGCACTGATATTCATTGCTTTGGAAATATTATTCAGATTCACAATCTATAAAACCTGGTAATCATATAGAGACGCGGCATGCCACGTCTCTACAAAAATCAAACTCACGACAAAAAACAGATTCAGCACCTGCAAAACAAACAAAAAGCGACATCATGTTCCGATTTGAATACGAATACGTTTTATATGCCCTTATCGTCATACCTATTCTGGTAGGGATTTATATCTATCTTCAATATAACAGAAAGAAAAAGATGGAAGCCTATGGCGCAGGGGAACTGACTCGCAGACTCAGTGCGGAAGACGCTCCCGCCATGCACCATATCAAGTTTTCCATTTTCCTTTTGGGGCTGACATGCCTTATCTTCGCTTTGGCCAACCCACAAGTGGGCAGTTCGTTGGAGAAAGGCACCCGCAAAGGCGTTGACATCATGATATGCATGGACATCTCCAACAGTATGCTGGCCGAGGACATCCAGCCCAACCGTCTGGAAGCTTCGAAAATGGCCCTGTCCCGCTTCATCGACAAGCTGCAGGGCGACCGCATCGGACTGGTGGTTTTCGCAGGCAAGGCTTTCGTGCAACTGCCCATCACCAGCGACTATGCCGCCGCCAAGATGTTCATCAACATCGTGAAGCCCTCGCTCATCGGTGAGCAAGGCACCGACATCGCCGCCGCCCTCGACTTGGCAACCGTCTCCATGTTGCCAGAAGAAGGGAAGACACAACAAAAACAGCTGTCAGACCTCACCTCCAAAGTCATCCTAGTGGTATCTGACGGTGAGGATCACTTTCCCGAATCCATCGAAATGGCGCAGGAAGTGCACAAATTAGGCATCACCATCCACACCATCGGCATTGGCAACACCTTGGGCGAGCCTATCCCCATGCGTGACAAATACGGCAACCCCACATACAAAAAAGACCGTGACGGCAACACCGTCATGACGCGGCTCAACGAGGAAGTACTGCAAGACATCGCCCGCGCCGGCGGGGGCACCTACGTGCACGCCTCCAATGCCAACATGGGCTTTGAGACCATCATGAACAAAATCAACGCCATGAATAAAACTGATATACAAGAAGTTACCTTTACCCGCTACGACAGCAAATTCCAAATTCCCTTGATACTCAGCTTATTATTTTTCATGATTGAAATCTTACTGTTCACCACCCCATCAAAAATCAAACAACTTCTCAGCAAGATGCAACAACAGTTCAAGGGAAAGACCGCCTTATTATGCATCGTCCTACTGATGATTGTGCCGGCCATGCAAGCCCAGACCAAAGCCGAATTATCGGCCATCCGAAAGGGCAACGAGCAATTCAAGACTGCCGAGCAATTCCGCAAGGATGCCATGGAGCTGATGGCCAAAGGCGGTGAAGTGAACAAACGCAACGCGGACGAAAAGATGAAGAAGGCCTCGGAAAACTACCAGCAAGCCGAAATCAACTACCGCAAGGCGATGGAAACCACGCATAATTACGACAAAGCCAACTATAACCTTGGCAACAGCTTGTACCGCCAGGAACGCTACGAAGAAGCTGGCAAGGCCTTCGAATCGGTGGCCAACAATAAAAGCAGCAGCAAGGACCTGCGCGAACGAGCCTATCACAACTACGGCAATTCGCTGCTGAAGCAGGAAAAATACAAGGAGAGCATAGATGCATACAAAGAAGCCCTGAAGCTGAATCCCAAGGACATGGACACCAAATACAATCTGGAATATGCCCGCAAAAAGATGATGCAGCAGATGCAACAACAACAGCAAAATCAAAATCAGGACCAAAACCAAGACCAGAACCAGCAGCAACAGCAAGGAGGTCAAGGACAACAGGACCAGAACAAGGACCAACAGCAAAATGGTCAAGGCCAGCAAAACCAGGATCAAAATCAGGATAAAGACAAGCAAAACCAAGGACAACAGCAAGGTCAGGACAAGCAAGAGCAAAAAGACAAGCAGCAACAGCAGCAAAGTGCCGCCGACCGTCAAAGACAGCAGGACAACAAGCGCCAGTTAGACGCCTTGCAGCAGAACGAGCGCAATACCCAGCAGAAAGTCAACCAACAGCAAATGCAAGGCGGCAATAAAACTCATCAAGAAAAAGACTGGTAAATTCACATAAAAACATACACACAAACACACAAATTTTATTGTAGGGATGCGATTATTGCTGAGTATGGCGAAACATGCGTCCGATAAATTACAGAAGAAAAAACATGAAAAAATTATTTCTAAGCATTGTATGTATTGGCAGTCTGTTCCTCATCGCTCAGGCACAGGACAGCACCACCGCCAGAGGACACATCAAATATCTAAGTTCCAAAGAATTACACGGAAGAGGGGCTGCATACAATGGTGAACACATGGCCTCGGATTACCTTATAAAGAATCTTCAGGAATTTGGTGTGGAGCAATTATCTGAAGCATATATCCAGAAATACAAATATCCTGCCTTTTCCATGGAAGGCGAGGTAAAATGCAATATGGGCAAGAAAACTTTTGCGGCTGGTGACGACTACCGTATTCTCCCTTTCTCAAAACCCCTTGACGGAAAATACAAACTCATACACATCAACCCCAGCGACCTTATCAACAACAAAAAAATCAAGGCCATCAACAAGAAATGTGTCGAAAATGGCGACCGGTATTTGATATATATTGACGGTACCAAAGCCCAATTCAAGAAGAAGAAAGACAAAGAAGCGTATGACCAAGCGCTTGCCAAGTCAACATTCAAAAATCCCTTTAAAACCGATGGCATCATTGTTGGCATGGACAAGATGCCGTCATGGGGCTTGTCGAACACCAACTTCGAACGCGACTTGGCCTTTATCTACATGAAATCCGGCAAAATCAGTGACAAGGACAAAGCCATAGAATTCTACTATTCCAACAAACTCACCGAATTTGTGCACTACAATGTATGTGGCATTGTGAAAGGCACGGAGCAGCCCGATGAGTATATAGTACTGACCTGCCATTACGACCATTTGGGAGCCATGGGTGAGGACGTATATTTCCCTGGGGCACACGACAATGCCAGTGGCTGTGCCTTTGTGCTCAACATGGCCCAGTATTTTGCGCAACATCCCTGCAAAAACTCTGTGGTATTCTTATTTTTCGCCGGAGAGGAAAGCGGTCTGTTAGGCTCCAAATACTTCACCGAAAACCCTCTGATTCCCATGGAGAACATCAAATATGTCATCAACTTCGACTTGTTAGGTGGCGGTGACGAAGGCATCATGTTGGTAAACAGCACCGAAGGCAAAGGCTTGGAATTATATAAGCGCCTGATGGAGATCAACGAGGGAGAGCAACTCTTACCCAAGATTGCCCAACGCAGCAATGCGGCCAACAGCGACCATTACTTTTTCACGCAGAAAAAAGTGCCCGCCATTTTCATGTACACCATGGGCGGCAAGGTGGGCGGCTACCACGATCCCAGCGACACCAACGACAACTGCTCGCTTACGATGTTCGACAACATTTTCAAATTGTTCAGAACCCTGATAGAGAAAGAGGAGTAATAATTAGTTAATTAGTAAATGTGTCAATGATAATAGGTGTCAGGTAGCATGTATCTGTAGGGACGCACTGCAGGCATTTGCTATAATGTAGGGCTGTCACATTGTGGCAGCCTAAATTTTATGTACTTTTTCGCAACAATATGAATTGTTAATTTTTTTAGGAAAAGAAGTTTTCAATATGAAAGTATATATAACATTAAATGTGCTATATTTGTAAATTTATCCTATAGTGATAAAGAGAACCTAAAAAGTTCAACATAAAGCACTGAAACAAAATGAAATACAACAGAAGCACTAACAAATCCCTACGCTATTGTTTGTTCACGGCGGTTCTGTTGTTATACCAAATTGTTTCATTTTGTGCAGCAGCAACAGTTCCAAATACAACTATAGAGCGTAATTCCAGCCCCAGCACAAGTTTATTGCCACCTCCGGATACCACCATTTATGTTGACATTTGCGATGGGGTTCCATATCACTTCCATGGGCACACATACGAAAGTGATTCGACAGAAACCATTACTCTTCCTGGCCAAGCCTCTGATGGTGGAGACAGTATCATTAACCTGATTGTAACCGAGCATTCCAGCCCCACAGTAAGCATCAGTGCAAATCCTGCCAATTCCATTTGCGAAGGCGAAAGCATAACCCTTACTGCAGAATGCGACTGTTACACAAGAGATACTAGTGAAAATTTTTCAAAACTATCTGCGTATTTCTTTATCCGTTATTCTCAACGTTTTGGTGACATCTGTCCTTATTCGGATTATCCACCAATACCGGGAATCGGTTCATGTTCTGGAAATGCGCCTGGCGGAGAGAATTTTGAACTTTCTAATTATCCCGACAATGTTATTGATATTTTTCCTATTAGATCCAACATTTACCCCGCAGGTAATGCCATCAAATTAGGAAAAGATGATATGACCACACCCGAATCCACCATAGGTAGCATAACTTCTATTCCTTTGGATTTAAGCAATCCGTTCAAAATCACCATAACGGCCAAGGGCTGGGGAGAGGAACCTGGGAAAATCATTATCTCGGTGGATGGCATTCCACAACAGATCTTTAATACGGTACATAATGGATGGGGGGCAGGCCATCTAACGTATGCAGATACCACACTGTACTTTCCTGCGGCCACAAACTCTTCCATCATTACCATTCAAACAGACACCATTATTAAAGCTAATGGAGATATTACAGGCTATAGAGCTTTTATTAACCACATTGACATAATTCGACTTTGTCATTACTCATGGAGTACTGGCATAGCTGATACCAATGCCGTCATCATAGTTCAACCAGAAAACGACATAAATTATAGCGTAACAGTTACCAGCGATTACGGTTGCAATGCATTAGCGACATACAATGTCATAGTAAACCATCCGCAAGGAACCTCTGATACCATAAAAGCATGTGGCAGTTATACATGGCATGGCGAAACATACACACAAAGTGGAACCTATTATTACACCCGCCTTATTGCTGATGCCAATGGTTGTTATCCAGTGGACACTTTGCAGTTGACGATAAACGATATTCCTATTGTTCATATTTCAGGAAATTTGAACATCACTGAAGGGCAACACACGACTTTAATTGCCACACCTACTGGTGACCAGCCATATACCTACACCTGGCAATCTGGCACATGGTCCGCCGACAGTGCCACTAATACGCTTATAACTGAGGCATTAAGTGAAACAACAATCTACACTGTTACGGTTTCCGACACCAACGGATGTCAAGGCAATGATACCGCCACAGTAAATGTCACCCTTTGCGAAAGCTGGCAACTAGTAACTGATGCAAGCGAGCTGGCGGTGGGGGATAGGATTGTGATCACCAACAGAACATCCAACTATGCTCTTAGCACAACACAAAATAGCAACAACAGAGGAAGAGTTGGAATCTCTTCTAACAATAATACCATCACCATTAATGAACAAGTTCAGATTATCACATTAAGACAAGGGAATATCAGCAATTTTTATGCGCTTTATGTAGACAATGGTTATTTGTATGCTACCAGTGGTAATAATAATTATCTTCGAACACAACCCAACGATAGTGTATTATGGGATATAACATTTTCAAATAACAATGCCATTATTGTTGCTCAAGGAGAAACGATTACTCGTAACACAATTAAATACAATACGAACAATTTTATTTTCAGTTGTTATTCACCTTCATTAAACAGCAATGTTGACTCTATAAAAATTTACAAACTTTATGCTTCTTATAGTGACACCACAGTCACTGCATGCAACTCTTTCACACTTCATGATAGCACATTCACAAGCAGTGGTAATTATTCCGTTGTCTTATCAAATGCTGCGGCCAATGGATGTGATAGTACGATTTATTTGCATCTGACCATTCTTACGGAAGTTCATGGTCCCGACACCACGGCAGAAGCTTGCGGGTCATTCACCTGGCACGGGACAACCTACAACACATCCGGAGACAAGGAATATAGAACGACAACAGCCGCTGGTTGTGACAGTATCGTAACCTTGCATTTGACCATCAAAGAAATTCCTAATGCACTAATCACCACTAATCCTGCAACACCAATCATTTGCGAAGAGAGTAGCATTACCCTAATAGGTTCCACAGACTGCGTAGGAACGGAGGTGATTTTGGAAGAAAGTTTTAATGGACTCTCAGGGAACAATACAAATACTGATGGATCTTCTTCACTCATAAACATTTCGGAATTTCCAAACTTATCGTCAAGCGAAAACGTATATAAAGCTGGAAATGCTATTCGTATAGGAAAAAGTAAAACAGCTGGCTATATAACATCAAAAGAACTTGATTTAACACAAGATTACACCGTAACAATAAGTGCAAAGGGATGGATTAACACATCCTCTTCCACTACCATAAAGATATCTGCAACTAATTGCAGTAGCGTTTATTCATTTAATGTTCCTGGTTTTACCAGTGGAGCAACCAGTTATTTTTCTAGTTATCAGCATGATTTCAATGCGGCTACAGCATCTCCTTCACGACTTACTATTGAGACCACGGGTGGTGACAAGCGTGCTTTCATCGATTACATCAAAATCACAAAAGAGGCACCTTGTAATTATACATGGCACACACCTTCCGGAGTAATTTCTTCCGCAGAAAGCATCACCATTTCACCCTCCTCTACCACATGGTATTATTTCTCTGTCACCGCGCCCAATGGATGTGTAGGGGTTGACAGTGTGGAGGTGGTAGTGTTGAATAACACCTATAGTGATACTACAGCAGTGGCTTGTAATAGTTTCACTTGGCACAACAAAACACACACAGAATCGGGCGACTATAACGATACGCTGACGAATGCGTTGGGCTGCGACAGTGTGGTGACCTTGCATCTGACCATCCATAATCCGACTATCACTTTTGACGATACAGACCCGCTTACTGCTTGTGCAGGTGAAGATGTGGTTCTTCATGCATACGCGCATGGAAACTACGAGATAAACTATACCTGGAACTTCCCCGATGGGCATAGTTTGGGATGGTTTGACAGCCTTGTTATATACAATGTCAATGCCAGTGATGCTGGCACTTATGAGGTAAATGCCTCCAGTACTATTTTCCTGTCATATTCGCCTTTGGTATATTGCATGACATCAGCCGTTAAATCTTTTACTGTCACGGTGAACACACCGGTGCACGAACATTTTTCCGAAGTGGCCTGCGAAAGCTATACCTGGCATTGGCTTGGCGGAGGAGACACCACCTATACTGAAAGCGGCGACTACACCCACAGTCATGAGGATATTAACGGCTGCACGCAAGTCGATACGCTGCACCTGACCATTAACCGAAGCATTGTTGTAGATACCACTGTTGTGGCCTGCGATAGTTTCAGCTGGCATGGAAACACCTATATGTGGTCGGGCAACTACAGCGATACACTGACGAATGCAGCGGGTTGCGACAGTATCATAACATTGCATTTGAGCATCACGGAGGTCAATATTAGCATTAATGCTAGTGCGGACACGATATGTGCCGGAGAGGTTGATACCCTATGGGTTGAACGAGTGTCCCCCATTGCTATCGGGGACATTTTATGCACGGACAATAGCTTTGTGAAGCCGGTTGATTGGGAAGATGCGGCTGCAATGGGGAAGGTTGCGTTGGGTATCGTATTCTATGTAGACAATACTGGCGAACATGGTTGGGCGGTGCATTTGCATAATAGTACAAGTCCAAAAAGATGGACACTCTCTCCTTATAATACTGATATTCATCCTTTGTTCAATTATCCTAATGCCCGTGAAGCCATTAAAGATTTAGATGGTTACACCAATACGCAGCGCATACGTAGTGCCAGCAATGCTACTCCCTATCCTGCGGACATCTATCCTGCGGTGTATGCTGTAGATTTTGAACACGGCTGGTATTTGCCGGCTGCAGGACAATTGCGACTGTTATATGCAGAACGACATACCATAAACGCATCATTAGAGGCCGTAAGTCATACCCAACAACAGGGTGTAACCCCTATAGCTGATACATTCCAATATTGGTCATCAACAGAATGTAACCAGGATGAGGCTTGGGGTGTGACCAATAGCATGGGATGGGTGCGAAATGTGAGTAAAAACGATCCTTATTATCGTACATGTAATATAAGAAACTTTTAAATGAATTATGGATTTCAATAAAAGAAGATGCTGAAAAAAATAATAAACATACTGTTGCTGTTATGCTGTTGTGCATGGGCAAGTGCACAGGGCTACCGCATTGGGGATGTATATACAGCCCCCGATGGCAGCAAGGGTATCGTTTATTATTTGCATCCTGATGGCAGCGGTGGTTGGGTAGTGGCTCTGAAAGATACCAGCATGAGAACAAACACGATGTCTAATTCATGGTATGAAGCCGTCAATGCCATGGATACTGCCCATGGCTGGGAACTGCCTTCATGGACACAACTTAACATGTTGTTTGCCCAATTGCCTTTTGTTTCTTCCGCTATAATCAATGCAGGAGGAGAAGACTTGTCTCAGGGCTACTATTGGAGTAGTGATGAAGAATCAGAGAACCGTGCTTATATGGTGAGTTTTTCAAATGGTTCTCTTATGTCTGCTGAGCATAAAACCTATCCTTGCCATGTTCGTGCTGTACGAAGTTTCATTTATCCAACGATAACAAGTAATACACCACTCACATACCATTGGAACACCGATAGTACGCAAGCATACATTATTGTTTCGCCAGATACAACCACCACATATACAGTGACGGTTGTCGATACGAACGGGTGCAGTGGTAGGGCGGAACTGACCGTGGTAGTGAAGCAGAAAACATACGGCGATACTACAGTCGTTGCCTGCGAGTCTTTCTCCTGGCATGGTATCGAGTACACCGAGACTCCCCTTGAGGCGCCGACATTCACCATTGAGGGTGGAAACCATAACGGTTGTGACTCTATCGTCACTCTCAACCTCATTGTCAACCACAAAACATACGGTGACACTACCGTCATCGCTTGCGACTCCTTCACTTGGCACGGTATTGAGTATACCGAGACTCCCATTGAGGCGCCGACATTCACCATTGAGGGTGGCAACCACAACGGATGCGACTCTATCGTCACTCTCAACCTCACGGTCAACAAGAGCAGTTTCAGTGACACCATAGCCATTGCATGTGATTCACTCTTCTGGCACGGTAAATTTTACACGGAGACGGGTTCTTACAATGACACGTTGACCAATGCGGTAGGGTGTGACTCTATTGTGACTCTCAACTTGACAATCAAAAATTCCACAACTGGCATTGACACCAAGACTGCCTGCGATTCCTATACTTGGATTGATGGTGTCACCTACACCGAGAGCAACAACACCGCGACGTACACGCTGACCAATGCTGCGGGTTGCGACTCTATAGTAACGCTCAACCTTACCGTCAACAAAAGCAGTGTTGGTGACACCTCCGCTACTGCCTGCGACATATTCTTCTGGCACGGAAACACTTACACTGTGTCTGGAGACTACTATGACACGCTGACCAATGCTGCGGGTTGCGACAGTGTGGTGACCTTGCATTTGACAGTAAACTATTCCAGTGGAACCTGTGTTGCTGCTACCGACTATGATGGCAACATATACGATGTCATACAAATTGGGCAGCAATGCTGGATGAAGGAAAACTTGCGTACCACGCACTATGCTGATGGTACCAGCATTGCTTTAGGCAGCAGTACCAGCTCAACCACCGCATACCGTTATTATCCCAACAACAACGGTGACAATGTAAGCACCTACGGCTATCTGTATAACTGGAAAGCAGTGATGGGGAATTCTGTGTCTTCTGATTCTGTTCCCAGCGGAGTGCAAGGTATCTGTCCACGAGGCTGGCACGTGCCAAGCAATGCTGAATGGACACAGTTGACCAACTATGTAAGCAGTCAAAACGAGTATGTGTGCGGCAACAATATTAACAACATTGCAAAAGCATTAGCTTCCACCACTGGATGGAACGATTCGCCTGTCGATTGTGCTACTGGCAACAATCCAAGCACAAACAACGCCACAGACTTTGGGGCGATGCCTGCTGGTAACTACGAAGGCACGCCTGTTCCCCTTGGCACATTCAGCGGTTATTGGAGTGCAACCCAAAGCAACCAAAGCAATGCTTTAGGTCGCTCCATAAATATTTATTATTCCGTTGTAAACAGCTTGAATAAAAGTAAGTCGAATGCGTATTCTGTGCGCTGTCTCCGCGATTACGATATACCCAATGACACCATTTCCGTCTGTGATAACCAGTTGCCATACATTTGGAATGGAGATACGCTTAACGAAGAGGGAACTTATAGCGTGACTCTGCAGACAATACATGGGTGCGACAGTGTGGTGAGGGTGCACTTGACCATCAATCATGCCACCAACCTTGCCGTGACGGTGGACACTTGCGACTGGTACACCTGGCGAGGGAACACCTACTACGCCAGCGGTGACTATATGGACACGCTGACCGATAGCAATGGCTGCACGCAGGTGGATACCCTGCACCTGACCATCAACCATGCCACCAACCTCGCTGTGACAGTGGACACTTGTGACTGGTACACGTGGAGAGGAAACACTTACTATGCCAGTGGTGATTACATGGACACCCTGACCGACGGCAACGGCTGCACCCAGGTGGATACCTTGCACCTGACCATCAACCACGCCACCAATATTGCTGTGACAGTGGATACCTGCGACTGGTACACCTGGCGAGGAAATACATACTACGCCAGCGGCGACTATATGGACACGCTGACTGACGGCAATGGCTGCATCCAGGTGGATACCCTGCACCTGACCATCAACCACGCTACCAATATTGCTGTAACGGTGGATACCTGCGACTGGTACACCTGGCGAGGAAACACCTACTACGCAAGTGGTGACTACATGGACACTCTGACCGATGGCAATGGCTGCACCCAGGTGGATACCCTGCACCTGACTATCAACCACGCCACCAATCTTGCTGTGACGGTGGACACCTGCGACTGGTACACTTGGCGAGGAAACACCTACTACGCCAGCGGCGACTACATGGACACGCTGACTGACGGCAACGGCTGCACCCAAGTTGACACTTTGTACCTGACCATCAACCACGCCACCAACCTTGCCTTCTCCATCGATACCTGCGACTGGTACACTTGGCGAGGAAATACCTACTACGCCAGCGGCGACTACATGGACACGCTGACCGATGATAATGGTTGCACCCAGGTGGACACCCTGCACCTGACCATCAACCATGCCACCAACCTTGCCGTGACAGTGGATACCTGCGACTGGTACACCTGGCGAGGGAACATCTACTATACCAGCGGTGACTATATGGACACGCTGATCGACGGTAACGGCTGCACGCAGGTGGACACCTTGCATCTGACCATCAACCATGCCACCAACCTTGCTTTGACGGTTGACACCTGCGATTGGTACATTTGGCGAGGGAACACCTACTACGCCAGCGGCGACTACATGGACACACTGACCGACGGTAACGGTTGCACCCAGGTGGATACGCTGCACCTGACCATCTATTCCTTACCTTTTGTGCCTACGCTTTCCGTCTCCGACAATACCAGCTGTACTTCTACCAATGGAAGCATAACCGTTACTGCTCCAATCGGAGAAGGATACACCTACATCATCAATAATGGTACCCCACAAACCAGTAACATTTTTACCACATTAATCGCTGGAAATTACACAGTGACCGTCATCGACAACAACGGGTGTTCCTCTTCTGACACAACCTCCATCACTACCATCGGCAGCACTGTTACCGCTTCAGCAAGTAGCAACACTCCTTGCGTGAACGATACATTGAACCTCGTCGTCACAACCAACTCCGAAGATGCAAGCTTCAGCTGGTCGGGACCTGAAAATTTCAGTTCTTCGGAACAAAATCCCATTATTACACCAGTATCCGCAAATAATGCAGGCACCTATACCGTCACGGTAACTGAAACGGCCACAGGTTGTTCCACTAATACCACCGTAAATGCCACCATCAAAGAACCTGTTTATCATGAATTTGAAGATTGGGCTTGTGTTGCCTACACATGGAATGACTCTACATACGAAACATCAGATGATTATATCCAAACATTTACTGCTGCCAATGGCTGTGACTCTGTGGTGACTCTCCATCTGACCATTTATTCCTTACCGAACATATCCATTACCGGTAATGATACCATTTGCTATGGAGATAGTACCGAACTCGTCGCTTCTGAAAGTATTTCTTATAGCTGGAATACAACAGCCCACACCCAGTCCATTTTCGTAAACACTACTGGAACTTATATTGTCACGGTTACCGATGAACACAATTGTTCCAACAGCGACACCATGAATGTCACCGTCCGCGATGCCGTTACGATTGCCACTGCTACCCAATCCGTTTGTCCTTCCGCTGGTGAAACCATTGTTTCTGCCCAATTTAGCAATGTTGTAAGTGATCATTCAAGCGTTACATGGAACGCCAACAACAGTGCCGTTGTCCATACCGATGTCATTACTTCATTAAACAATATCGATACTTGTATTGTCGAAATACCACAAAATCTATGCAACGATAGCCTTTTCTATACCATTGAATATTCTGACGGAATTTGTACTGCCACAGACACCCAATTCATTCATGTGGTGGATACAATAGTTCCATTGATTACGGGTACTTTAGCTGATTTATCAGTATCAGGATGCTCTATGGAGGATATTCCTACCGCCTATAATTCAGCTTTGCTTATTAATTCATTAGAAAATATCTCTATATCAGATAATTGCACTAATCTAAACAATCTCTTGCTTTCTTATGCTGATAGCATAATTTCGTCATCATGCGATATTTCAGTTCTTCGTACCTATACCCTTACTGATGCCTGCGGAAATTCAACAGAACTTTCTCAAAATATCCTTATCAATAGACCCTCGACATTTAGCATTAGTTCCGTGGATACTGCCAGAACCGTTTATTGCGAGACAATGGCTTCTGCGGATTCCATTATTCTTCCTGTTGTAAAAGATGCTTGTGACAGTGTATTATTGCCTTCGGGTGAACCTGTTGTCAACACTCAGATAAACCATTGCAATGGAACAAAGACCTATACTTACACCTATCGGAATTGTGCGGGAAATGATACCACTTGGTCTTTCACATACACTATTGAAGCGCCATCCATAACAGTTCCTGAACCAGATACAGTCAATATCAGCTGTTTGTCCGATACGGTTAATCATCCCATCCATGCACCCGTATTGGTGAATGCTTGTCTTGACACAGCCATCATCATCAATATCACTCAAAATTCCACTGTCGGCACTGACAATACCGGTGATATCATACATACATATACCTACATGCTCTGTCAGGAATCTTATTCTTGGACTCATGTCTATCATCTAAATCCTGATGCCTTTGATCCGAGAGAAGATAGCGTGAAAAATGTATTCTGTGTAAATGATATTCAGGAGCCTATAACTCCTGCTATCAATGCATGTAACATACCCATTCCGTTCTATCAAGATTCTATTTCCAGTACTATACTCAATGGCTGTGGCGATTCAACCTATCATTATCATTATACCGTTAATGGCACCACATACACATGGAGCTACACCTATCACGTGGTACCCGAAGACTTCAGTATAACAGTCGAAAACGGACGCGACACCGTTCACTGTCTGTCTATGGCTGTTGCCCCGACATCCATCCCGACAGTCACCAACAACTGCGGTACTTCAATCAGTCATGGCGAACCCAGCATCGACACAACTATGACAAACTGCGAAGGTACGGTCACTTATACCTACACCTTCACCGACTGCGCTGGCCATAGCCACGAATGGACCTATACCCACGTCATCAGCCTGCCAGCACTGACAGTGCCCGAAAATGGTACTAGCATCATTACATGTGCCGATATGGCAAGTGAACCCATCGCTGACACGCTCACCGATGCCTGCGGCAGAGAAGTGACTGCTACCGCTGCCACCGGTAATCCTATTGTTGATGTGGCTGCCAACGGACACGGCACTGTCACCTACAACTATACCTATACCGATTGCACAGGAAGAGAGTACCCATGGCAGTTTGTCTATACTGTCACTCCTGTTGCCTTCACCCCGGTAGCTGATGCCGACACCAATGTCCATTGTGTAGCCGATATTCATACACCTACAATCCCAACTATCTCCGTTTGCAACCAAGACATTCCGTTCACCCTCACCAGCTCCACCTTCGACAACAGCAACGGATGCGGCGACTCCATCTATGTCTTCAGCTACACCGTCAACGACACAACTCGTACTTGGACCTACACTTACCATATCGTACCCGAGGACTTTACCATTACCGCTGCCAACGGTGAAACCACCGTCCTCTGCCGGACCGCTGTCTCCTCCGACAGCATCACCATGCCTGTGGTCACCGATGCCTGTGGCAACACACTTACAACTGGCAATGTCACTATTGACAGCACTGGATTCAACGGATGTCAAGGCAACATCATCTATAACTATCCTTACACCGACTGCGCTGGAAACACCCATCCGTGGACCTTCACCTTCCACATTGAACTGCCCAATATCATCGCCAGTGTACCCGCTGATGGAAGCGCCACCATGGCTTGTCTTGTGGATGTGGTGAGACCTGCCGCTGATACCGTCACCGACGTGTGCGGCAACAGCATCGTTCCCGTATTTGTGGACAGCACCGCCGACATCCACTCCAACGGTACAGGATCGGTGGTCTTCCGCTATCGCTACACCGACTGTGCTGAACACGACTCCATCTGGACTTTCACTTACACCTTGAATCCTGACAGCTTCACTCCGACAGCCAACGATACCGCTGATGTTCACTGTATCTCGGAGATCCACACCCCCACCCTGCCCGTCATTCCCAACTGCGGCACCAATGTTCCACTCGAGGAAGGCATCAACACTGGCAATATCACCGACGGTTGCGGTGACACCACCTTCGTTTATAACTACCGCGTCAACGGCACCGACTACAGCTGGAGCTATACCTACCACGTAGTTCCGGAAGACTTTGAAATTCCGTCTGACAGCTCCGTACGTGTACAATGCATCACAGAAGTGGTCAAGCCAACACCGCCTGTAGTAGAAAACAACTGTGGCATAATCATCACACCCATTGAACAAAATGTAGATAGCAGTTTCAATGGTTGTTACGGGCACGTTACCTACTCATGGTTATACAACGATTGTACCAATGAACATCCCCATGTATGGTCGTTCACGTACACTATTCAAGACACTATCGCTCCAAGTTTCAGTGTGCCAGCTGATATTTCCATCTGTAAAAATATAGATGGAAGATTTGATACAGATACTTCTATTACAGGGGGACCGTATAATCTTTATGACAATTGCTTGGCAATAGCGGAATTGACGGTCGCTTATTCCGATTCCTCCACCTCTCTTATTGGACAAAGGGATACCATCTACAGGACATGGACAGTCTCCGATCATTGTCAAAGTACATCTTTGATCCAGCATATTTATCTTAACGCTGTCATAACAGTTCATCTATTCGATACACTCTGTGAAGGAGAACTCTATGACAGTCATGGATTCCACATTGTGGCTGCTATGGACACTGTCGCAGAACACACCGAACTGTCAACTATCACCCGCTGCGACTCTGTTACCACTCTCCACCTTACAGTCAATCACCCCATAGCGACAGGTTTTGAAATTGACACTTGCGATTTCTATACATGGAACGGCCAAGTCTATGATCATTCGGACAATTATACAGAGCACTTCCAGACCATCCACGGATGCGACTCCGCCGTAACGATGTTCTTAACTATCTATCATTCAACAGACACAACACTTAATGTCTCTGTGAATGAAAATGACTTGCCTTATATTCTGAATGGCAATGAATATTATAATGCAAATACATATATACAAACTATTCCCAATGCTCACGATTGCGACTCTGTCATCACACTTGTACTGTCTGTCAACGGCAACGTCACCAATTCGATAGACAGTACGATTTGCGAGAATGATCTGCCTTTGGTTTGGAACAATGTGACTTTCTATGAAGCTGGCGACAGTTCTGTCACCTTACACACCTCAACGGGTGCTGACAGTGTGCTAACCATGCATGTCCACGTCACCATAACCGATATTGTCCAGCTCTTCGATACTATATGCTTTGGAGAAATTTTCGACACCCTCGGATTTTATATCATGACAGACACAGACACTGTCGCATATAGAACCGACCTATCCTCCATCACCAACTGTGACTCTGTCACCATACTATACCTTACTATCAAAGATACCGCACTTATATATCTTTTTGACGATGTGTGTCGCAACAATGCATATACTGAGAACGGATTCAACATCACAGCCGAGGAAACCAATACTCCAGGAGAACTTGTTAGAATCAACAACGGAACCGGTGCTAATAACTGCGACAGTACCACTATCCTCCACCTTACTGTCAAAGATACCGTCCTCAGACATATTTTTGACGAGACCTGCTGCCATAATGCATATACAGAGAACGGATTCAATGTCACGGCCGAGGAAACCAGCACATCGGGAGAACTTGTCAGGATCAATAACGAGACTGCTGCCAACAACTGCGATTCTACCATCATACTCCACCTCACCGTCAAAGATACCGTACTCAGATATATTTTTGACGAAATCTGTATAAACACCGAATATACTGAGAATGGATTCAACGTCACAGCCGAGGAAACCAGCACATCGGGAGAACTTGTCAGAATCAATAACGGAACTAGTGCCAATGACTGCGACTCTACCACCATACTGCACCTCAACGTCAAGGACACCATCCTCAGACATATTTTTGACAACGTGTGCCGAAACAATGCTTATTCTGAGAACGGGTTCAACGTCACGGCTAATGAGGCCAACACACCCGGAGCTACCATCACAAAGGTCAACAATGGAACAAGTGCCAACAACTGCGACTCTACCACCATACTCCACCTTACCGTCAAGGATACCGTCCTTAGACATATTTTTGACGATATTTGCCGAAACAATGCTTATTCTGAGAACGGGTTCAACGTCACGGCTAATGAGACCAGCACACCAGGAGCTACCATCACAAAGGTCAACAACGGAACAGCTGCCAATGACTGCGACAGCACCACCATACTCCACCTCACAGTCAAGGATACTATACTCAGACATATTTATGACGCAACATGTATAAACACCGAATACAATGATAACGGATTCAATGTCACAGCCGAGGAGACCAGCACATCGGGAGAACTTGTTAAAATCAACAACGGAACAGGTACCAATGATTGTGACAGCACCACCATACTCCATCTTAATATCAAGGATACCACTCTCAGACATATTTTTGACGCAGTCTGTGTAAATACCGAATACAATGATAACGGGTTCAACGTCATGGCTGAAGAAACCAGCACACCAGGGATTACCATCACAAAGATTAACAACGGAACAGGAGTCAACAACTGCGACAGCACCACCATACTCCACCTCACCATTACCTCTCCCGTCAATGAAGCCTTCTCCGAATACGCCTGTCATCCTTACGAATGGAACGGTCAATACTATTCTTCTGCCGGCACATACACTTTCGCTCACGAGGATGCCAATGGCTGCGAACAAGTGGACACTCTACATCTGAATTATATCACAGATACCACCACCACCCTATTCTCACACACCTTCAACTTCTGTGATCAAGAACAAGCCGTCCTCGAGGTTAGTTCGTCCTTGCCGAATATAGAATGGAGCACAGGAGAAACTTCTCCCATCATCACAGTCTTTGAATCAGGCACCTATTTCGTCACAGCATCACAAGGACAATGTGTCATCAACCGCGAATATACCATCAAACCCTGCGAATACAAGATCCATCTGCCCAACGCTTTCACGGCCAATGGTGACGGCTTGAACGATGTATTCTGCATACCAGAAGGCTATCTGGAACAAATTGACGACAACGACTTTGAGGTGTATATCTATGACCGATGGGGTGAGATTGTATTCTTCTCTAACCGTAAAGATTTCCGCTGGAACGGCGAAATCAAAGGAAGAGTCCTTAAAAACTACACCTATACCTACCTGATAAAATACGTCAGTGCATCAGGAATTCCAGGAATGATTAGGGGAAGTGTGATAGTGCTTTAGAAGTTGAAAACTGAAAACTGAAAGTTGACAGTTGATAATTGACAATTGACAGTTGACAGTTAATAATTAATAATTAATAGTTGATAGTTGATAGTTGATAGTTGGTTCTGGATTACTGGATTACAGGATTATAGGATGGAAGGGTTAGGAAGGTTAGGAAGGTTAATTTTGAATTGTGAATTGTGAATTGTGAATTGTGAATTGTGAATTATTAACCGTCATTGTCTCAGAACAAACAAAAATCCCTGGCATTACTGTCAGGGATTTTTTTTGAGGAGAAATCAATTGAGCTTAGGCCATTCCGCCACCCATCATGGGGATAGTGTCTATCGAACCTTCCTTGATAACGCCGTTCTTTTCTTCGAATTTAGCCACATTGTCGGCCAAAGCATGAAGCAAACGTTTGGCATTCTGAGGGGTCATGATGATGCGTGATTTTACCGTTCCCTTAGGAAGACCCGGCAGCATGGCCGCAAAGTCCACGATAAACTCATTGTTGGAATGGGTGATGATGGCCAGGTTGGAATATACGCCCTGGGCCACTTCCTCACTTAAATTGATATCTATTTTCTGTTCTGCCATAATCGTTTTTTTTTGTTTATTATTCTTTGGAAGCCATCAGGGATTCATATTCTTCCATTGAACCAACCTGAATGTTCTGATAAGCCTTCAAGCCTGTACCAGCAGGAATCAAGTTACCCACGATGACATTCTCTTTCATACCTTCCAAAGTATCCGTTTTAGCATTGATAGCGGCTTCGGTAAGCACTTTCGGAGTTTCCTGGAAGGATGCTGCGGAAATGAAGCTGCGGGTCTGCAAAGCGGCTCTTGTGATACCCTGAAGGATGGGCTTACCAGTAGCAGGTTTCGCATTACGAACCTCAACGGTTTTCAAGTCCTTACGTTTCAGCAATGAATTCTCATCACGCAACGCTTTGGGATTGACAATCTGGCCTGCCTTGAATACCGTGGAGTCACCTGGATCAACCACAACTTTCTTTTCCCAGATAAGGTCATTCACTTCTTGGAAATCAATCTTGTTCACCAGCTCACCTTGCAAGAACATGGTATCTCCAGAATCCTCAATCTCAACTTTACGCATCATCTGGCGAACAATAACCTCAAAGTGTTTGTCATTGATCTTAACCTGCTGCATACGATACACATCCTGGATTTCATTGATGATGTATTCCTGAACTTTCATAGCACCCTTGATGTTCAAGATGCTTGAAGGAGTGAGCGCACCATCTGAAAGTGGAGTACCGGCATGCACAAAGTCGTTTTCCTGAACCAGAATCTGTTTTGAAGTAGGAATGAGGTATTCTTTCGCTGCGGACTTGTCACCATTACGAGGAGTAACCAAAACCGCACGTTTGTTACCACGCTTCAGTTTCTTGTCGAAAGTCACGAAACCTTCGATTTCTGAAACGATAGCCGGATCGGAAGTGTCACGAGCCTCGAACAATTCCTGTACACGCGGCAGACCGCCGGTGATATCGCTTGCTTTACCGAAGGCGCGTGGAATCTTAACCAGCACTTCACCTGCCTCGATTTCCTGACCATTACCAACAGACAGACGGGCACCAACAGGGATGTCGAATGTTCTGAGCACATCGTCATTCTCATCCAAGACAGAGATTCTCGGGTTCTTGGTCTTCACACGGCTTTCAATAACGACAGCATCCTGAACACCTGACTGGTCATCGATTTCGACTCTGAAAGTAACACCTTCGACAAAGTCGTTGAGCTGAATCTTACCAGCCACATCAGAGATGATAACGGCATTGTAAGGATCCCATTCGGCAATCTTGTCGCCCTTGTTGACCATATCACCATTTTTGTAATACAGTTTTGAGCCGTAAGGAATATTGGCGGAATACAAAACAATTCCTGTTTTGGCATCCACAATCTTCATTTCAGCGGCACGGCCGATAACTTCCAAATATTCGCCTTTGTCGATAGCACGCAGCTCATCAATCACCAAGTGACCGGAGTGAGGTGCGTCAATCTGCTTGTCAGCGGCAGCTCCACCTGCCACACCACCGACGTGGAATGTACGCAGGGTCAGCTGGGTACCAGGTTCACCGATAGCCTGTGCGGCAATGATACCGACGGCCTCACCCATCTGAACCATCTTGC
>JAEEGH010009992.1_pt1 | contig 21906 bp, 18 predicted proteins | sample 9134181 | NCBI WGS metagenome assembly JAEEGH01 (sample SAMN16246544, study PRJNA631951) | gut metagenome | biome: gut microbiome; feature: rumen; material: DP-attached | host: Bos | place: Iran: Karaj | collected 2018-10
AACCTTGTCCCAGGCGTCTTTTGCGCTGTCGTAAGCGTGTAAAAGGTGGTCGCGGTACGGAATAAAAAGGCCTTTTCCCTTTAACTCCGCGTAACCTACGAGCCAGAGTTCCGTGTTGCGGAACGCCTGATGCAATTGTGCAGTTTTCTGAGCCATGTAAATCTGGCTGTCCAGAATCAGTTTTTCAATCTGGGGACCGCCGTTTTTAATCAGATATTTTATCTGGCTGGTTTTTGCCGTGTGGACAGGCGTTTTATTCAAAATAATTACGTTTTTCCGAAAATCCGTGTTGAACTCGCTGTGTCGGGCAAAAAAACCGGCAGCAATTTTACCGCTCTGGCCTACAAGGTATTTGCGATTTTTTTCCAGCTGTTCGTCTTTGCCGGGGTTGTCGCCGATTACAATAAGATTGATTTGATCCTGCTGCGTAACTGAATCAAGCGCGCTGTTGTAAACAACGGCGGTTTCCAGCGGATACTCCGGGGTTTTTCCTGCAAGGGCGGCTTCTTTCTGGAGAGGCTGCAGAACAGAAGAAAACTGCTGATTCAAGTGAGTGCAGTATTGTTTAAAGTCGTTTCTAAAAGAAACAAAAGCATTCCATTCTTCGTCAGTCATTTGAGCCTTCTCCGTTCAATCTGAAATTATCGGCGTCTGCAGTCATAATTAATCCGTCACTTTGTGCCTTATGTAGCGACGGAAAAAACTCTTTTATTATACGCAGGGTTTTAAAATTCAATTTTTTGTAGACAGAAAGCGCGCCCATCCATTCTTCGTTTACGAGGAGGACAACGGTTTTGATTGAATTATAGGCGCCGCAAATTGAATTCAATGAATCCTTAAAAAAGTTGAATGAAAGGCCCTTTCCGCGGTAATCGGTAGCAAGTGCAAAAGAGCTTACATATAAAACAGAGCCGGTGTCAGTATGCATTTTTCTGGCAGAGTGCCCCAGTTCAAAAAATTTGTCTTCGGGAATCGATGGCCATATTTCTGAACAAAAATATCCGGCGGTAACTGCGTGCCCCTGTTCGAGGACGGTCTTTTCTGAAACATCCTGCAAAATCAAAAATCCGTTTGGAAAGACGCTCATGCGTTCTTCGAACGTTTTCTGCTTTTCTTGAATCTGGGGAATAAAGGCAGACCGTTCAATTGCCATTATCGAATTAATATCAAAACTCTTTGCAGGATAAAGTTTCATAAAAAAAGTATAGCAAAAAAAAGCCTCCGTCTCTAGCGGAGGCTTTACCTGTTTACTTTTTAATCAAAAATTCCTGAGAATCGTAGGCATCAGTCAAAATCTTCTTGATGTCTTCGACAAGCGGTACACGCGGGTTTGCCGGTGAACACTGGTCTTCGTATGCAAGGAAGGCGAGCTTATCAACAGCGTCCATGTAAACTTTTTTGTCGAGACCCTGACTCTTGAAGTTCATTTCGATGCCGAGGCGGGCGGCAAGTTCACCACAGGCCTTTGCGTAAGACTCTACACCTTCTGCGGTTGTTTTTGCAGGGAGGCCGAGCATGCGTGCAAGTTCTGCGTAGCGTTCTGCGGCCTTGTAGTAGTTGTATTTTGGCCATGTGCTCAACTTATCCGGCTGAGTTCCGTTGTAGCGGATTGTATATGGCAGAAGAATTGCGTTTGCCCTTCCGTGCGGTACGTGGAATTCGGCACCAACCTTGTGAGCCATCGAGTGGTTCATTCCGAGGAAGGCGTTGGCAAAAGCCATACCTGCAAGACAAGAAGCGTTGTGCATTTTTTCTTTTGCTTCGTCATCCCGTGGAGCGTCTTTAAAGCCTGCTTTGTATGAGCGTTCAAGATACTGGAATACCATCTTTATTGCCTGAATACAGATACCGTCTGTAAAGTCGTTGGCAAGTGTAGAAACGTAAGCTTCTGTTGCGTGAGTCAAAACGTCCATACCTGTATCTGCGATAATCTTTGGCGGCAGACTGTAAGTGAATGTCGGGTCGATAATCGCAATTGTCGGTGTCAGAGCATAGTCTGTGAGCGGATATTTTTTGTGTTCAACCTTGTCTGTGATTACGGCAAATGGTGTAACTTCCGAACCTGTTCCTGATGTAGTCGGGATACAAACAAGCTGTGCCTTCTGACCGAGGTTTGGATAACGGAAAGCGCGCTTACGGATGTCCATAAACTTTTGCTTGAGGTCGTTAAAGTCAACTTCCGGATTTTCGTAGAACAGCCACATACCTTTTGCACAGTCCATTGCAGAACCGCCGCCAAGTGCGATGATTGTGTCAGGAGCAAAACTGCGCATAAGTTCAACGCCTTCGTGTACTGTCTGAATTGACGGATCCGGTTCAACATCGCAGAAAAGCTGGTACTGAACCGGGTCGCGGCGCAGCTTGAGCTGGTCTGTAACTTTGTCAACAAATCCGAGATCTACCATTGAGCGGTCTGTTACAATGATTACCTTGTGAACATTCTTCATCTGGTGAAGGTATTCAATCGAATCGCGTTCAAAGAAAATTTTTGATGGTACTTTAAACCACTGCATATTGTTTCGTCTCCTTCCGAGTTTTTTGATATTGAGCAAGTTTACGGCGCTTACGTTGTCGTCGGTTGAGTTGTGTCCGTATGAACCGCAGCCGAGTGTAAGCGATGGAAGGAATGAGTTGTAAACGTTACCGATTCCACCGAATGTTGATGGTGAATTCCAGATTATGCGGATTGCAGGAACTAAGTCGCCAAAGCGTTCTGCAAGTTTTTTGTCCGAAGTGTGAATTGCAGCTGAGTGTCCAAGTCCGTTAAAGCGGACTGAAGCTTCTGCCTTTTTAAGACCGTCTTCTGTGTCCTTTGCTTTTACGATTGCAAGAACAGGAGAAAGTTTTTCGCGTGTCAAACATTCTTCAACGCCAATGTCCTTACATTCAGCGAGGATGATGCTTGTGCGTTCAGGAATTGTAAAGCCGGCATTTTTAGCGAGCACGCCCGGTGCCATACCAACGATGTCAGGATTCAATTTTGCAACGGTCGGATCGTTTGTTACGCCGAACATGTATTTTTCGAGCTTTTTCTTTTCTTCCGGAGTTGCAACGTATGCACGGTATTCTTTGAACAGCTTGATTGCATCATTCCAGATTTCTTTGTCGATGATGGCTGTCTGTTCAGAAGCACAAATCATACCGTTGTCGAATGCCTTTGACATTACAACGTCGTTAACGGCCTGCTTGAGATTACAGGTTTTTTCGATGTAAGCCGGAACGTTTCCCGCACCAACACCGAGTGCAGGCTTACCGCAGGAGTATGCGGCACGAACCATTGCGTTACCGCCGGTAGCAAGGATTGTTGCAACGTTCGGGTGGTTCATAAGGTCGTTTGTTTTTTCCATCGATGGTTCTTCAATCCACTGAATACAGTTTTCTGGAGCGCCGGCTGCAACAGCTGCTTCGTAAACGATTTTTGCGGCTTCAATTGAACATTTGATGGCGCTCGGGTGGAAAGAAAAAATAATCGGGTTGCGGGTTTTAAGACAGATAAGTGACTTAAAGATTGCGGTAGAAGTAGGGTTGGTTACCGGAGTAAGACCTGCAACAACGCCGACTGGTTCAGCAATTTTTACGATACCTGTTACATCGTCATCTTCAACGATACCAACTGTTTTAAGGTGGCGCATATTGTTAACAACGTATTCGCAGGCAAACAGGTTTTTGGTAGCCTTGTCTTCAAAAACGCCGCGCTTTGTTTCTTCTACGGCAAGTTTGGCCAGAGTTCCGTGATGATCGAGGGCTGCAACGCTGGCCTTTGCAACGATATAGTCGATTTTTTCCTGATCAAAATCAGCATATTCTTCCAGAGCTCTCTGGGCTTTGGAAACAAGAAGGTTAATTTCTTCCTGACTCTTTGTTAATGATGAACTCATATAAATCTCCACTGATGCAAATTCAAAAAAGAAAAGTCCGGCATTTTCAACCGGACTTCTTTGCGAGAAAATGCAAATTTTTATTCACCTAAAATGATAACTGATAAAAGTCGCATTTTAAAGAATTTAATTAAAAATTATAAAAAAACGGGGACTGATATTGAATATATAAATTTTCTATAGTGAATTACATTTCTTTTTGAAATGTGATAGATTCCTGTTGATGGAGGTTCTGTTATGGCAGACAAAAAGTTAAATATCGGTGTAAGCGACATTGTTCTTGCAGTCGTTTCTGTATTCTTTGTGGCAGGAATTTTCAGCTTTTTTGGAGCATGTGGTCCAAAGGATGACGGAAGCTGGATGATGTGTCACTGGGCTGGTCAGATTGAAAAAGGTCTTTCAGTTGTACTTGCTGTGATTGCTCTTGCCCGCCTTTTTGTAAAAAATTCAAAAGTAAAGCTTGGTCTTTCTTTGAGTATCGTTCCGGTTGCTGTTTTTGCAGCCCTTGTTCCGGGACACATTATTCATTTGTGCATGATGAAAACAATGCGCTGTCACACTATAATGCATCCTGCGATTGTAGTAATTGCAGTTGTGCTTATCGCCGCAGCCGTAATTGATTCAATCATTCAGTCAAAAAAATAAAATTTTACGGAGTTATAAATGAAAATCCAGTCTCTGCCGTTTTTGAACTTAATCGGTAAAAAAGGACGTTCAACCGCGCTTTTAGTTTTTGCCGCCCTGTTGTCGTTTACAGTTTTTACCGGAGCACTTGTTTTGACATCGCTTAAAAACGGACTGGAAAGTCTTGAATTGAGGCTTGGGGCTGACATAATTGTTGTTCCAAAAGAAACTGCTGAACGCAAAACTTTTGAATCCATTCTTTTTGACGGAAACTGTACATATTTTTATATGGACAAAGGTCTGGTTCAAAAAGTTGCCGCAGTGGAAGGAGTTGAAAAGGTTTCGCCGCAGCTCTTTCTGGCTTCCATGAATGCAGGATGCTGTTCAGTTAAGCTGCAGATGATTGGATTTGACCCCGAAACTGATTTTACGGTTCAACCGTGGATCAGTAAAACTTTTAACGGAACTCTTGAACCTCTCGACATTCTTGTGGGTTCAAAAATCATAGTTCCGGAAAACAAAAAACTTACTTTTTACGGAACTGAGTGCCATGTGGCAGGCCAGCTTGCTCCGACAGGAACAGGGCTTGATTCCGGCGTGTATTCTACAATCAATACAATCAAAACTTTGACCGGCTCCATGATTACGATGGGCAAAAACATTGAAAAGAACACCAGCCCGGACGACGTTGTAAGTTCAATCCAGGTAAAGGTTTACGATGAATACGCCGTCGAAGATGTAGTTCAGTTTATAAATCAGAATGTTCCGGAAGTTACGGCCGTACAGACTAAATCGATGACCGTAAATGTCGGAAATAATATGAGCCAGATTGCAGGTTTGCTCGGCACATTGATTTTTGTAGTCTGGATTTTGTGTCTGGTTGTAATCGTAATTGTATTTACTATGATTATGAATGAACGTAAAAAGGAATTTGCAATTATGCGCGTTATGGGTTCAACACGGAGTGGACTTGCGGCACTTGTATTCAGCGAATCCATGATTTTAAACCTTGCAGGAAGCCTCCTTGGAATTGCCCTTGGAGTTATGCTGATTATTCCGTTCCAGAGTTCGCTCGAAGAAAAACTTGCGCTTCCGTTCCTTATCGCGGGACCCGGAAAAATCGCTCTTCTTGCTTTGATTACTTTAATTCTTTCTTTGATAACCGGCTGTTTGACTTCTATTGCCAGTGTACTGAAAATCAGTAAAATTGATACCGGTGTAATTTTGCGGGAGGGAAACTGATGCTCGTTGCTCAAAACGTAACAAAAAAATATTACAGACCGACAAAAAACCAGAGTCATTTTGAAGCGGTCAAACCGTGCACTCTTGAACTTGTACCGGGTAAGCTAACAGAAATTACCGGCCGCTCAGGCAGCGGAAAAAGCACCCTCCTTTACATGTGCGCCGGTCTTTTAAAACCAAATTCGGGAAGTGTGATGCTCGACGGGAAAGACTTGTACCGCATGGAAGACAAGGAACTTTCGCATCTTCGTAACGAGTGGTTTGGTGTAATTCCTCAGGGACAGAACGGTCTGTACGCACTTTCGGTTCTGGAAAACGTACTTATTCCGGCTGCGCTTTTAAAGGGAGACAGCTCAGATTACACTGAGCGTGCCCGCGAACTTCTGGACATGGTGGGAATATTGAATCTTGAAAACGCCCGCATGAGCGAACTTAGCGGCGGCGAAATGCGCCGGATGTCGATTGCCCGTGCACTTTTGTTAAAACCAAAAGTTTTGTTTGCAGACGAGCCGACAGACGATCTGGACGACGAAAACACAAACATAGTTCTTAATCTTTTGCGTAAAACAGCTGACAGCGGCTGTGCGGTTATGCTCGTAACCCACGAAAACGAAGCGGCCAAATACGCAGATGTAATCTTGAAAATGGATGCAGGACAGTTACAGAAGTGATAAAAAAATATGATTCGCTTGCCGGTGCTCTGGTTGATTTATTCGGGAACTCGGTAAAAATCGCAAAAACTGACAGACTCACAGGCGGCGACATAAACAAGGCTTACGGGCTTACGCTCACTGACGGCACAAAAGTTTTTATGAAGGCAAACGCCAGGGAGAATTTTAACTTTTTTGAATGCGAACGGGCCGGACTTGAAGAAATTCAAAAATCGAACGCCATTACAACTCCAAAAGTTCTGGGTTATGGAACCGATAACGGCGAGCAGGTGGGTTATAGTTTTCTGCTTCTTTCTTTTGTTGAATTAGGAAATTTTGCCGTAAATTTCTGGGATGACTTTGCACAGAGCCTTGCAAAAATGCACCGCTTTTCCGGTTCGGAAGGCTCAAATGGTTTTGGCTTTTACCAGGACAATTATATCGGAGCCCGTGCTCAAAAAAATACATGGACCAAAAGCTGGATAGAGTTTTTCCGCGACAACCGCCTTGCAGTTCAATTTAAAGACGCAGACAAATATTTTGATGAGTCTGACAGAAAACGAATTTCTAAACTTCTTGATAACCTTGATAAATTCCTGATTGAACCGGATGCGCCTTCACTTTTGCACGGTGACATGTGGGCCGGAAACGTAATGTGTGGTCCTGAAGGAAAGGCCGTTTTAATTGACCCGGCAGTTTACTACGGTCACCGCGAGGCCGACCTTGCAATGACCGAACTTTTTGGTGGATTCAACAGCCGCTTTTACGAAGCCTACAATGAAGCGTTTCCTCTGGAAAGCGGCTATGATGACAGACGCGATTTGTACAATCTGTATCATCTGCTGAACCACCTCAACATGTTCGGGCAGAATTATCTGGACGGCGTACGTGCAATTCTGCGGGAATATACTGAGTAATCAGTCTTTTCTCTTATTCAATTCCCTTGAACTCGTAGCCGGCTTCTGTCACTGCGTCTTTTACGGCGCTTTCGCTGAATTCTGCCCCTTCTTTAAGGGTGAGCACGGCTTTTTTTGCTTCGTGGTCTGCCTTAGCGCTTTCTATAAAGTCGAGGGCTTCTAGGGCTTTTTTTACGTGCATTTCGCAGTGGCTGCACATCATTCCGTTGATTGAAACAGTTTTTTCCATTTTGGACTCCTTGTGTGTTTGTGTATTTTTTCTGACTGTTTTTTTGCCATAAATATTAAAAAGGTTTAACCTTAGTGCATTGCTTACAACGCAGAAACTTGAAAGGCTCATTGCGGCTGCAGCAAACATCGGGTTGAGCTGCCATCCGAAAGCTTTTATAAACGCCCCTGCCGCGAGAGGAATTCCTGCCGCATTGTAAAAGAAGGCCCAGAAAAGGTTCTGGTAGATGTTGCGGAGGGCTGCACGGCTCAGGCGGATTGCTGCCGGAACATCTGCAAGTGAACTTTTCATAAGTACAACATCTGCACTGTCGATGGCTACGTCTGTACCGGCGCCTATTGCGATTCCAGTGTCGGCGCGGGTGAGGGCAGGAGCATCATTGATTCCGTCACCGACCATGGCAACTTTATTTTTTGAATTTTTCCTGCTTTTGCTGCGGCCGGCTTGAGGAGCGGAAGATTCTTCCTGGAGTTTACGGATTACTTCTTCTTTTCCGTCGGGGAGGACGCCTGCAATTACTTCTTCGACTCCGGCCTGTGCGGCAACTGCGCGTGCCGTCTGTTCGTTGTCTCCGGTGAGCATTATTACGCGGATTCCCATCTGTTTTAATTCTTTTACGGCTTCGGGGCTGTCTTTTTTGATTGTGTCTGCTGCTGCAATTATGCCGAGGAATCTGTCATCAAGGGCAAAGAAAAGCGGAGTTTTTCCGGACTGGGAAAGGGACTGTGCTTTTTGACGAATTTCTTCCGGGACGGAAGTTTTTGTTTTGATAAATTCAAGGTTTCCGCCTGAGAGAGTTTTGTCTGAAAGGTTTGCAGAAAGGCCGTTTCCGGGTAGGGCTTTAAAACCGCTTACTTCCTTTGCATTGATGTTTTTTTCCGTGCAGGCCCTGACTACAGCTTTTGCAAGAGGATGTTCGCTCATTTTTTCAAGGGAGAAGGCACAGGAAAGAAGTTCTTCTTCCGTGCTTTGCGGAGAAGGCAGAATGTCTGTTACCTCCGGGGTTCCGTTTGTGATTGTGCCCGTTTTGTCCAGAACGACTATATCAGTTCTTCCGGCAATTTCCAGGGCGGCAGAAGTTTTAAAGAGAATTCCGTTCCGGGCTGCACTTCCGTTTGCGACCATAACTGCAACCGGGGTTGCAAGGCCCAGGGCGCACGGGCAGCTGATTACGAGTACGGCTACAGCACGGGTAAGGGCTGTTCCGGCATCTGAACCGGTTAAAAACCATGCTGCAAAGGTTATGAGTGCTATGCCGATAACTGCCGGAACGAAAATGCCTGAAACTTTGTCTGCAATTTTTGCAACTGGGGCTTTTGTTGCGGCCGCATCACTTACCATGGCGATAATCTGGGAAAGGGTAGTATCCTGTCCGACCCGCTCTGCACGGCATTTTAAGAATCCTGAAGTGTTTATTGTAGCGGCGCTTACAGAGTCTCCGGCTTTTTTGTCTGCCGGAATGCTTTCGCCTGTAAGGGCAGATTCGTTAACAGACGATTCTCCTTCGAGAATTATTCCGTCAACAGGAATACTCTGGCCCGGGCGTACAATAAAGATGTCGCCTTTTTTTACGTTCTTAACGGGAACTGTTATTTCTTTTGAATCGACAAGGAGAACTGCAGTTTCCGGAGAAAGCTTCATGAGGCTTTTGAGGGCATCAGTTGTTTTTCCTTTTGAGCGGGCTTCGAGCATTTTGCCGGTCGTGATTAAGGTTAAAATCATTGCGGCGGCTTCAAAATAGAATTCGTGCATGTATTTAACAACAGCCTGGCTGTCACCTTTAAGCTGGGCACTGGTCATCAAAAAGAGGGCGGCAGTGCTGTAAACAAACGAAGCGAGCGAACCCAGGGAAACCAGAGTGTCCATGTTAGGTGAGAGATGAAAGAGGGCTTTAAAACCGCTTATAAAGAATTTCTGGTTTATAACCATTATGAGTGCGCTGAGAATAAGCTGGTACAATCCCATGGCAATATGGTTATCCTGCATGGCGGGCGGAAGAGGCCAGTTCCACATCATATGTCCCATTGAAACATATAGGAGTGGAAGCAGAAGAATCAGTGAAAAAATCAGGCGTTTTTTAAGGACAGGAGTTTCCCTGTCTGTAAGGTCGTTTTCTCCGGTGCGCTCAGAAGAGTCACTGCTTGTTTCATCTTTTACAGATGCAACGTAGCCGGCATTTATTACGGCTTCGATAATCTGAGCGTCATCTGCAGTTCCTTCAATACCCATTGAGTTTGTAAGAAGGCTTACCGAGCAGGATTCAACTCCTGCAACCTTTGAGACAGCCTTTTCTACCCGGGCAGAGCAGGCGGCACAGGTCATGCCTGTAACTGTGTATTGTTTCATAAAAAATCCTTTGACTGTTTATTAAAATATAGTAAAAATTTTTTAAAACGGCAGTTTTTTATGAAATCAGTTTCCCCTTTAACTCAGTTTGAGCACGCTTGCCCAGCCGGCTTCATAAAAATCGTGGATTTTTTCGGCGCATTTTATTCCTTCTTCAAATGGAATGTCGTGAACAATCAGTTCAAAGACGGCAGTAAATTCACCTGAAATGATCAGGTGTTCCAGGGTCTGGTCAAAAGCGTAGGGAGTATAACCCTGTTTTTTCAGTTCCTTGTAAAAAATGTGGGTTATTTCAATTTCTTTTTCAATCATGTCGTGAACAAAGTTTTCAAATTCTGTTCCTTCGCTGGCGTTTAAAAGGAGACGGAAGGCGTTCTTCTGGTTGTAGGCATATTCGTAAATCTGCAGGGCTCCCTGTTTTGAAAAGGTCGACATGTTTGCTATCCAATCAGATTTCGGAAGGCTTTTGAATTGTTCAATAAGGCTTACAAACAGGTTTGAGACATAATCCGCATGAGGCTGTACAAGTGCGGTAAAAAGTTCTTTCTTGCTCTTGTAGTACCCGTAAAATGCTCCGGTTGTGACTCCTGCTTTTTTAACGATTTCGCGAAGGGATGCCCCGCGGAAACCTTTTTCCAGAAACTCGCCCGTGGCAATTTTATGGATTTTTTGCAAAGTATTTTCTGCCATAAGAAAAGTATAAGAGCAAAAGTGGATTTTTGAAAGTGCCTGTATTGACATGAAATATAACACTGTTATATTATTCGATTAGTTAGCAAGGGCTAACAACAGGAGAATTAAAATTGTCTCAAAATAAATCTCTTCTTTCATGGATTTTTACCTTTGCAGGAGAAAAAAAGAGTGCCTATTTTGCAAGCATCTTTTTTGCCCTGCTTAAAGTTGCCTGTGGAATTGTCCCTTACATCCTGATTGCCGCAATCGTAGGGGAATTGCTTTCAGGCCTTCGTGACTGGAACCTTTATCTGCGCCAGTGCGCCCTCATCGCCCTTTTCTGGGCGGGAAATGCTTTTTTCCACATGATATCGACTACTTTAAGCCATGTGGCCACATTCAATGTTCTTGCAAATATCCGCAAAAAGCTCTGTGACAAGCTTTCGCGCCTTCCCCTTGGTTCTGTTCTTGATATGCCCTCGGGCACACTGAAAAATATTCTCATTGAGCGGATTGACAGCATGGAAACTACCCTTGCCCACATCCTGCCTGAATGGACCAGTAACCTGATCCTTCCCTTGGTAATGTTCGTGTACCTGTTCCACATTGACTGGAGAATGGGGCTTGCATCCCTTGCAACCCTCCCGGTCGGCATGATTTCTGCTTCTTTCATGATGATTAACATGACGGAGCGATTTAAAAATGCCGTTGAAAAAACAAAAATCCTCAACGACACTGCAGTGGAATACATCAACGGAATTGAAGTCATCAAGGCTTTCGGAAAATCAAAATCATCCTACGAAAAATTTGTCACAGCTGCCAGAGAAGGCTCTGACTGTTATGTTGAGTGGATGCGGGACTGCATCTGGCCTTTTACCATTGCCTTTGTGATTGCTCCTTCCACATTGCTTGCAGTCCTTCCGGCCGGCGGTTATTTCTTTCTGAAGGGAAGCCTTTCAGGAATTGATTTTATAACAGTCATAATTCTTTCCATGAGTGTGATTCAGCCTCTGCTTACGGTTTATTCCTATCACGATGACATTGCAAAGGCAGGGGTAATATTCGGCGAAGTCGGCGGCATTATGGATATGAAAGAACTTGACCGCCCTGAAAAAGACGAGAAAAAGCCTGCGGACAATTCGATTGTGCTTCGTGATGTGAGATTTAGTTATAGAAAAGGGGAAAGCCTTCCCCTCGCTCCAGCCGACCAGTCGTCTTCCGCTACCCCTTCTGCGGGGGGCGGCTCAGGCACAGCCTTCGCCGAGACTCGCTCAAAACCTGTCTCACAGGTTTTGCCCCTAACGGGTCGCTCCCTACCCGCAACGCCCCCGGAAACTGAAGTCTTACACGGAATCAGCATGACCCTTCCTTCAGGTTCCTACACCGCCCTTGTGGGACCCAGCGGCAGCGGCAAGTCTACCATTGCCCGCCTTATCGCCTCTCTCTGGGATGTGAATTCCGGAGCAATTGAAATCGGCGGCGTAAATATCAAAGATCTTTCCCTTGAAGAATATAACCGCCGGGTGGCCTACGTAAGTCAGGACAACTTTTTGTTTGACCTGTCCATCCGGGAAAATATCCGTCTTGGCCGCCTGGACGCCACTGACAGTGAAGTTGAAGAAATTGCCCGTAAATCCGGCTGCTATGATTTTATCATGGGCCTTGAAAAGGGCTTTGACACACTTGTGGGAGGAAGCGGTGCTCATTTAAGCGGCGGCGAGCGGCAGAGAATTGCAATCGCAAGAGCCATGATGAAGGACGCTCCAATTGTTATTCTTGATGAGGCAACGGCGTATACCGATCCGGAAAACGAGGCCATCATCCAGGAAAGCGTTGCCCGCCTTGTGCAGGGGAAAACCCTGATTGTAATTGCCCACAGGCTTTCAACAGTAAAAGATGCCGGTCAGATTTATGTAATCAAAGACGGCAGGATTGATTCACATGGTACGCATGAGGAACTTCTTGCCCAAAACGGCTTGTACAAATCAATGTGGGAAGCGCATGTACAGAGTAAAGACGAGTAGCAGGGGGTGTGATAAAAAGTACATCCTTGTACTTTTTATCACATGCAGTTTTTGCCGTTGGCAAAACTGCGATTTCGTGCCTCCTGCACGACCGCTAACGCGGAGTTTTTAAAGGAGGATACAATGTTTGAAATTTTACGGAACTTTTTTAATTTTTGTGACAAAGAAAACCGCAATAAATTTTACGCTTCAATTGCTCTTGGAGTCGTAAACTCATTTTTCATGGCCCTGAGGATTGCTGCCATAGCCGTAATGATTCAGGGTTTAATCAGAAGGCTTACCGCAGGGGAGCCTTTTACAAGCCGCACAATATGGCTTTCATTTGGAATCATGCTTTTTAGCGTGACGGCCGCCATCATCACTAAAAAGACTGTTTCCATGTGGCAGACCGAAGGCGGCTACCGCACCTGTGCCAAAAAACGCATCGAAATTGCCGAGCACCTGCGCTACATTCCCATGGGTTATTTTAACAAAAACTCCCTGGGACAGATAACTTCCGTTACCACAAACACCATGGAACTGGTGGGGGACATTGCAACCCGGGCAGTCATGCTTGTAATGCAGGGGCTTTTGGATTCGGCCCTGATTATCGTTATGATTTTCTTCTTTGATGTGAGGATTGCTCTTGTGGCCCTGGCAGGTTTTCTGCTTTTTCAGTTCGTAAATGTTTTTATGAGGCTTTCTGTCCTGGGTGTTTCTGAAGAAAAAAATATCGCCGACGAAAAGCAGGTCAGTAAAATTCTTGAATACATTCAGGGAATCGCAGAAGTTCGTTCATATAACCTTACGGGAAGCCGGAGTGCAGAACTGAACGCCGTAATCAATGAGGCAAAGAAAGTCTGTCTTAAAATGGAACTCCGCTGTATTCCCATTGCCGCCATTCAGAGTCTTGTGGCAAAAATGACTGGTGTTGCGATTATGCTGGCCTCGATTTATTTTTATCTGCAGGGAACAATGCCGCTGGAAAACTGTGCGGTCATGCTTGTCTGTTCATTCATGCTTTTTACTGCCCTGGAAGCAGGGGGAAACTACAGCGCCCTCCTGAGGACAATTGACATCGGCGTTAAAAAGGCACAGGCAATTCTTGATGTGCCCATGATGGACATTGAGGGAAGCGAGCGGCATGCGGAGCAGGCAAAAACAGTCCAGCGGACTGTTTTTAGCGAGTCTCCGAGCAGCTGTGCTGCGAAGGCGGAAGCGAGCAAAGAACAAGGTCATTTTGACAAAGTCAATGACCTTTCTGCCCAAAACATCAGTTTTTCATACGATCCGGATTCTTCAAATCCCCGCAAAATCATCGACGGCCTTTCGTTTACGATTCCGGCCTGTACGACGACTGCAATTGTGGGACCTTCCGGCGGCGGAAAGACAACCCTCTGTCATCTTCTGGCCCGTTTCTGGGATGTGGACAGTGGCAGTGTCACCCTTGGAGGAAAGGATGTAAGGGATTATGACATGGACAGCCTCATGGCAAATTTCAGCTTTGTCTTCCAGAATGTCTATCTTTTCCACGATACAATTGCAAACAACATCCGTTTTGGACAGAGGGATGCTTCCATGGAAAAAGTTATTGCAGCTGCTAAAAAAGCCTGCTGCCATGACTTTATTTCTTCCCTGCCGGACGGCTATGAAACGGTAATCGGTGAAGGAGGGGCAAGTCTTTCCGGCGGAGAAAAACAGCGCATTTCAATTGCCCGGGCAATTATGAAAGATGCTCCTGTCATCATCCTGGACGAAGCCACTGCCAATGTTGACCCTGAAAACGAGCGTGACCTTATGGCAGCAATCAAGGAACTTACAAAAGAAAAGACCGTAGTCATGATTGCCCACCGCCTTAAAACCGTCCGTAATGCCGACCAGATAATAGTCCTGGACAAGGGACGGATCGCCGAACAGGGAAAGCACGATGAACTTATAAAATCAGGCGGAATCTATGCCCGCTTTATAGACAGCCGCAAAAAGGCTGTCAGCTGGAAACTTTAATGGTTGAGAACAGGCGGAAAACTTTCACCTTGACAGAATCGGGCACAAAGTTTAGACTAACTCAAGTTAGCAAATGCTAACTGCCTGATACTAGCCACATCGGGATCTTTGCAAGTTTGCTGAGGAAAAAGTTCCACTTCTGCAGTGTAAGGAAAACTTCAACAAGCTTGCTTTTTTTTCGCAATTTATTGGAGGTTTAAAAATGTTGAATAAAATTGCCATCAGCAGTGTAATCGGTCGGGAAATCATTGATTCACGGGGAAATCCTACTGTCGAGGTGGATGTAATTCTTGAAAACGGCGTTCTTGGACGTGCTGCAGTTCCAAGCGGAGCTTCAACAGGAGAAAATGAAGCCCTTGAGCTTCGCGACGGAGACAAAAAACGATACGGCGGAAAGGGCGTTCTTAAAGCCGTTGAAAATGTAAACAAAATCATCGCTCCGGCTCTCAAAGGCGACAATGTTTTTGAGCACCGTGCAATCGATATGAAGATGCTCGCCCTCGACGGAACAGCGACAAAATCAAAACTTGGTGCAAACGCAATCCTCGGTGTCTCACTCGCTACCGCTCAGGCCGCTGCAAAGGCTTTGAACATTCCTCTTTACCGTTATATCGGCGGCGCAAACGCACATGTTCTTCCTGTTCCAATGATGAATATCATCAACGGCGGTGCACATTCAGACGCCCCGATCGCTTTCCAGGAATTCATGATTCGCCCTGTCGGTGCAAAATCAGAAAAAGAAGCAATCAGAATGGGTGCAGAAGTTTTCCACGCTCTTGCAAAATTGCTTAAAGGTCGCGGACTTTCAACTGCTGTAGGCGATGAAGGCGGCTTCGCTCCGAAATTCGACGGAATCAATGACGCCCTGGACTCAATCGTTCAGGCAATCAAAGATGCAGGCTACAAACCTGGCGAAGACGTAAAAATCGCAATGGACTGCGCCGCTTCTGAATTCAGCGTAGAAAAAGATGGAAAATTCTTCTACAACTACAAAGAGCTTTCTAACGGAACTCCAAAAGACCCTAACGGAAAATGCCTCAGCGATGACCAGCAGATTGCTTACCTTGAAGAGCTGATTACAAAATATCCGATTGACTCAATTGAAGACGGCCTTGACGAAAACGACTGGGAAGGCTGGAAAAAACTCACAGCACGAATCGGAAACCGCTGCCAGCTTGTGGGAGACGATCTTTTTGTAACAAACGTTAAATTCCTCGAAAAAGGAATCAAAATGGGAGCCGGAAACGCAATCCTTATCAAGGTAAATCAGATTGGCTCCCTCACAGAAACTCTTGAAGCAATCGAAATGGCACACCGCCACGGATACACCACGGTCACAAGCCACCGCTCAGGCGAAACCGAGGACACAACAATTGCCGACATTGCAGTTGCAACAAACTCAGGACAGATTAAGACCGGTTCCATGAGCCGCACAGACCGTATGGCCAAGTACAACCAGCTCATCCGGATTGAAGAAGAACTTGGGGACACAGCTGTTTACGGCTACAAAAAGTTAAAGTAGAAAAAATATAAAAAATATAAAGAGGCTGTCCAATGAAGTGAATTAATTTCCAGGGCAGCCGGTTTTTTTTGGGGGAATTAAAATGACTATAAATCTTGGTGATGTTGAGACAACTGCCCTTATTCCTGTGGCAATTAAGGCAAGCGAAAGCCTGCGCAAAAATCCCCGCGTCCGTGACGATGTGGCTGTGGAGATGGTAAAAACTCTCGGCATCAACACGGCGCCTTTTGATAAATTTATGTCCCACGAAGGCGTTATTGCCCGTACAGTCATGCTTGACCGCATGGTAAAGGATTTTATCACAAAAAATCCGGAGGCAGTCATCGTGAATATTGGGGCAGGTTTTGACAACCGTTTTTCACGGGTGGATAACGGGCGGATTTTCTGGTTTGACCTGGACTTGCGGGATTCAATCGAACTTAGAAAAAAAGTTTTTGCTGAGCGGGAGAGGGTTTGTATGATTTCAGGCAGTGTGCTTGAGGAAGGCTGGTGTGCGTCCGTAAAGGCAGAATGTGAAAAAAGAAATTCAAAGGTCCTTTTTCTTGCAGAAGGGCTTTTCATGTACCTTACCCTGGAAGAAATTACAAAGCTTCTTTTTGTCCTCAAAACAAATTTCCCGGGCGGAACTCTGATTGCAGAGCAGAACAATCCCCTCATGGTAAAAAATCAGAAATATCACGACACGGTAAAAAACACCAGCGCAGTCTTTAAAAGCGGTACCTGGAGCGGACAGGAAATTGCTGACCTTTGCGAAGGAATTCGTTTTGTGGAAGAGCACAGTTTTAACGAGGAGATGAAAAAACACTCGGTCCGCGGATGGCTTTTTGCAAAAATCCTTCCAAAGATGAACGACCGCTGGGCAGTCTTTGAGTGGTAGATGTAACTGTACAGGGAAGCAAAAAATGAAAAAATCAGTCTGGGATATATTCGCTCCGATTTACGAGCGGGCAATGAAAAGTCAGGAAAATATTTACGATTTTCTTTACAAAGAAATATCGGGGGCTGTAAGCGGGAAAACTGTACTTGAGCTTGCGACAGGGCCGGGACTGATTGCCCGGCATATTGCTCACTCTGCAAAAAGCGTGACTGCAACTGATTTTGCCCCAAAGATGATTGAAACAGCAAAAAAGGCGGGCGCTCCGCAAAATGTGATTTTTGAGACAGCTGATGCCACAAATCTTTCGTATGAAGATGATTCATTTGATGTGGTCGTGATCGCAAACGCCCTTCACATTATACCCAATCCGGAAAAAGCACTTTGTGAAATCAACCGTGTTTTAAAATCTGACGGAATCCTCATTGCCCCGAATTTTATAGAACGGGAAAAAGGAAAGAAAAATCTCTGGCAGAAAATTCTTACCTTTGCCGGCATAAAATTTGCTCATGAGTGGACGGCAGAGGAATACAAAGCTTTCCTTGAAACAATGGGCTGGAAAATTACAAAAAGCGAAGTTATAAAAGGCAGAATCGATTTACTTTATACCGAATGCAGGCGCAGTTTATAAAAGAGGAATTGATGAAGCCCGGCCGCCTGTCGGCTTTGAAGCTTTGGTATGTGTTATTCTTTATAACTAAACTGAAAACAATTTTAATTCTGGTAATACAACCTGCATTAGTTTGAAATGCTTATCGTTTGTCCAGACTTCGCAATTATATTTTATGGCAAGATATGCAATTATCGCATCTTGAAATGGAACTGCAAGTCCATTTTTCTTTAAGGTAATAAATTGTTTTGAAAGGGAAATCCAGTCTTTTTCTGAAAACGAAAGGTAAGTAAAATCATTTAAAGCTTCTTCCATTTGTAAAAACTGGTTGTCAGAATTGCTGCCACGAAGTAATTCTGTCTTTATAACTCCGCAAGTAGCTATTTCATTTTCTTCAAAAATCTTCTTTGCATCTTCTGTAGGTTTATCCCAGAAATCGATGATTATATTTGTATCAACGAGAATCATAGTAAACTTGCCTCGCGGAGTTCTGTTACCGAATTACTGTCAAGATGAATCTTTCCTGCAAGCTCAAGGAAATTCTTTTTTGTTTTTGGGGCAGTTTTAGTAACATACATTTCTGACTTTTCAGCTTCCAACAACTTTATAAATGCGGAAACTGATGTCAACAATTGTTCAGGTAGAGTTTTTATTTGTTCAATTACCATTTCATATGACATGTTATACCTTCACCAAAATTATATCATGTTTTTAAGAATTTTTGACTGAAATCTTTTAAATGTAGTTTAGTAAAAAAGGCGAGCTTGACTCGCCGTACAAAAAATCAGGCTTGACCTGATTTTTTCTTATAATTTCTTTATGGGATGCCGTATAACTGTTTTCCATTTTTCAGGCTCTGCTTTTCTTGGATCAGAAAGGTATATTTCGTGGTGAAGTCGAGATTGATTTATATCATTCGTATAACCTTTTTCTTTTAAGTAATCATCCATAAGTTTTACCGAAGCTGGCTCATCATCATAAGATCCCATATGCATAATCTGAACGCAAAGCCCCTCGTTAATTGTTAGAAATTCTGCTGATGAACAATCAATTTTCTTCTTCTTTGAAGCCGTTTCTACAGCCCAATTAAAATCTTCCTGTGTAATAAAATCTGGCAGACGAATTACTGAAATCCAATTAAATGAAGATTTATCTGAATAATCAACTCCATCAATTCCATCTTGCCACCAGAATCCTTCAAGTGGTGGAACAACATATTCAAAAAATCCATCAATTTTGTAATCTGTTTTATAGCTCATTTTTAAAGTGTAAGCCACTGCATACAGAATACCGACTGCTTTTTGATATGAGCCACCTTCTTCATTAGGATTTCCTTTCCCACGTACAGCAATGTAATTTACCTTTGGAACATTAACAATTTCAGGTTTAGCCCTAGGAAGATAAAATTCCTTGAATTCTTTCTTAAAATCAAATGCCATTTTTTCACCTTTGCGCCCCAGTGCGGGCGTCCACATAACAACTGGTTGTACCTGCCTACAATCGAAGAGCCGTTAAGAAAAATGCGATAGCATTTTTTAGGCTCATCGAAATAATGGCTCGGAACAATTGGTTGTACCGCAGCGGGCTCGACCCGCTGTCGGCTACGAACCTTTGTTATGACAAATTATATTTCTTATACAGAATTAGGTTTCTTAAATACTTTTTCTTTAAGAAGATTCTGTACAACCAATTGAAGCGTATGCTTCTATTATTATACTTTTCTTAAGCGGCGTAAAGCCGCGTATTATCGCTACCTTGCGTAAACCCTAAAGTTATATTTCAAAGTTTCATTGAGCTTGACTCGATGAAACTTTACTCCTTTGTCTTGTTTGTCATGTTTTTTGCATATCGTAATTATTTTCCTAAAAAATTATCAACACTGATGTATATACCTTCAGTTTCTCTCAGATGATATAGGCTAATACATTCTAACCCATGCCCCAAACATGGATTCTGTTGAAGTCCTATATTTAATGTCAAAATGAAAGATTTTTGTTATTTCTTTTGTTTCTCCATTTTCTGTAATTAACATTTGAAGTTCAAGCGTGTCTGCTTTTTTAAGTTTTATAATCTCATTAAATTTCATTGTGATTTGATATTCCCCAATAAAACCTTCTGGAGCGTGATAACATGTAAAAGATTTCATCCTTCCATCTAAATATTTAATTATACCAGAAGAACCTTTTATACCAATGTCTTTTGATGCTTCACAAAATGAATAATCAACATTATCAAAAACATCATAAAGTCTCTCGGTTTCATTTTTTTTTGAAATTGAGTTTATCACTCTGTTATTTTTATATCGAATTTTTACAGTCTTTAGATCAACCTCTTTATTTTGCGGAAAATAATTAATACCATTTGTAAAACAAATTCTAATTCCACTTGCTTTTTTGTTGATATTATTAAATCTCCACAAAATAAGAGGAACGCTAGACTTATTTTCTTCAAAAGAAATATGAGAAATAAATACACCATCAGTAATATGACAGGGGATATCCTCCGAAAATTCTTTTACAGAAGAAGTCGTTGATATCATACAGGAAGAAAAAAATATACAACAAAATAGCAATTGTAAATGAAACTTTTTTTTCATAATCAATAAATATATCCATTCATACTAATTTTGATATAGCAACGTTCTTTCTCAGTGTTTTCTACAGAGTGTAGAAAATAATGAAAAATAATTTCTATATTTTTCTACCTAAAAGCACGCCAGTGGCGTGTCGTCATAACAATTGATTGTTCCGCAGCGGGCCTGACCCGCTGTCGGCTACGAACCTTTGTTATGCTAATTACATACCCCAGACAAATAAAGTTATATCTTCTACTTTTTTTGTTTTACTTTTTAAAACAATAGACAATCCTGTTACACTTTTACTTACGATATCTATTTCATATATTCTATCAGATTTTTGTAAATCCATATTTCTAAAATCTTCAATGGATATGTTTTGATTATCAATGAATTTTATATATATATTACCTTCTGACAAATCTTCGTTTGTACGGAAAGCAATGAAAGCCTTTTGTTCTTTTCCTTTCTCGGTAATTGTAATTTCATTTTCAGATTTAAATAACCATTCAATTCCATGACTTGTTAATCGAACTGGTTTTCCATTTCTAACTTTATCAATTATTTCTTTTTGATAAGTTTCGATAGATTTTTGTTTCAATGTTGTTCCATTTGGATTAGATAGAGAATTGCCGTCTTTGTCTAAAATATCATATACAACTCTATTTCCTTCAATTTTGGCAGTAATTTTATAATTATCTCCAGCAGATAGTTTTAAATTCAGAATATTTGGAGATTGTGTGTAAACACTTCCATTATTGAATGTAACAGAAATACTATGACTTCCTGGTTCCAAAAGAATAATTCTACCAGCATTATATCCACTTATAGATTTATCCAATTTATTTGTAATTTCTGTTTTCTTTCCTAGAAAAGTGTTTTCATTGTATATTTTATCAATTGAATAAATTCCTACATATTTATCAAATTCAATTTTTGCTAACTCTGTTTCAGGAATATCTTCACTAATTGTATCAGGAATTCTAACTATAGCAGTTGAATTATTGGTAACATTTGTTGAAACACATGAAACAAGTATTAAAATACTAGCTGCAAGATAAATTTCTAAAAATATTTTTTTCATTTCTTTCCTCCAAGCACCTCAGTGAGGTGTCAGCATAACAAATATTCTCCCTATCCACAGTAAGAGTTTTAGATTGCAGAAATGTGTAGGTATAATCTTAGGGTGAAGTAGGATTTCTTCTTATTGTAACATGCTTTTTTGCTGAAAACAAACAGTTTTATATGGATACGGATAAGACGCAGAAATAATTACAATCTGTCCAGTGGGCTAACCACACCGCCTGCGCCTCGGTTCAAAACATGTGTATAAACCATAGTTGTGCTGATCGTCAATGACAAAAAACTGCCTTTCTGCTAAAATACCCTCATGAGCGCAAATAATTTTCCCAGAATATTTTTGAATAAAAATGAAGAAAAAGAAATCCAGCAGGGAATGCCGTGGGTTTTTGATAATGAGATTTCTTATATAAAGCATAGGGCCAGCGAAAAGGATGCCTGGAAAAACGAAACTATTGCAGAGTGTACACTTGAGGATGGAACTGCTGTTGAAGTTTATTCTAAGGCCGGCGGATTTTTGGGAACTGGTATCTTAAATAAAAAATCTAAGATTGCTGTTAGAATTATCGGGCATGAAAATGCTGATGTGATTCTTGCAGATACTGCTGCTTATTTTGAAAAAAGAGTTTTGGATGCTTATAACCTGCGCCAGATGTATTACAGCAAAGGTGATTCTTACC
>JAEEGH010009996.1_pt1 | contig 21902 bp, 13 predicted proteins | sample 9134181 | NCBI WGS metagenome assembly JAEEGH01 (sample SAMN16246544, study PRJNA631951) | gut metagenome | biome: gut microbiome; feature: rumen; material: DP-attached | host: Bos | place: Iran: Karaj | collected 2018-10
TTACTGATTCTCATCTTAAACATTCTTTATTAAAAAATCTTTCCTTAGAAGAATTAAAACTTCATCAATACTTTAATAAAGGAAAATGGAATGAATATGCTAAAAAAGGAGCAGCTTTTGTTATGCTTGCATCTGAAACACCAGGTTTAATGAAAGATATTGATTCTAAAAAACTAAGTGACATAACTATGTATTCCTATAAGACAAGAGAAATCTTTGATAAAATGCGTGGTAAAACAATGGTTCCTTGGTGTATAGCTGCCGTACCAACAGAGAAGTGGGCTGAAGAAGTATTCCCTAATTCAGAAGAACCTTTAACAGACTTATGGAATAAAATATTAGAAGTATGTTCTATTACTGAAGAAGATCCTGAAAGCATCTGGAACAAAAAAATATCTAAGTTAAATGAAAGATCTAAAAAACTAACGGCAGCTCATATTAAAACATTAAAATACACAAACTCTTTAGGAACAGACTTTACAATCTCCTTACCAGATAATGCATTATGGCAATCAGGTAACGAAGAATTAGTTGATAAGACTGAAGTTTTAGTTAATTATCCTACTGAAGAAATATTTACATCTCCTGACTGTAAAAGTGCTAATGGTATTGTCTATGCTGCTAAACCATTATCTTATCAAGATAATATGATAAGAGATTTCTGGATAAGATTTAAAGATGGAGAAGCAATCGAGTGGGGAGCTAAAGAAGGAGAAGAAACCTTAAAAAATATTATTACATCTTGTCCAAATGCTAATATGCTTGGAGAAGTGGCTTTAGTACCATTTGATTCATCAATATCAAATTCTGGTATTATCTTCTATGAAACATTGTTTGATGAAAATGCTGCTTGTCATTTAGCTCTAGGAGATTCCTTTCCAGAGTGTTTAGATAAAACAATGAATAAAGAAGAACTATATACTAAATATAATTTAAATAAATGTAATAACCATGTTGACTTTATGATAGGTAATAAAGACTTAAATATAACTGGTATTACAAAAGATGGAAAAGAAATAAAAATATTTGAAAATGGTAATTTCACAAAAGATTTTGAATAGTGTAAAAAAGTTGTTAATAGACACTTTCAAAAAAATGAGCTTTTTCTGAAATTTGACTTAAAAAATATAATCAAGTAAAATATTGTTATACAAAAAAGGAGAATTTGTATGGACAAAACAAAGTCGAAATTAAGACTTAGAAAGTCAGTAGTAATTAGTGTCCCTATAATTGTTGTTCTACTTATCGTAGGTTCAATTTTAATTATAAATAGAGATAAACTATTTGCTAAAGAAACTGAAGTTGAAAAAATTGAAACAGCTTGGTTTAACGAAGAAACTTCTTTCAGATTAGCTGATAGTGAATATCTTAAATCTTTAAATAAACTTATTGAAGATCGTAAAAAGGATAATACAATTATTACTTACGCAGAAAAATATCATTTAAATATTGAAAAAGCTTTAGAGATAGCTCATAACATAACAAATAACTATGAAGATGAATATTTTAAAGAATCTAATTCGATAGCTCCAACAGCTTATCGTAATAGAATTGGATCTTATGATTCATTCGAAGCTGGAGCAATTATATTTGTTAGAGATTTATATATCCATCCAGAAAGATATGGAACAAATGCTAATGAAATGATTATTAGTAATAAAGTAGATTTAGTAGATTTCACTTATGGTAAACCTTTATATTTAAGTAATGGTTTAACATTTGAACAATACTATGGTCATATTGCTGATTTATTTGGTGTAGATAAAACTACAGCTTTAGCAATGGCTTTCCATGAATCTGGTTATCCAACAACAGGAACTAGTGGATTATTCTTATACAACAATAATATTGGTGGTATAAAATGTGGAACTGGTTGTTGGGCATCATATCCATCTATGGAAGCTGGAATAATAGCTCATATTATGACAGTTAAATCAATAGCTGATGGTTATGGACTAGATATAACAACTGATAGTGGGTTACTTGCTTTCTCAGGAGTATATGTTAGAGGAAACATCAATAAACCTACAGAATTATGGGTTAATCGAGTTAATTATTTCAAGAATTACATTGATTCTAAAGATATGTTTAAGATAAATTAAACATATCTTTTTTTTATTTAAAAAAAACACTTGTTTTTTATGTAAAAAAAGTATACAATAACTATTAAATTTTATTGACTTAAGAAGTCAAAAAGAATATAATTAATCTGTATATGTCTTGAAAGAGAAACTGGTGATTCTTTGGAACAATATTTTACTAATAACCCTAATTTAAAAAGTGAATTACGAACCATTATTTATAAGTATAAAGGGTATGAATTGACCTTTTATAGTGATAATGGAGTTTTTTCAAAAGACAAATTAGATTATGGTAGTAACTTATTGTTGGATACAATTTTTAAATATATTAATAAAGACAATCTAAGAATATTAGATGTCGGATGTGGATATGGATTCCTAGGGGTTTCTTTGTCCAAAATTAAAAACGCACAAGTAACAATGTGCGATGTAAACAAAAGGGCTCTACATTTGGCCGAGAAAAACGCCGAAGCCAACGGTGTTAAAGATCTTTGCCAAGTGATAGAAAGTAATATGTATGAACATATTACTGATAGATATGATTTAATTATAACAAATCCCCCAATCAGAGCAGGGAAAGAAGTAGTTTATGGCATCTTAGATGGAGCAAGAGACCGACTTGAAGTTGACGGTGAGCTCTGGATGGTTATAAGAAAAGATCAAGGAGCTAAAAGTACTATTACACATTTAGATAATATCTATAATGTTGAAGTAGTTACGAAAAGCAAAGGCTTTTATATAATAAAAGCAAAAAAAGTTGATGAAAGGGAAAAAATGAACACTGCAATATAAATTGTCTGTGTCTTATTTTGCGCTTTAAATCGACAAAAAAATTAGGTATAGGGGTGAATCAAAAAAATGGCAAAAATAGCGAAGTTTGGAGATCATACCGAAAGAAAAACATTCTCCAAAATCAAAAACACCTTAGAATTAACAGATTTATTAGAGATTCAAAAGAAATCTTACCAAAAATTTCTAGAAGAAGGAATCAGGGAAGTATTTGATGACTTATTCCCTGTAGAAAGTTTCACTGGAAATATTTCACTTGAACTTGGTGACTACTATTTTGAAGAACCAAGATACACAGTAAAAGAAGCTAAAGAGCGTATGGTTAACTATGCAGCTCCATTAAAAGTTCAAGCTCGTGTATTCATTCATGAAACAGGTGAAGTAAAAGAACAAGAAATTTTCTTAGGCGACATGCCTTTAATGACTGAAGCAGGAACATTCATCATTAATGGCGCAGAGCGTGTTATCGTTTCTCAATTAGTAAGAAGTCCATCTGTTTACTACAAAAAAGAAACTGATAAAAATGGAAGAAAGATTATTTCAGGTGAAATTATTCCTAACAAAGGAACTTGGTTAGAGTATGAACTAGATGCTAGAGATATCTTCTATGTTCGTATCGATAGAACTCGTAAAGTAACTATTACTGCCTTCTTAAGAGCCCTAGGATTATCTTCTAATGAAGAAATACTTGCTACATTCGGTGAAGATAAGTATTTAGTAAATACATTAGAAAAAGATAGTACTAAGAACTCAGATGAAGCTTTAATTGAAATTTATGAAAAACTAAGACCAGGTGAACCAGCAACATTAGATTCAGCTAAGAACCAACTTATCACAAGATTCTTTGATAAGTTCCGTTATGACTTACAAAAAGTTGGTCGTTACAAATTTAATAAAAAATTAAATGTCCTAGCTAGATTATTAAATCAAAAGATTGCTGAAGATATTAAAGATGGAAGAAAAATTGTTGTTCCAAAAGGTACAGTAATTACAAAAGAAATACTAGAAAGTATTCGTCCATTATTCGAAAAAGGTTATGGAGTTCATGAAGTAACTATTAATGAAGAATTAGATGAATATAATAAAGTACAAGAAATTAAAGTTTACGACAAAGATGATGAAACTATTATTCATAGTATCATTGGTAATGATCAAACTATTGATACACGTCGTTTAACTATTTCTGATATTTATGCATCTGTATCATATTATTTAAATTTACAATATGGTATTGGATATGATGACGAAATCGACCATTTAGGAAATCGTCGTGTTCGTCAAGTAGGAGAATTAATCCAAACTCAATTCCGTGTTGGTATGTCTCGTATGGAAAGAGTTATTAGAGAAAGAATGACTACTCAAGAAATTGAAACAGTTACTCCAAAAACTTTAATTAACATTCGTCCAGTAACAGCATGCTTAAAAGAATTCTTTGGTAGTTCTCAATTATCTAAGTTCATGGATCAAATCAATCCAATCGCTGAGTTAACTGATAAACGTCGTTTATCTTGCTTAGGACCTGGAGGATTATCACGTGAACGTGCTGGTATGGAAGTTCGTGACGTTAACCCAAGTCACTATGGTCGTATTTGTCCTATTGAATCACCAGAAGGACAAAACATCGGTCTTATCACTTCACTAGCATCATACGCTAAGATTAATGAATATGGTTTCATTATGACTCCATATCGTAAAGTAGTAGATACTAAATTAACTGATGAAATCGTTTATTTAACTGCTGATGAAGAAGCAGACTACTATATTTCTCAAGCTACATTAGATGTAGATAAAAATAATAAAATCGTTGATGAAAAGGTTATTGCTCGTTTAAATGGCGATACTGTTATGGTTCCAAAAGAAAAAGTTAACTTTGTAGACGTAGCACCTAACCAAATTGTTTCAATTACAACAAGTTGTATACCATTCCTAGAACACGACGATGCAACACGTGCCTTAATGGGTGCCAACATGCAACGTCAAGCAGTTCCACTTCTTACAACAGAAGCTCCAATTGTTGGAACAGGTATGGAATACATTGCTGCTCGTGACTCAGGTTCAACTGTAGTTGCTAAAGCAGACGGTGTAGTAGAATATGCCGACGGTAAAATAATTAAAGTTAAAACTCAAGGTGGAGAAGACCTATATCATTTAGCTAACTTCGAAAGAAGTAATGACGCATCTAACATTAACCATCATCCTTTAGTTAAAAAAGGTGACAAGGTTCATAAAGGTGAAGTTATTGCTGATGGACCTTCTACAGATCATGGAGAATTAGCTTTAGGTAAAAATATGACAATCGCATTCATGACATGTAATGGTTATAACTATGAGGATGCTGTTGTATTAAATGAAAGATTAGTAAAAGAAGATGTTTATACATCTCTACATATTGAACACTACGACATTGATTGTCGTGATACAAAACTAGGTTCAGAAGAAATCACAAGAGATATTCCAAATGTTGGTGAAGAAGCTCGTAAAAATCTTGATGCTAACGGTATCGTTCGTATTGGTACTGAAGTTAAAGACGGTGATATCCTAGTTGGTAAAGTAACACCAAAAGGTGTTCAAGAATTAACAAGTGAAGAAAAATTACTACATGCTATCTTTGGTGAAAAGACTCGTGAAGTACGTGATACATCACTACGTGTTGACCATGGAGCAGGTGGAATTATTCACGATGTTAAGATTTATACAAAAGAAAATTCTGATGAACTTCCTGCTGGAGTTTCAAAAGTAATTCGTGTATATATTATTCAAAAACGTAAAATCCAAGTTGGAGACAAAATGTCAGGACGTCATGGTAACAAAGGTGTTATTTCATTAATCTTACCAGAAGAAGATATGCCTTACTTACCAGATGGTAGACCAGTTGATATTGTTCTTAACCCACAAGGTGTTCCATCTCGTATGAACATTGGACAAATCCTAGAATTACACTTAGGTATGGCTGGTAAAAAACTTGGTATTAAATATGCTACACCAGTATTTGATGGTGCAACATTAGATGAAATAAGTGCTGAATTAAAAGAAGCTGGTATTGATCCAGATGGAAAAACTGTTCTATACAATGGACGTACAGGAGAACCATATGAATCTCGTGTATCTGTTGGTGTAATGTACATGATTAAATTACATCACATGGTTGATGATAAATTACATGCTCGTTCTACTGGACCATACTCACTAGTTACACAACAACCACTTGGTGGTAAAGCTCAATTTGGTGGTCAAAGATTTGGAGAAATGGAAGTTTGGGCATTATATGCTTATGGTGCTGCACATGTTCTACAAGAAATGATGACTGTTAAATCAGATGACGTAATTGGTCGTGTTAAAGTATACGAAGCTTTAGTTAAAGGAAAACCACTAAATGCTGCTGGTATCCCTGAAGCATTTAGAGTATTATTAAAAGAATTCCAAGCTCTAGGATTAGATATTCAAATCATTAATAATAATGATGAAGTATGTGATATTCAAGACCTAGAACGTGAAGAAGAAGATACAGACACAGTTTCAGTAAATGAAATTGGTGTTGAGCCTGAAGAACCGGAAGAACCGGAAGAACCACTTCCAGATCCAGAGGATGGATATGAAGAAGAGGAAGAAGACTTTGGGGACGATTTAGATGATATTGAATTCCCTGGTGATATAGAAGAGGAAGGTGAAGAACTATGATAGATGCTAATAGCTTTAAAGGTATCAAAATAGGAATTGCATCTCCTGAAAAAATTAGAAGTTGGTCTTATGGTGAAGTTAAAAAGCCAGAAACAATCAATTATCGTACATTAAAACCTGAACGTGATGGATTATTCTGTGAAAAGATTTTTGGACCATCAAAAGACTACGAATGTTCTTGTGGAAAATACAAGAGATTAAGATATAAAAATGTTATTTGTGATAGATGTGGAGTAGAAGTAACAAGTTCTAAAGTACGTCGTGAACGTATGGGACATATTGAGCTTGCTTCTCCATGTTCACACATTTGGTTCTTTAAAGGAGTTCCATCTAAAATGGGTCTAGTTCTAGACATGTCACCACGTGATCTAGAAGAAGTACTATATTTCGTAAGTTATGTAGTAATTGATCCAGGACAAGCTCCATTAGAGAAAAAACAAACTTTATCAGATAAAGAATATCGTGCATATTATGAAAAATATGGCAATACTTTCAAAGTAGGAATGGGTGCTGAAGCTATCCAAGAACTATTAAAAGAAGTAGATGTTGATAAAGAAGTTGAAGATTTAAGAAAAGAATTAGAAAGTACTACTGGTCAAAAACGTATTCGTTTAGTAAAACGTTTAGACTGCTTAGTTGCTTTCCAAGAATCAGGAAATAAACCTGAGTGGATGATCCTAGAAGCACTTCCAGTTATTCCACCAGATATTCGTCCTATGATTCAATTAGATGGTGGTCGTTTTGCTACATCTGATTTAAATGATTTATACAGAAGAATTATTAACCGTAATAATCGTCTTAAAAAATTATTAGAATTAGGTGCACCTACAATTATCGTTCAAAACGAAAAACGTATGCTTCAAGAAGCAGTTGACTCATTATTCGATAATGGTCGTCGTGGAAGAAGTATTACAGCTGCTGGTAATAGACCATTAAAATCATTATCAAGCATGCTAAAAGGTAAACAAGGTCGTTTCCGTCAAAACTTATTAGGAAAACGTGTTGACTACTCAGGTCGTTCAGTTATTTGTGTTGGACCAAACCTTAAGATGTATCAATGTGGTATTCCTAAAGAAATGGCTCTTGAATTATTCAAACCACATGTAATTCATGGTTTAGTAGAAAGAGGATTAGCTCATAATATTAAAGGAGCTAAGAAACTTATCGAATCTCGTGATGAATGTGTATGGGATATCGTAGAGGATGCTATTACAGAACATCCAGTTATGTTAAACCGTGCTCCAACATTACATAGATTAGGTATCCAAGCCTTCGAACCAAAACTAGTTGGTGGAAAAGCTATTCGTTTACATCCATTAGTATGTACAGGATTTAACGCTGACTTCGATGGTGACCAGATGGCTGTTCACGTACCTCTATCAGAAGAAGCTAAAGCTGAAGCTAGACTTCTTATGTTAGGTGCTCAAAACATTCTTGATCCTAAGAGTGGAAAACCTATCGTTACTCCATCTCAAGATATGGTATTAGGTAACTACTATCTATCTATTGAAGAACCTGGAGAAGAAAACGAAGGTAAAGCATATAAAAACTCAAATGAAGCTATTATGGCTTATGAAAGAAAAGAAATAACACTTCATACAAGAATCGTTATTCCAGTAAGTTCATTTAAATATAAATTATTTACAGATGATCAAAAAGATAAATATCTTGTTACTACAGCTGGAAAATTAATCTTCAATGAAATGTTACCAGATTCATTCCCATATATTAATGAAGCAAGTAAAGAGAATATCGAAAATATTACTCCAAATAAATTCTTCTTACCAATGGGAACTGATATCAAAGATGCTATTTCTAAGATGGAACCAGTAGCTCCATTTATAAAGAAAAACTTATCACAAATTATTGCTCAAATCTTTAAACGTTATAAAACTACTGAAACTTCAGCAGTTCTAGATGCAATGAAAGATTTAGGTTTCAAATATTCAACAATCGCTGGTATTACAGTATCTGCTTTCGATATCGTAAGTGCTAAAGATAAAGACCAAAAGATTGAAGAAGGACAAGAAAAAGTTGATAAGATTAATAAACAATTCCAAAGAGGTTTAATTACTGAAGAAGAAAGATATGCTAATGTTATTCAAGTATGGAATAATACAAAAGATGCAGTTGAAGAGGAATTAAAACAAATTTCAAGTGGCGATCACAAGAACCCAATCTTCATGATGATGAATTCAGGAGCTCGTGGTAACGCTGGAAACTTTACACAATTAGCAGGTATGCGTGGTTGTATGGCAAAACCAAATGGTCAACCAGTTGAAATTCCTATCAAATCAAACTTCATTGATGGATTAAACGTTTCTGAATTCTTCTTAAGTACACACGGTGCTCGTAAAGGTTCTGCCGATACAGCTCTTCGTACAGCTGACTCTGGTTATATGACTCGTCGTTTAGTAGACGTTGCTCAAGATATCATTGTTAGAGAAGAAGATTGTGGAGCAATCTCAGGTATTGTTGTTGAAGACTTCATTGATGACAAGATTGGTACTGTAATCGAATCTTTAGAAGATCGTATTGTTGGTAGATATACTGCTACTAAAGTACTAAATCCTGAAACAAAAGAAGTTATCATTGATAAAAATGAAATGATTACTGAAAATATTGCTAAAAAGATTGTTAAAGCTGGTATTAAGAAAGTTGAAATACGTAGTGCCTTAACATGTAAGAGCCAATATGGTGTATGTCAAAAATGTTATGGACGTAACCTTGCAACTGGTAACGTAGTTGAAACAGGAGAAGCTGTTGGTGTAATGGCTGCTCAATCAATTGGTGAACCAGGTACACAATTAACAATGCGTACATTCCACTCAGGAGGTGTTGCGCATGGTGGTGACGCCGATATCACTCAAGGTCTTCCAAGAGTAGAAGAGCTATTCGAAGCTCGTATACCAAAAGCTAAAGCAACTATTTCAGAAATCGATGGAACTGTTAAGAGTATTGAAGCAGCTAACGGTAAGCATAAGATTGTTGTTGAAAACGATGTTGAATCTCGTGAACATACAACTCTATACAATGCTAAAGTTCGTGTAGAAATTGGTCAAAAAGTTGTAGCAGGTGAACAATTAACTGAAGGTTCAGTTAGTCCAAAAGAATTACTTGCTGTTACTGATCCAATCACTGCTGAAAGTTATATCTTAAAAGAAATCCAAAAAGTTTATAAATCTCAAGGTGTTGATATTTCAGATAAACACATCGAAGTTATCGTACGTCGTATGATTTCTAAGATGAGAATCGTTGATGGTGGAGATACTGATCTTGTTGAAGGATTATCTGTATCTATCCATGACTTCAATGAAGCTAATAAACCAGTTATCTTAAATGGTGGTGTACCAGCAACAGGTCGTCCTGTTATGTTAGGTATCACTAAATCATCTCTAGAAACTGATTCATGGTTATCTGCTTCATCATTCCAAGAAACTACAAGAGTATTAACAGAAGCTTCTATCAAAGGTAAAGTTGATGAATTACGTGGTCTAAAAGAAAACGTTATCATTGGTAAACTAATACCTGCTGGTACTGGAGCAAAACAATATAGTAATATTGAAATGCTTCTTGAAAAAGAATTTATGAGTGATGAACCAAGTGAATTCCTTGAAGAACAACTAATTGATGATGAAGAAATCAAAGAAGAAGTAGCAGAAGAACTAAATATGAATGTTGATTCTGTTGAAAATGATTTAGCTGAACAATTAAGTTAATAAATAAAAAGCAAGTTTAATACTTGCTTTTTTAATGCTCAAGATTTCAAAATATGGTAGAATGAATGTAGAGGGTATGGTTAAAATGACAGAAGAAGAAAGAATAATTAAAGCAATCGAACAAGCCGCAGCATCTATCTGGATAGATAACCTGCCGCTAAGTAAAGAATATGTTGAAGCATATAAAAAGAAAAGATTAGCTGAATTAAAGAATAAAAACAAAGGGCCTAGACTTGTCCTTATGAGAAAGGATGAAAAAAATGAGCGAAATGTATGAATTCCCTGAAGAATACCAAAAAGCTTGGGACTCTTATTTTTATCCTGGAACTAATGTTTTAAAAAATAAATTAAACATAAGAGATTATGATGAACTTGCCAGAAGAGAAGTAGAGATTACTTTTGAAAAACTAGTTGAGTTATATGAAGAACCTATAAAAGGAGAATTTGATCCTGAACATTTAAAAGATATTCATCGTTATTTATTTGGTGAAATATATGATTGGGCAGGTGAATATCGACAAGTTTATATGCAAAAAAAAGATACTTATTTCTCTTCAGAAAAAGATATCGATTATGCTTTAACTCATGATTTACAAATACTAAATCAAGATGTCTTAAATGCTCATTCCAAATATGAACTTGCTGATTTCTTAGCTATTAATTATATAAATTTACAACACATTCATCCATTTAGAGAAGGTAATAGTAGAACTCTAAGAGAATTCTTTAGACAATTTGTTTTAGAAAAAACACCATTATTAGAAACTGGACCAATGGAGTTAGATGTAACTGCAATGAATCCAGAAGTAATGGCTACTGCTAGAAAGTTTATTACTAGAACATTTCCTGGAGAAATAGTTCTAGAATTTGAAAAAGCTCTAAAACCAATTACTTTAGAACAAGAAGGACAAAATAAAAAAGTGAATTAATTCACTTTTATTTTTTTGTAATTCTTTGAGCTCTAGTTGATAACATCTCTTTATAAGATGTTGTTTCTTCATTACTTGTTTTCTTAACATATTGATCATATGGTGTACCTAAAGCTAAATAAATATCATGAGCTTTTTTAATAATGTCTAAAGCGCTTAAAGCTGTTTCAAAATCAACAACTATAGGAACATGAGTTTTAAAGTTACAAATGTTTCCTTCTTTATCTTTTAAAGCAACAACTCCACATTCATGTTTAGCTCCTTCGCCATTTACTGGAATTTCTTTAAAATATGTTTTAGCAAATTCCCAGAATGCAGGTTCATAATTTAAGAAATTCTTAATATCTTTAAGCTTTTCCATTAAACCAATTACCATTCTTGAATAATTTTCGTTTGTTAATACAGAATCAATACCAGCTAATGGTTTTATTTTTCTGCCTTCATCTTTAGTATCACATGCTATTCTAATTTGTGTTAGAACACCTAAATAATCATTATATGTTCTTTCACTTAACTTATCTAATCTTAATGATACTTCTTCAGCAGAATCTAAATTAACTTGGTCAATATTACTTAGAATAAAATTAAATAATCTTAATTCTACTTTACCAATTTTTTGCATTTCTCTAATAGATAATAATGATTCTTTTGAAATACGACTTGTTCTTCCAAAAGTTTTAGAAGATAAACTGTAGCAGCTTAATCCTTCTTTAGTTACTTGCATAACTCTATTAGGAATAATGCCTTTAGCAAACATTATATCTTTTACTAATTCTTCTTTTCTTTGTTCATAACTTTTCATCGTTTTCACCCCTGTGCTATATATTATAAGGATATTTAAATAAAAATCAATATTATCTTTACTTTGATAAAAAAAAGAGTAAAATAGTGCTCTTGGAGATGATAAAAGTATGGGCTTAATCTTACCTTATTATGATAAATTAGGTACATCAGAAGGAGCATTTATAACTCCTAATGGACATATTTTAAATGTATACAATAATGAGCATGAAGATTTTGCCAGACGTTATTGTCTAGGTATGAATTATGACATTCATACTGGAGCTGTTTTTGGACCTCCATATCCTTGTGCTAAAGATGTCTGGGTTCATAGTGAAATTCAAAACATGTTAAAAGGAAAAGATATTTTTGAATCTAGTTCTTTAACTAAAGATCAACTCAAAAAATATAAATCATGGTTAAAAAGATTTCCTACAATAGATGATTCAGTTTATAGTGATTTTCTTGTTTTTATTCTAGCTTATGATAAAGTAGAAACAATTGTTAGAAATCAAATTCAAACAACAGCTTTACAACCACATATTAGATTCTTCAATTATTACTTAATGGGTTGGACTATTAAACGCTATAATGGATATTTCTATGACGAAAAAAGCGATAAGCTCATTGAAAGGCCAAATAACTATTTAGTAGAAGATTATGAAGATCGTGAAGCTGAAGAAGAAATTGAAGAAACTAGAGCTAAAGTATTGTTAAAAGATATACCTTACTTTTTTAAGCAATAATTGAAAAAATACCCCTTTTATGGTAATATATACAGCCGTTAAGGGGGTTTTTTAATGCAAGTATTTACATTATCAGAATACTTAGGTATTATTCCAGACGAAACCAAAAAATATGTTAGAACATTATTATCATATCTATATTATAACGATACGATCGAAGTAAAAGATGTTCGTATTTATAACGAGCAAGATTTACTATTTTATAAATCTATTAAATCTTATCGTGATTTAAGTGAAAAACATAAAAATAAAGCTCAATTATTACAATTAGGTGATGATACGAGTATCAAAAGATTGACTGAATATAGTGATTCTCAACTTTCTGCAACATTTACTAGATATTATCAATATTTCACACCATTTGCTGAAAGAGAAGAGTACTATACAATTCAACCAGAAGATATCATTAACAAAATATTTGATGCTTTGGTAATTCCATTTAATAAATATAATACTTTTAAATTCTTTCATTTAGAACCACATTATACAATAAACAAATTACTTGAAGAAGCTAAAAAAGAAAAGGATACTATTATTAGTTCTAAGCTTCAATCATTTAATAAAGACTATAATTCTAATGTATGTAATTATTTTGATACAGTAGGAAAAATATATATGTTCTTAAGAGGATTAAAGAACAATGAAAATATTGATTCTTTAACAAATGAAGATAAAAAGAATATTGCTATGTTCTTAGCTATTTATTACTACAATGGTATTCCAACTAACAATGGTAGTTTTGATGAACAAAAAGTTATTATTTCATATTTAGAATCTAAAGGTATAACTAAAGAAATGTTAGAGAAAAAACTATGTATTCTAATTAATATGGAAGCATTAAATCAACTAAATCCTGCTTTAGTATTATATTCCGAATTTGGTAATGCTAGACCATCAGATACTTATAAAAAAGATACAACAGTAACTAATATTACAAATTGCTTAATTAAAAATGGATACTTTAGTTCTATAGCTTTAAATAGACTATTTGGTGAGTTAGGAATATCTTTAAAAGATGCTTCTAACTTATCTGCTGAAGTAAAAAAAGTTAAAGAAGAATCAACTGATACTTCAATTGATGATTTATATAATAACTTAATGCCAAACGTAATAAGTTTATTAAAAAGATTAACACGTATTTATACATACCTACAAAATAAATTAGAAACCCTAAATCCAGACTATGTAAAAACTGAAAATGATCTTATAACTTTATCTTTATTAATTGCTGCTTATGAATTTGATAATGATATTAAGAAATTTTTTGAAATAAATAAAATGACATTAGATAGTATTCTTTCAGAAGTAAGACTACCTAAAAAAGAAGAATTCTATAAAGAATTAAATGCAACTCAACCAGTTGAAAAGAATGCCTTAAAATTTAAAAATCTATTATCTACAGGTCATAACTATGATAAGAATAAAGATTCTATTACAGTAGATACTACTATTAGAAATATTGATAGTAAGGATAGAGTAAAATCTTCTGTTGTCCATAAACTATATAATACTTTAACTGGTAAAAAACTAGGTAATGAGTATGGTGAAACAATTAAAAATAGTCTTAAAAAAGTCGAAAGTGAAAGAAAAGATGCTTTAGCTGAAGAATTATTAAAAGATGTATCAATCGATGTTTACAACTATTTAAGAATTATTTCTGATTACTATATAGCTTTAAAAGATAAAGGACTAAGTCAAATAGACCGTGAACAATTATCTATTATCTTCGCTGCTGCTAGATATAATCATCGTATCGAAGAATACTTAGAAAGTATGGGTATTACTAGATCATCATTATCTAATAAATGGAAATTTGATTTTAAATATACATCAAGTCCATTTGATATCGATATAATTAGTAAACATTTCACTAGTTATATCTTTGACAGACCAAAAGATAAAATAACTGTTTATACTATTTTTGAAAATGCTTTCAAACCAGAATTAATCAATAGTTTAAATCTAAGAAGAGTATTATTTGAATTTGGTAAAGAACCAGAAGACTTTATTGGTATTGAAGCAAAAATAACAGCATTTGAAAAAGAAAAAGAAGCCAAAAAAGTTGAAGAAGCTCAAGACGAAATGTTTAATCATTGTGATGATGAAGCTCGTAAAGTAATTACTGACACTTTATTAGTTCATGAATTCTTATCTACAAATTTAAAACCAACCAGACTAGTAACTAGTGAAGAAGATTTAAAAGAATTATCGTTACTTATTTCTTTACTATTAAGTGCTGATGGTTATATTCCATTCTTTACTAAAAATGGTATTACTTTAGATAAAGTAGTAGCTGTTATTGGTATTGAGAAGAATGATCTTCTAAATATATTAAGAATGAATGTTAATAAAAGCTTAATAACTAAATATAAAGACTACTTCACATCAAGTAAAGTAGATGTTCAAACATTTATTGCTGCTATTTTTGATGATGGCATAAATGAATCTAAAGTAATTGAAAGAATTACTGCTGAAAACGGTAATGATTATAGTATTTTAGTAGAAGAAGTAACTGAGCAAAAAGAAAAAGACTTAACTCCTGAACAAGGAATTGAAGTCTTATCTGCAGAAGAAGTACAAGATATAACTGAACCTACATTAGCAAATATTGTTGATTATGGTAGTTCAATTTCTAAGCATTCCAAATATATCAATGACGCTTTACAAGCTTTAATATTTGCTGATACTTTAGATCAATCAGTAAGTGAAATAAATAATTTACTTAGTGAAATATCATATGAAGAAACTAAACCAGCTAGAAAGCAAACTTTCTTCGAAAAATTATTTTCTGATGAACCTCCTGTTACAACTATAAAGAAATATAATCCTGAAAAAATCGGAGAAGTAGGCGAAGAGTTAGATGTTGAAATAGCAGCTTTAGCTAAAGAATTAAAATCATATGCATTCATTAAAAAATATATTGATACTTATCTAAGAGTATTAAATGAATATTTACAAAAATTAAAACAATTTAATGCATCTTTAGAATTACCGGAAATAGATACTAGCTTAGATGAAATAACTCAATTCTCTATGAATCTAGATCAAACTTCTACAAAAAGAATCTTAGAAGATAAGATTAATGCTTTTGAAACTAGAATTCTATTAATGAGACAAGAGCTAATAACAGTTCATCAAGCTATAATAAATCACTTTGTTACTATTAATGCATTACAAACTTCTAAAATGGCTATCTTACCTTTAATAGCTACTGAAATGGCTATAGCTAAAGGAAAAGAAACCGAAGGAGAAGCATTAATGCTAACTGGTGAGTTAGTAAGTTTATTAGGTAATATTGTTAATAAAAATGTTGATGCAACTAGAGAAAACTTATCTAGATTAAGATTAACATCTTTATCAGATGAAACATATAAGAGTTTAAATGATAATGTTGGTGCTTACTTAGAATCAGTTGATAAAGGAAAACAATTATTGAATCCTCCAAAAGAAGAGCCATCAGCACCAACATTACCATTAGGAAGCACTCGTCATTAGAGTGCTTTTTTCCATGAAAAAATACCGATTACTCGGTATTATTTTTAACTTGGTGGAGAATGTGGGATTCGAACCCGCGACCCCCTGCGTGCAGGGCAGGTGCTCTAGCCAGCTGAGCTAATTCCCCAAGTGCAAATTAATAATAACATAAATCTTTACATCGTGCAAGTTTTTTTCTCTTAAAATGCCTAAAAATCCAAAAAAACTACGTAAAAACGCTAAAATATGTTATTATAAGTACAAGGTGGTTAACTATGAAGAAAATATTAAGCTTGATATTAGTATTATTTGTAGCAATAATGCTAACAGCATGTGAAGATAAAGAGGTGGAAGAAGTGGAAAAAACAGAACAAGATATCAAAATAATTGATCAAACAGATGATGGTGAAATTGTAAAAGGAGTATTAGAAGGTTACACATTTACTGAAACAGAAGAAGTAACAGATAGAGTAAAAATTCAAATGGAAAATGGTGACGTAATCCTAATCGTTCTATCAAATACTCAAACTCCAATAACTATTGAAAACTTTAAAAAACTAGTTGGAGAAAAATTCTATGATGGTCTTATTTTCCATAGAGTTATTATTGATTTCATGATTCAAACAGGAGATCCAACTGGAACTGGTTATCATGGATCTGATGAAACAATCAAAGGCGAATTTAATATGAATGGTGTAATGAATACAATGTCGCATACAAGAGGAGTTATATCTATGGCAAGATCTAATGATCCAAATAGTGCATCAAGTCAATTCTTTATTGTTCAAAAAGATTACACATCATTAGATGGCAGTTATGCTGCATTTGGTAAGGTATTTGCTGGTATGGATGCTGTAGATTTTATTGCTAATACTGAAACAGATCCTAACGATAAACCTGTTACAGACCAAAAGATAAAATCAATAAGATTTATAGAAGTAGAAAAGGCTTAATTTTAAGTCTTTTTTTTCTGAGAAAAAGATGATAAAATAAAAGAAGAATAGGTGAGTAAGATGAAAGAAGAAAAAAAGAATAATAAAAAAAGAAATACTAACTCAAAACCTGCAGCTAAAAAAGGACAAACTACAAAAAAGGTAAATACAACTAAACCAACTCCAAAGAAAAAAGTAAATAACAATCATAAACCTACTAACAAAAAACCTACTACTGCTAAAAAGGTTGCTCCTAAAAAAGTAAATAAACCTGTTGAAAAGAAAGTAGTAGAACCTAAAAAAGTAGAGAAAAAAGAAGAGCAATTAGAAAAAACATTAATCTTCGATGGAAGACAAAATGAAAATCTAGAAAAAGTAGTTAATAATCTAGAAAAAGATAATGTAGTTCTAAAAGATAGAGTTGTAAAAAGAAATAAAGTAAATAAAATTGTAGTTTTAATCCTATCATTAGCAATTGTTGCTGTAATAATAGCAACTACTTGGTTTGTAGTAAATGAAATACATATAAGAAAGGTAAATTCTGAAACAGTTAATAGTAATATCTTAGAAAAGATTAATCAACGTAATTCAGAAACACCAAATAATCCAGTTGAGAAATCATCATATCCTCATATCCAAAGATTATCTTTAAAAGAATTTGAAGATAAAGTTAAAGCTAAAGAAGATATGGTAGTTTTAATAGCTTCTGAATCATGTGTTACATGTGCAGCATTTGAATCAGATGTAATTGAACCATATTTTGCTGAATTAGATGAAAGTATTTATGAGATTGATGTAACTCAATATACTAGTGAAGAGATTAAAATATTTAGAACATATTATAGTTTCCAAAAAACTCCAACATTATTCTATTTAAAAGATGGAATCGTATTAAATGACGTTGTTGGTTACTTATCTAAAGAAGATTTAAGAGCTTGGCTAGAAGATGCTAAATAAGAAGGTCTAAACCTTCTTTTTTTAATTATTAAAAGTTATACCAACCTTGACATTGTATATAAAATAGTTATAATAAAGGGCACAAAAGCGAGGGATCCGTATGGCTTTACCATGTGATAACTTGAATCTGAATTTATATAGAGTATTCTATACGGTTGCTAAAACTAAAAGTTTTAGTGAGAGTTCTAAAGTATTACATATATCACAACCTGCTATATCCAAACATATTCAAAATTTAGAGTTTGAACTTAATACTTTATTATTCTTTAGAACTAATAGAGGAATCGAATTAACACCAGAAGCAAGAAATCTACTAGCTTATGTAGAAAAAGCTTATAACTATTTAGCTTTAGGTGAACAAGAATTACAAGAATCAAAAGAACTAATCAAAGGCCAAATATCTATTGGTGCACCTGATTATGCTAGTATTAGTTATTTAAATAAATATATAAAACAATTTATGGAAGAACATAATAATATAACTATTGAAATAGTTTATAAACCTATTAATAGATTATTAGATTTATTAGATGAGTATAAATTAGATCTTCTTTTATTACCTGGAGGAGTATCTCTTCCACCTAATTTAAAAACAGAAGAACTATCTAAAGAAGAATATTGCTTTGCTTATTCTCCTACATATACAAAGAAAGAAATTGAAACTATTAGAGATTTATCACAATTTAAAATATTATTACCAATTAAAAATTCGGTATCTCGTAAAAAATTAGATGATACTTTATTCAAATATGATTTAACTATTGAACCAACAATGGAATTAGAAAATAGTGAAATAATAATGAATTATATCAAAGAAGGAATGGGTATTGGTTATATACCTGGGACTCTAGTTGATGATAGTTTAATTAAAGCCAAAATAACTGAACCATTACCAGTTGAAGTGATTAATTTAGTTTATAATGAAAAAGCTTTAACTGTATCATCAAAATCATTTATAGAACTATTAGAGAATAAATAGAACTTGATAGTTCTATTTTTTAGACCTTATAGACTATTAAATGAAAAAATGCTAAAATAACCATAGGTGTTTGGAGGTGAAACAATGAATCGTGAAGATTTTCCAATGTTAAAAACTGGCTATATCTATTTAGATAATGGGGCAACAACATTAAAACCACAAAGTGTTATTGATAGTATAGTTGACTATTATTCAAATTATACAGCTAATGCTCATAGAGGAGATTATGACTTATCTTTAAAAGTAGATAATGAATATGAAGGAGCACGTGAAGTAGTAAAGAACTTCATTAATGCTAATAGTATTAAAGAAATAGTATTTACAAGTGGAACAACTAATTCTTTAAATATGATAGCTGATGGTGGCTTTAAAGAAATATTAAAAGAAAATGATGAAGTACTAATCACAGAAAGTGAACACGCTTCTAATGTTTTGCCATGGTTTAAATTAGCTAAAGAAAAAAAGATAAATGTTAAATTTATACCATTAACTGATAATAACGAAGTTACTTTAGATAATGTAATTAAAACTATTACTCCTAATACCAAAGTTATCAGTCTTGCCCAAATAACTAATGTTATTGGTGATGAAAGACCAATTAAAGAAATTTGTGAATATGCACATAAAAATAATATTTATGTTGTCGTAGATGGTGCTCAAAGTATTCCGCATATCAAAGTAGATGTTAAAAAATTAGATTGCGACTTTTTAGCATTCTCTGGACATAAAGTATGTGGACCAACTGGTGTAGGTGTTTTATATGGTAAAGAAAATTTACTAGAACAATTAAAACCACAAAACCTAGGTGGAGGAATGAATGAATCATTCGATACTGTAGAAACTGTAGAATTAAAACCTATTCCAACTAGATTAGAAGCAGGAACACCTAATATCGCTGGTGTAATTGGTTTAAGTAGAGCAATTAAATATGTTGATAATATTGGTTTAGATAAAATAACAGAACATGAAAGAAATCTAAAAAAATATGCAATTTCTAAATTAAAAGAAATACCTCATATTAGTATTTATAATGAAAACAATGATGGTGGCATAGTTGCTTTCAATGTTGATGGCATCTTCTCTCAAGATGTTGCTGTATATTTAAATAAATATAAAGTATGTGTTAGAGCAGGTAATCATTGTGCTAAATTATTAAAGAACTTAATCACAGTAAAAAATACTGTTCGTATGAGTTTATATTATTACAATACTGAAGAAGAAATAGATTACGTTGTTGATCTATTAAAAGATAAAAATAAAATACTAAAAGAAATGTTATAAAAAGGGAGTGAAAACATGTTAGACCCTGAACTAAAAAAAGAACTTATTATGGAACATTATCTTCATCCTTTAAATAAAGATACTGTTGAAGATGAAAGCTATATCAAAGTTAATACTAATAGTGATACATGTATCGATAATATAGATTTATATATCTTAATAGAAGATGATATAGTTAAAGATGTTCATTTTAATGGTGAAGCTTGTGCTATATCTACTTCTGCATCATCTATAATGACTAAATTATTAAAAGGTAAAACTATTCCTGAAGTAAAAGAATTAATTAAGAATTATTATAGTATGATTAAAGGCGAAGAGTACAATGAAGAACTCCTTGAAGAAGCTTGTTGTTATGATGAAATCTATAAACAACAAAATAGAATTGGTTGTGCAACCATTCCTTGGAGAGCGTTAGAAAAAGCCTTAAAAGAATATGAAAGTAAGAAATAAACTTTTATGATATAATATTAATAGAATAATTAGGGACGTATGTGACCTAATTTTTTTATTTAAGGAGGCTAATATGAATAATAAAATAAAAATCCTATTATTAGTATTATTAGTAATATTATTAATACCAATCATAATAATGTCATATTACAATACACCTCTTAGAATAACCATTAATGATAATGAATATATTATTTATAAAGATACTGAACAAATAGATCTAGTTTCTTATAATGCTAGTGATTCCATAAATATAACTAAAAATAATAATAACTTTAATACATCAATTGCTAATCAAAAATTAAAAGCTAAAAGAATGATTTCTATTCCTCATCAAAAAATTAATAAAGATAATTATCTTACTTTAAATATAAAATATTTAACAGGTAAAAAAAGAGAAATAAAAATAAATATTCTTCCTTCTACATTTCCTGAATTAAAAGTAGAAGGTCAAAGTAAATTAGTAGGTGATTATTATTTATCTACTATAAAAGACAATACAATGTTTAACTATCAAATAATAATTAATGAAAAAGGAGAAATCGCTTATTACCGATTAACTCCTAATAAGACTTATTATTTTACTAAACAAGATAATGATACTTATACATATATTGAAGATAATAATTTAATTATTTTAGATTCATATTTTAATTTATCTAAATCAATATCTAATGTGGAAAACTACTTATATATAAACAATAATGAATATATTACTTACTATGATAATAAATTATCATATCTAAATAATGAAGAAATAATATGGGAATTAGAAGAACCAGTAGATAGTATGTCTCTAGATTTAGATGGTAATATTTTAATAGTAGATACTACTAAAAATATAATTAAAAAAATAAGTATTAAAGATGGTAAATTACTATGGAAAATAACTAATAAAAAGATCAAAGAACCATTAAATATAGTTCCCACTAGTAAAAACAAATATACTATCTTAACACCATCAAAAAGAATAAATATTGAATTAAATAAAAAGAATCAAATAAGTACCATTAAAGTAAAAGACACTAATTTAGAAGAATTATATATTAAAAATGGTAATACCTTAAAAAAATATAAAAATGATAATAATACAGTTATTGAAGACAA
>JAEEGH010009997.1_pt1 | contig 21900 bp, 18 predicted proteins | sample 9134181 | NCBI WGS metagenome assembly JAEEGH01 (sample SAMN16246544, study PRJNA631951) | gut metagenome | biome: gut microbiome; feature: rumen; material: DP-attached | host: Bos | place: Iran: Karaj | collected 2018-10
GAGCAGAAAATCAACCAGCCCTAAGACGCCAGCAAAAATAAGGGTGGAAATAATTACAATCCATGTAGATGAAACCACTTCCTGGCGGCTGGGCCATACTACTTTCTTAAGCTCAGCATAGCTTTCCTTGAAAAAAAGCAAAACTTTATTCATTAATATACTCCTGAATAAAATACAGGGCAGGTAGGATTCGAACCTACAACATCCGGTTTTGGAGACCAGCGCTCTAGCCGTTGGAGCTACTGCCCTAATATATTACTTATTTAATCTTTGTCTCTTTGTGGATGGTGTGTTTTCTGTCGAACTTGCAATATTTGCTGAATTCCATCTTTCCCTGGATATTCTTTCTGTTCTTGGAAGTTGTGTAGTTCTTTCTCTTGCACTCTGTGCACTGCAGTGCAACCAGCTCTATATTACCTTTTTTCTTTGATGCCATAATATCCTCCTGACACTAAAAGCCTTCGGTCGGAATCGGACCGACGACCCCTTCCTTACCATGGAAGTGCTCTACCCCTGAGCTACAAAGGCATACTTACTCATAATAAGCAATGAGAAAAAATATCAAATATGCGTACTTTTGTCAATCTCCCAGGGCAAATTAATGTAAAATTTTGCTCCTTTGCCTGGGGAACTCTCGCAGCGTATCTCGCCGCCCAGGGTCCGGGTGACCAGGTTATATACAATATTCATGCCAAGACCGCTGCCCCCCATACCCCTTTTGGTGGTGAAGAACGGGTCGTAGATCTTCTGGACAACCTCCGGGGTCATACCCACGCCGTCGTCGGAATAGACAATCTCCACTCCGTTCTCGCCCCGGTGCACATCTATGGTCATAGTTCCTCGTTCTATCCCCTCGAAACCGTGCTTTAGGGAGTTCATGACCAGGTTGGTGAATACCTGGGACAGGGCACCCGGGGCGCTGATAACGCTAAGGCTGTCGTCGCCGGTAAGCACAACCTTGTGTTTGGTCTTCTTGTAGGCGGGCTGGATGCTTATAAGAATATCTTCTATATATGACTTAAGATTGAACTTACGGATTTCCTGGCTGGTCTGGTCCACAGCCACCTGCTTGAAGCTCGAGATCCGCTCCGACGCCAGGTGCAGGTTTTCAAGGATAACCTTGGCCGAGTCGTTGGCCATAGCCAGATAGTTCTCCAGGTCGGAGCGCTTCATCTGGTTTGCGCGGTACTTGCTGTCGAAAACCCGCGTCTGCTCCTCAAGGTATGAGGCGGCGGTGACGCCTATGCCCACGGGGGTGTTCACCTCGTGGGCCACCCCGGCCACCAGGACACCCAGCGATGCCATCTTGCCGGCCTCCACCAGGTTCTGCTGGGTCTCCTTAAGGGTGGCCAGGGATACCTTGAGGGCATTGTTGGCATTTTCCAGCTCCAAGGTGCGCTGTGAAACCCGCTTTTCCAGCTGGGCGTTGAGCTCGTAGAGCTCCTTCTCGGCCTTCTTGCGCAGGGTAATGTCCCGCAGGGTCATAATAAGGGCGCCCTCTTCCTCCAGGTCGGCCAGCCCTATCTCGGCATACAGCAGCGACCCGTCTTTGCGCATAAGTATGGCCTCGAACTGCACAGTCTTGCCCTCCAGGGCCTCCTTTGCATACTCCCGGTAGGGCGCCGCGTTGTCCACCCCTTCCTCGTAGGCCTCGAAGACAAAGTCCAGCGGGTTCCGCCCCGTCAGTTCCTCAGCAGGGTAGCCTATAAGGTTTGCAGCACTCTGGTTGAAGTAGCTTATCTTGCCTTCCTTGAGCACCACCAGACCGTCGTTTACGCCATGGAATACAGCCTGGTACTTCTTCTCGCTTCTCATAAGCTCGTCGGTGCGCCGTTCTATGGTCTCTTCCATTATCTTAATACTATGGCGCACCATCCGCCGTCTGGAATAGATAAGGATTATGGAGAAGCATACCATTATAGCCACAACCACAAGGCCCAGGACCATGGCCTGCTGGTGGAACTGGCGGAGCGGGCGGTTTATGACCTTTTCGGAGGCGCCCACCAGTACAATCACCTTCTCATCCATTATATTGAAGGAGTCCCAGGCCACCAGGGCGCTGTGGGAATGCCCGAAACGGTCCACAACCTTGAATTTCCGGTTGCCCGACACCTGGGAAAGTATATCCTGCATAGGGAAACTGTCGGTGTTTATACCCCCCTCCAGATCCACATCGTGGATGTTGCGACCTATGTTATCCGGATCTATGTCCACTATTACAGTGCCCTTCTTGTCCAGGAAAAGCTCATCGCCGGAAAAACCTAGGCGGGAAACAAAGCTGTACTTCTGTATTATACTGCCAATATTGACAGCCACGCCGATTACACCAGTCTTCCGGCCATTGCGCCAGATAGGAACCAGTTTGATCATCAGCTGCATATCCTTTGTTATGTACAAAGGTGGCACATAGTTAAGGCCGCCTGCTATCCTGCTCTGATATTCCTTTATATTAGTAAGGATAAGTTCCTGGGCCGCCTTCCCCTCATCGCCTATGGAGAAGCTGCGGTAACGGACATTGCCCTCCTCATCCACCACTATAAAGGCGGTAACTTCCTGCTTGCTGGTCTGCACCAGCTGGAAGAAGCTGTTGGACATTTCCCGCTGCCCGGTAAAAAGATCCCGGCAGTAGAGCTGGATTATATCGATGTTATAGAAGATGGAATTAAGGTTGTCCTCGATAGCCTGGGTTGCCATCCGAACCTGCAGTATCTGCTGATTCTTGTATATATTCTCATTACGCACTTTGGCCCGGTTGTTGACCACTATTGTGCCCAGGAAGAAAAGAAGCAGAATAAGGAGAGCCGAAGCTATGAAGTTTATGATTATACGACGTGGGAAAAGCGTGTTTCGTATAGTATGGGAATCCTGCTTCATATTAAGAAGTTTAAACCAGAATTAAAGGAGTTTCAAGCAAAAAAAAGTCCCTCCCGGCAAGGAGGGACCCGAAGAATTCAAAAGCTGTCAGTATTTAATACCGACTCTGATGTATTTCTGAGACTTTGAAACCTCAACAGCCTCATTGATCTTTTCCAGAGGGAATACCTCGCCTACAAGCTCCCTGTATGGGTATTTGTCCTGGTTGTCCTCAAGGAACTTAAGGGCAATACCAAGGTGCTTCGGATTGTAGTTGTGGATACCCTTGATAGTAAGATACTTTCTGGTGATATTGTTGGCATCGATATTGAGCGGTGTTGGGTTAACCATACCAGCGATCATATACCGTCCGCCAGTTCTCAGAACAGCTATAGCCTGGTTTGCAGCCTCTGCCCGTCCGCAGAACTCAAGGGCTACATCAACTCCGTTAGGAGCGAACTCCTTGATCTTCTTGGTCAGGTCATCACCCTGATAATCCTTCAGGTTGATGGTCTGGGTTGCGCCGAATCTCTTTGCATCCTCAAGGCGGGAATCAACAACATCGGTGATGATGATTTCCTTTGCACCTGCAGCTGCAGAAAGAGCACAGCAGTTCAATCCCAGAAGGCCTGCGCCCTGTACCAGAACTACATCTCCCTTATTTACGCCGATGGTCTCCACTGCATTAACTACAGTAGCCAGAGCGCAGTTGGCAGGAGTTGCAACCTCGTCAGAAAGCTTGTCAGAAAGCTTGAATACAGTTGTTCCCGGCAGGATGTAAACATATTCACCATAGCCACCTACAAGACCTGACTTGATAGCAGGGTCATTGCAGCTGGTGTGGCCGTACTTCTTAAGCTTGACACATTTCTGTGGCAGGCCGATCTTGCAGTAGAAGCACTCGCCGCAGGAAGCCATGATAGTCCAGGAGATACGGTCGCCTACTTTGAGTGTGTTGCCGTAGCCGTCTTTCAGGTTAGGTGAACCCAGCTTCTCAACAGTACCGATAATCTCGTGGCCCAAAATAAGAGGTGTAGCCTCTTTTCTTCTTCCCATAATAGTGTGCAAGTCTGATCCGCAGATAGTTGCAAATGTAACTTTGACCAGAATAGCCTTTTCCTCAAGTGTCTGAGGAATCTCAAACTCTTTAATCTCAATAGGCTTTCCTGCTTCTTCAAAAACAGCAGCCTTACAACAGCATCCCATTTTTTACCTTCCTTATAAAATCAACCGCCAGGTGTGATTACCTTGCTTGGCAGCCAAGTAATCAGCCATGGACATGTACAGCAAAGTACCAGACCGAGCTCCATGATAGCCCAGAATGGAATAGTTCCCATGTAGATATCCTCTGTCGATACTCCCTCAGGTGCAATACCTTTAAGATAGAACAGGTTGTATCCGAATGGAGGTGTACAGAAAGAGTCCTGGAGCATTACAGCCATTGATACTGTGAACCACATGATATCGAATCCAATTGCCTTACAGATAGGAATGTAGATAGGCATTGTGATCATCAGAATAGCTGTCCAGTCAAGGAACATACCCAGGAAGAAGCAGATAAGCATCATTACTGCGAAAGTTCCCCACTTTCCAAGACCGATTCCAAGAATCAGGTTCTGGATAACGGCACCACCACCAAGACCCATGAAGATAGCGGTAAAGAATCCGGCACCAGTCATTACGATAAGTACCATAGATACGGTGTTAGCTGTATCCATCATAATCTTTACAAGCCCCTTCCATGAGAACTTGCCGTAGCAGATCCACATACAGAATGCACAGAATGCACCTGCTGCAGAAGCTTCGGTAGGAGTTGCCACACCGGTGAACAGTACACCAAGAACTGCAACGATAAGAAGCAGCGGTGGAACCATGTTAAGAATAAGCATCTTGATAAGCTGTGGTGTTGTAACCTGTCTTCTTACTTCCAGTGGAAGAGCTGGTCCCTTCCAAGGGTGTCTCCAGCACTGATACAGTGTGTAGATACAATACATAAGAGCAAGTGCAATACCAGGAAGGACGGAGCCTGCGAACAGCTGTCCTACAGAACAGCCGGAAAGCTCTGCCAATACCAGAAGCATGATGCTAGGCGGAATAAGAATACCAAGTGCAGAAGAACCTGCGATAGAACCACAGGCCAGCTTCATGGAGTAGTTGTTCTCTTTCATAATAGGAAGAGCAAGAACTCCCATGGTTACACAGGAAGCACCTGTTGTACCAGTACAAGCTGCAAGCAGTGTAGATACGATGATTACTGCAACTGCGATACCGCCGCGGACCGGACCGAACAGATACTGCACCGATTTGAACAATCCTTCCGCCATTCCCGACTCACTCATAAAGTTTGCCATGAAAATGAAGTAGAGGATTGCAACATAGGTGTAGTTTGACATCTGTGCATTGAACTTATTCATGAACAGGGCTGGGAAAGAAGCGTGATATCTTGAGCTCAGCCAGCCGAAAATAGTAGCCAGACCACCAAGAACGAATGCCAGTGGATGGCCCAGGAAAAGTCCTCCAAGAAGACCTAAGAACATTGCCACGGCTACAAAGCCGGACGACATTTCAAATCCAACGAAACCCATCACTTAGCCTCCTTGTAGTTGTCACCGTCAATAACCATCTCGATTCTTCTCATGAAGATAGCAATGCCCTGGAGAAGAAGAAGGAAAGCCATTACAGGGATAATAGTCTTCTGAAGATATATAGGTGCTGGATACTCGGACCAAGAAACCTCGTGGATTGCCCAGGAGTCTGCCGCGAATTTAATTCCCCTCCAGAATACGATTCCAACGGATGGGAAGAAGAAAATACAGTAAGAGATGATATCCAGGATTCCCTGAACTCTCTTGCTGCATTTTCCAGATACGATATCGATGGCAACATGGGCACCGTTCTTAAGTGCGTATGAAGCACACATAGTGAAGTGGAATGCATAGATCATTGTTGTGACCTCGAATACCCAGTCGTTTGCGAAATGAAGGACATACCGGGTAAAACATTCGTAGACCATAATCAACATTCCGATAAAAGCAGACCACATACAAATCTTACCGGTCCAATCGCTTAAGCAATCGATGGCGGCAGATATAGTATTTGCCAGTTTTCTCATTTTTTTGAATTCTCCTGAATAATAATGTTCATTAATCTAAAGGAAAAATGTAAAAAAGGCGCGAGCTATCTGGGATAACCCGCGCCCATGATTTTAATAAATCAACACATCCTTATTTTACATAGCTCTTCAGCTTAGCAAGGTCAGGAAGTGGAAGATCTGCCCATCCATGGCCATAAAGGTCATTGAGCTGTCTCCAATACTGATACTCGTGCATATATGATGCCATTGAGTATGCGCACTTTGCGAACAGTGGGTTCTTGGAAGCGAAGTCATACATAATCTCTGTTGACTTAGCAGCAAGTGTCTTAAGGTCAGCTTCGGAAAGCTTGTAAGACTTAACACCAACTTCATCTCTGAACTTGTTGGTGTAGATACCGGAAGTTCTATCCTCCATTGCCAGTGTCTGCATAGCTGTTGCCTGAGCAGAAATGTCAATAGCAGCCTTCAGGTGTGTTGGAAGTCCATCATACAGTGCCTTGTTGAACAGCAGACAGCACATTGAACCTGGCTGGTGCCAACCTGGGTGTGATGAGTACTTGGAAATCTCGTTGTATCCCAGACCCCAGTCGAGGTATGGAGTACAGGACTCTGCAACGTCGATAACACCAGTCTGCATAGCCTGGTATACCTCAGAAGACTGGATACCAACCTGTGCTGCTCCGATGCTCTTCAGGATCTGGCCCTGTGCAGAACCGGACATTCTGATCTTAACTCCCTTATAGTCAGCAAGGCCTTTGATTGGCTTGGTTCCTCTAGGACCAGACTCGATTGTGATCGGTCCGAATGGGATTCCCTGAACACCAAACTTAGCATATGCTTCCTGGTAGATCTTCATACCTTCGCCGATTGAACCTGGCTTTCCAACTTCATCATTCATTCTTCCAGCGAAGCTTGGATCATAGTAGATCCAGTTGATGTAGTCGTAAGCGTCCATCCACATTGGCCATGAAGAGAGCAGGTTGAATACTGTGTCTTTTCCTGCCCAGTATCCTGGATAGTCAGATCCGATCTGTGCTACGTTGTCTTTTACTGCATCGAGAACCTCTTTTGGTCCTACGAGTGCGTTCTCAACGAAGTAGTCGATCTTAACCTGATCGCCAGCCAGCTGTGTCAGTCTAACGATGAACTCATGGTCCTGGTCACCAAGGTGATACTGTGGTGCCCAGCAGGAAACCATCTTCCATGAATAGGTCTGAACTGGAGCTGCTGCTGCAGCTGCAGGTGCGTCAGCAGAAGCTGCAGGAGCTGCTGCTTTTCCGCCGCAAGAAGCAAGCAGAAGCACGATCATAAGCATTACAACGATAATACTTTTTTTCATCATAATTCTCCTTTTTTATTTTTTGTTATTTAATTATATCCCAAAACCGCCAATCGTCAAACACTTTTTTTATCAGAAAACAGCCATATACCCCAAAATCCGCTTCTTTATATAGAAACATATAGGGAGTTTTCCCTCTTTAGTTTTTCTTTTGGGCAAAATGAGAAAACAAAAGCCAGTTTTTTTAACCTAAAATAACTTTATTTACGAAATTCGATAACAAAATATCATATTTGGCCTATGGAATTGTGCAAAAAACTTATACATGGTATATATAAGGAAAACGAGGTGACTGATGAAAAAGTTTATATTCTGGTTGATTTTCCTCATTATTATTGCAGGAGTTGTTGGATATTTCGGATGGATCCGGGTACCGGAGAACAATCTGGCCCTGGGATTTTCCACAATCACAGGCTATGATACCGCATTCATGGAAAGCGGAAAGATAAACTGGAGATGGCAGAAGCTTATCCCTAAGTCCTATGTGCTCAAGATGTACAAGCTGGATACCGAGAGCACCGAAGTGTCTGTATCTCAGCCCCTTCCATCGGGAGATCTCTATGCTTCCGATATGGCCGGAAACCCGGATTTCACTTTCGCAGTAAAATATGCGACCACCTATAAAATAAAGGAAGGTTCTCTGTACAACATGGCTACATCAGGCGCTTTTGGCGATGATGGCCTTACCTCCTTCTATGCGGCAGTAAAAGAAAAAATGCAGAATGTAGCTGCATCGCTTCTGGCCGAGGAGATGGCAAAGGCTCTTGATGGAGGCTCCTTCTCCCCGAAGGCTCTGGAAGATGGTGTAAAGGCAAAGATCCAGGGACAGCTGGCCGATGTCGATATCATCTCTTTCGAGACTGTAGATGCAAAGCTTCCAGATGTGGAGCTTTACAAAGCTGCAAAGGCAAAGTATATGGAGAACATGGCTAAGAAAGAGGCCCTGGCCGCACAGCAGCAGGAGATGTCTGCCCAGCAGGAGAAAGCCAAAGAGGATCTGAACGCCCTGATTGACCAGCGCATCGAACTGCTTAAGAAGTATGGCGAGCTGCTGACACAGTATCCTATCTTAATAGAATATTTCAAATCCAAGAACGAGAGTCTGCTTCCGGAAGGTGTAAATTTAGAGGATCTGATTAAATAATGGATATTTTAGTTGCAACTGGAAACAAGAATAAGATAAAAGAGCTTTCACAGATCATGCCGGAGCACAGGTTTCTGACACCTGCCGACCTGAAACTGGAATATGAATACGACGAGACAGGCACCACCTACTGCGAGAATGCACTGGGCAAGGCGCTGTATCTGCACAAACTGGTGGGAAAACCGGTGCTGGCCGAGGACTCGGGGCTTTCGGTGCCTGCTCTTAACGGCGACCCAGGCATCTATTCCGCCCGCTATGGGCAGAAAGAAGGTCTTAAACTTAACGATACTGAGAAAAATGCATACCTCCTTAAAAATATGGAGGGAATAAAGGACCGAAGGGCTTTCTTTGTGTGTTCTATGGTGCTTGTGATGAACGAATACCGCTACTTTGTGGCCCAGGAAACCATGGAGGGCGAGATTGCCCTTGTTCCAGCAGGCGACAACGGCTTCGGCTACGACCCGGTGCTCTACATTCCTGCATCTGGAAAGACAGTAGCGCAGATGGACGATGCTGAGAAAAATGCACTGTCCCACCGGGGAAAAGCAGGACGCAAGATGAAGCTTATCATAGAGTCCCTGGCTAAGGAACTGAACTGATGGCAAGCCCAGAGATCAAAACCCGCGACCAGATAAAACCAGAGGATAAATGGGATCTCTCCTCCCTTTTCAAGAGCGAGGCAGAGTGGGAAAAAGCCCTGGCTGAGATGAACGCTATCATCCCTACCCTCTCCCGTTTTAAAGGGACACTGGCAGAAAGTGCTGAGAAGCTTGCCGAATGTCTTAAGGCGATGACAGCATTCCAGATATTGGCAGAAAAGACAGGCAGCTATGCAATGCTCCAGTTCTCCACTGACGGCAGCGATCCACAGAATCAGAAGCGGTACGGGCTTTATATCTCTGCCGCAACCAAGGCCGATGCCGAGACCAGCTATCTGGTGCCCGAAATTCAGGCCATTGATGATGCCAAGATGGCGCAGTTCATGCAGTCTCCCCTGTTGGCCGACTACACAATTTATCTGAGTAAATTGCTGCACCAGAAACCACATATTCTTTCTGAAAAAGAAGAGAGGCTTTTAGCACTCCACTCCGAATCGGACATGACAGCCCACAAGGCATTCTCTGCCCTCACCGACGTGGATATGGAGTTCGGCACAATAAACGAGAACGGCACAGAGAAGCCCCTGACACAATCCACATTCACAAGCTTCCTGCAGAGCCAGGACCGCACCCTGCGCCAGAAGGCGTACCAGCAGTTCTATCAGGGCTTTGACAAACATAAAAACACAATCGCAGCGCTGTATGCAGGCAATGTGCAGCTGGATATATTCGGCGCAAAGGCGCGGAACTATGGCAGCGCACTGGAGGCGGCCCTGAGCCCCGACAACGTGCCCCAGAGCGTGTACGACAACCTTATTGCCACAATGCACAGCCGGTTCCCGGTGCTCCACCGCTACTACGAGCTTAAGCGACAGGCTCTGGGGCTGGACAAGCTGGCGCATTACGATGTGTACATGCCTTTCACATCAGCTGTGGAAGTAAAGCATAGCTACGACGAAGCCGTGGATGTGGTTATAGAGGCAGTGGCGCCGCTTGGCCAGGAATACTGCACCGTGCTTAAGCAGGGGCTGACCGGCGGCTGGGTGGACAAGTACGAGAACAAGGGCAAGCGCTCCGGTGCGTTCTCGGCCGGTTGCTACACAGGCTGGCCATATATCCTGCTCAATTACAAAGAGGACAGACTGCGGGACCTGTTCACGCTGGTGCACGAGGGAGGCCACTCCATGCACTCGTACTACAGCGTAAAGTCCAATGTGTTCCCCAATTACGACTACACCATATTTGAGGCCGAGACCGCATCCACATTCAACGAGCAGCTTCTGGCCCGGCACCTTATGAAGAAGTACGCCGACAGCCCTGCAATGCTGCTCTATCTGGCGGGCAAGCAGGCCGACGACTTTGTAGCCACCGCCTTCCGGCAGACTATGTTCGCCGAGTTCGAGAAGAACGTACACGCCCTGGGCGAAAATGGTGCACCGCTTACGCTGGAGCTTTTCCGCAGCGAATACCGCAAACTGCTGGAGGCCTACTTCGGCCCTGGCGTGGAGCTGCCGGAAGAGGCCGACCTGGAGGGGCTGCGCATACCTCACTTCTACAGAGCTTTCTATGTTTATAAATACGCGACCGGAATCTCGGCCGCAGTGGCATTGGCCGACATGGTGCTCTCTGGCGGCGAGGTAGAGCGCAGACGGTACATCGATTTCCTCTGTTCCGGCGGCCGGTATTATCCGCTGGACTCCCTCAAGAAAGCAGGCGTGGATATGAGCAGTCCTCTCCCTGTGGAGAAAGCCATCGATTACTTTGAGGGGCTAATGGATTTGATTGAAAAATTAATGAAAAAGTGATTGTATAGTTATTGACAACGCAAGGTTGATTTTTATATAGTGTATTTTACCTGCGGCGATGGTGAAATTGGTAGACACGTTAGCTTGAGGGGCTAATGGAAGTAATTCCATGAAGGTTCAAGTCCTTTTCGCCGCAAAATAAAGAACCCCGATTTTCGGGGTTTTTTGTTTTATGACTATTGAAGAAAAGGGCTTGAAACCCGAAGCGCGCCAAGCAAGTGCGCTGGGATGAGCGCCGAGGGGGCGGGCCGGTAGGCCAAGTCCTTTTCGCCGCAATCAATGAAAGTCAGCTTCATGCTGACTTTTTTTGTTCCAAGCACTCTTCGCAACAAACAAAGGAATAATGATCTATGGGTAATCCTATCAGCATTGAAGCTCTCATGGAAGAAGTGAATCCGGTATATATGACTGCGCAAAGATGTCTGCAGATTGTTGCCCGGCTGGGAGATAAAGACTCGATACAACTGTGCAGCGCATTGGGGCTTCCGGAACTGGAGAAATCATTGAAAGGCAAAGACAAGATACCCAGACAGCTGGCGGAAACTCTTGAGCTGGTAATGCCGGTATTTAACGCGATTCCAGAAGCCCGTTTCCTTGCATCAACAAAACTGATTCTGGATAAAGGGGTGCATCAGGTTGTTGATCTTCCTTGCGGCTATACAGCAAGAGGAATTAAATTGGCAAAAAGCAATATCCGGTACTTCGGATTCGATCTTCCGGCTGCCGCTGAAGCTTTGGGAACTGCGGTAACAAAGGTTATCGGCAATAATGCTTACATCAAATACTGCGCGGTGGATGCTACAAATTATAATTCCCTCAGAAAGGCATTGGGAGACGCGGAAGGAGAGCTTTTCATCACCACAGAAGGGCTGCTGATGTACTTCACACAGAATGAGCTGGAGACAGTATTCGGGAATATTAGAAAGCTGTTGTCGGAATTTGGAGGAAGATGGGTTACGATAGACAGTGAGCTTGATTTTGCTCAAAAGGCAATCATGAAGCTCTTATGCGAGGACCTGCCTAAAGAGCAGGCAGAACAGGTAGGACCGATAGTATCTAAGCTTGCCGAATCCATGTCAAAAACAAAACTTCTTAACAATATACTCTATGATTCAGATAATAAGAAGGCAAAACAATTTGTTTCGGATATGGGTTTTGATATGGAAATAATCCCTATGAAAGAATATCTGCCTGAATCCCTTGATTCATTTAAAGGGTTGCCGGAAGATATCCGCAAGAAAGCAATGGATGCACTGGCATCTGTGAATTTCTGGGCAATGACCGTGAAACCTAAAATAAAAGAAGAGTTTAATCTTGATGAGAAAAGCTTTAAGGCCGATGTGAAGCTGTCTGATGGTATGCTGAAAATAGTTCTTTCCGGCCGCCTTGACACTATCACTGCTCCCGGGCTCCTTTCGCTATATAAAGAAATAGAAAATAAAGACAAGATAGACGGGATATGCATAGACATGAAAAACCTGGAATACATCTCTTCGGCAGGTCTCCGTGTTCTATTAATTATTAGGAAAGGAATCCATACTGGGGCGAATCTCAGCTTGGTCAACATGACCGATACTGTGAGAGAAATAATAGAAACAACTGGATTTGACACCATAATGTGTTAAATATGCATAGGGAGTTAAGTTATTCCGCGCGCATACCGATATAATAGAAAAGTGTTCAGGCATGGTGAAAATTCGTGCAAAAATAGGGGCAAAAATTTTTTTTAAAAAATACTTGCCATTATATCGCGTGAATGTTATACTATGTTTGAATTATAAATTGGAGGGGAGTAAACTCGGGCCGTAGGTTCGGGTCCCCCAAAACAAAGGAGAACAAAGAAAATGAAAAAACTTTTAGTTTTGGCTATGGTTCTTGTACTCGCAGCACCTCTGTTCGCAGAGATGACAATCTTTGGCGAGTTCGACTATTACATGGTTAATGGTTTTGAGAAAGATGGCGGAGACAATGGTAACTCTTTCGTTGACAATTGGGACAAGGGAGAGGTTGACTTCAAGGGTACAATCGGCGACTACTCACAGATCAGAATTGAGCTTGAGGAAGATGGCGACTGGAACAGAGGAAATGGAACATACCCAGAGGGAACTCCATCCTTCAACTATTTCCGCGTTGTAACAGACTGGGGAAAATTCTTCGGCCTTGACGGAATCGGAATCAAGACAGACATCGGTCTGAACAGCTGGGAAACATTCGATAACGTAGACTTCACAGGTTACAACTATGAGAACGCTGATAGCGAACTCTTCATTGGAAACCCATCTACAACAAAAGACTTCGGTGCTAAGATCTCTGCTGACTTCGTAGAAGGTCTGGTACAGCCTTACTTCGCATGGCAGTTCGACACATTCGGTGTTAAGGACGGCGGCGACTTCGAGTTTGAGTGCCTCATTGGTTCTGGATTCGATTTCAACTCACTGGGTCTCCCACTCTGGTTAGAGGCTTATTTCTATAACTCACCAGCAGAAGATCTTAACACATTCGGTGTTGAGGCTATGTATGACCTGGCTATCGGCGACATGAACTTCAAGATTGGTGGTTTCCTCCTTTCTGATACAAATGGCGACGACAGAGGAGAGTCTTGGGGCTTAGGTATTGGATTTGAGGCATTCGGTGCAGCAATCAACGTATCTGGCGGTGGATATTTCGGCGAAGACTACTGGGGAGAGAATTCTGCATTCTCCGTACTCGGTATCGATGCTGAGTACTTCTTCCTTGACTGGTTAGGAGTTAACGCAGGTGCTTCCTTCGCATTTGGCGATTTCAAAGAAGTTGCATGCGGCGACGAGGCATTCCAGTCATTCGAAGTTGGCGTTGTTGTAAAACCAGACAAGGGCGTTTGCTACAAGCTTGGTTACATCTATGCTAACGAAGACGCTGTTGCAGGCGGAAGACTTGTTACAAGAACTCTTAACACCAAGAAACTTGCTGGCGAGAAGGGCGGACTGTACTTCGTAACAAAGATCGACTTCTAATTTAACCATTAGTTAGAAATCAGGCCTCCGGGGTTGCCCGGAGGCTTTTTTTGTGCCTAGTGGGTTAACTTTTTTATCTTATTTCTATATACTGTGACACATGATCAGTACAAGCAGCATTACACTAAAATATGGAGAGCGCATCCTGTTTAAGGATGTGAACCTCAAGTTCGCACCTGGCAACTGCTACGGCCTTATCGGGGCTAACGGTGCCGGTAAATCCACATTCCTAAAGATCCTCTCTGGCGAGATTGAGCCATCTGAGGGCGTTGTCACCATCACCCCAGGCGAGCGTATGTCGGTGCTCAAGCAGAATCACTTCGAATTTGACGAATATACAGTCATGCACACCGTAATCATGGGTTACAAGAAGCTCTATGATGTGATGGTGGAAAAGGATGCCATCTATGCAAAAGAGAACTTTACCGAGGAGGACGGCATAAAGGCATCGGCCTTGGAGAGCGAGTTTGCCGAGATGAACGGCTGGGAGGCTGAGCCTGAGGCTGCTACCCTGCTGGCTGGGCTGGGTATTCCCGAGGAGATGCACAACAAGCTGATGAAGGATTTGGACGGCGGCGACAAGGTGCGTGTTCTTCTGGCGCAGGCCCTTTTCGGAAACCCCGATATATTGCTTCTGGACGAGCCCACCAACCACCTGGACCTTGAGTCTATCACATGGCTTGAGGATTTCTTAAACCACTACAGCAACACTGTGATTGTTGTTTCCCACGACCGTCACTTTCTTAACTCTGTGTGCACACATATTGCCGACATCGACTTCGGCCAGATCAAGCTGTACGCTGGAAACTACGACTTCTGGTACATGGCAAGCCAGCTGGCCGCAAAGCAGCGCAAAGACGAGAAGAAAAAGCGTGAAGACAAGATTGCCGAGATGAAGGAGTTCATCCAGCGGTTCGCTTCCAACGCAGCAAAGTCCAAGCAGGCCACATCCCGAAAGAAAGTGATCGAGAAGCTGACCCTTGAGGAAATGCCCTCTACTTCCCGCAAGTTCCCATATATAAGCTTCAAGCCGGAGCGTGAGTGTGGACGCAATATTCTAGATGTTAAGAACATCTCGAAGAGCATTGAGGGAGTAGATATCTTAAAGGACTTCTCGCTCAATGTGCAGAACGGCGACAAGATTGCATTTGTAGGCCCTGACCACCTGGCTAAGACTACCCTTTTCCAGATTGTCGCGGGCGAGCTCAAGCCCGATTCCGGCAGCTATGAGTGGGGTCTGACCATCAAAGTGGCCTACTACCCTAAGGACAACTCAAGCTACTTTACCGATAAGATGAACCTGGTGCAGTGGCTCCAGCAGTACACTACATCGGATGATGAGAGCTATCTGCGGGGCTTCCTGGGAAGAATGCTATTCTCGGGCGATGAGGCCTTGAAGAGCGTGAATGTGCTTTCGGGCGGCGAGAAGGTGCGGTGCATGTTGGCCAAGATGATGCTGAGCGGTGCCAATGTGCTGATATTTGATGAGCCCACAAACCATCTGGACCTTGAGTCGATACAGGCGCTGAATACAGGACTCACCGAGTTTACCGGCGTAATTCTGATGAATACACACGACCACCAGTTTGCAGATACTGTAGCAAACCGGATAATCGAGTTCTGCCCGGATGGCAAGATCATAGACAAGCGGATGGGCTTTGACGAGTACCTGATGTCTGAAGATGTGAAGGCACTCCGGGACTCCATGTATCATGAGCACCAGAGACTTTCTATCTAAGCCCTATACTGTGCGGCTTGAGAAGCTCCTCTCCAACGGCTGCTGTCTGGCCCATGTGGACGGCATGGCCGTCTTTATCCCCTACGGGATACCGGGCGAAGAGGTGCAGATAGAGATAACTGAATCAAAGAAAGGCTACCTTGTTGGGCGCATAACCGGGATCTCCGACTCTTCGCCCGACCGAGTACTACCGCCCTGCCGACTCTTCGGCAGGTGCGGCGGCTGCACGCTGCAGCATATAAGCTACAGCCGGCAGCTGGAACTGAAACGGGCGATGCTGCTCGAGGCGCTGTCGCGCACGGGCCACCTGAGCGAAGCCGCCCTGGCTGCGGTACCCGTGAGGGTGCACCCGTCGGAGCCCTACGGCTACCGGGTGCGGGTGCAGCTGCATCCGGCCCAGGGCGGCGGTGTGGGGTTCATGGCCCGTAATGCCAACACTGTGCTCCGGGCCTCCAGCTGCAACACCTGCTGCCCCGGCCTGAACCGGCTCCTAGCCGGCGGTGGTGCGGATGGCGCGTCGGATGGCACCTTGGGAGCAACCCCCGAGGCCTCCGGCCTTGCGATAACTGAGCGCACCACCTTCTTCGCCCCGGACGGGGAGCAGGTGTTCAGTGCAGCCGACGGGGATAAAGCCCTGGATATAGAGATAAAAGGAAAGAGCCTGAAGGCCAGCCCCCAGTGTTTCTTCCAGAGTAACCGCACCATGTTTGAGAAGATGTTGGGCGTGCTGGACGGCATGGTGTCAGATGGTGACACATGGCTTGACCTATACTCCGGCATCGGCGTGCCAGGCATCTTCTTTACAGACCGGTTCAGTCAGCTTATATTTGTAGAGGAAAGCCCTGTTTCGGCCCGGTATGGAGCGCTCAATACGCTGCCCCACCCCAACTGCAGGTTCTTCAATATGAAGTGTGAGGATTTTGCCCTCTCCAAGCGGCGTTGCAGGCATGCCGATGCCGTCTTCGCAGACCCGCCCCGCACAGGGCTCTCAGAGACAGTGCGGCAGTATTTGCTTAAGCTGAAAGCACCCAAGCTCTACTACCTTTCCTGCAACTTTGTCACCTTGGCCCGGGATCTGGGAGAGCTGGTGCGGGGCGGCTACCGGATAGAGAGCTTTGACATGTTCGACTTTTACCCGCAGACTGCCGACATGGAATGTTTAGTAGGAGTATCGTATGAATCTTAAGGAACTTCGTAAAGAGATTGACGCGGTAGACCGCGAAATCGTGGCCCTGTTCGAGAAGCGCATGGAGATATCAGAGCGCATCGCCTCCTGCAAGCAACAGGCAGGAATGCCTGTCCGCGATGAAACCCGGGAAGCCGAGAAAATAGCACAGGTGCAGAACCTTGCCCGCACCGACTTTTGCAAAGAGAACATCGGAGAACTCTTTACTTTACTTATGGCTTTAAGCCGCAAACTGCAGGAAGAGAAAAACAAAACAACCTTGCAGTAATGCAAGATTTTGATTATAGTTAATCCGTTGGTCCACTAGCTCAGCTGGATAGAGCGCCTCCCTCCTAAGGAGGAGGTCACCCGTTCGAATCGGGTGTGGATCAACTTTTTTTTGCCTTCTTCTCTTCGGCCTTCACCTGGTTCCAGAGTTTCAGCACCTCTTCGGGAGTACTTGCCTTGGCATCGCCGAAAATGTGGGGATGACGGCGTATCAGTTTCTCGTTTACGCCGGAGAGTACATCAGCCATTGTGAACTTGCCTTCCTCGGCCTTGATCTGGGTTATCATGGCAGCCACCAGGAGCACATCTCCCAGCTCCTCGGCAAGGTTCGCATCATCCTTGTTGTCGATGGCATCAACTGCTTCCTGAGCCTCTTCCAAAAGGCTTTTCCGCATGGTCTCGGCAGTCTGTTTCCTGTCCCAGGGGCAACCATCGGGAGCCCGCAATTTTTCTATAATGCCGCAGAACTTCTCAAACAGCTCTTTCCTCTCTTCCATAATCACCTCACAGCACCTGTAAAATAAAGGTCTTGAGATACTGTCCCTCGGGGAAGGACATCTTAAGGGTGTGGTCGGCAGGCTGGGAAAGAACATCCAGGATGCGGACATCACGGCCGCTCTGACCGGCGGCAATCCGGACACAGTCCCTGAAATCCTCCATTGTCACAGCGCCGGAGCAGGAGCTGGTTATGAGGATATTGCCGCTTTCAAGCTTCTCAAGGCATTTCCGGTTAAGCCGTACATAGGCCTTGCGGGCCTGCTCCACCGCATCGTGGCTCTTGGCAAAGGCGGGCGGGTCGCACACAATTATATCATAGGAGCCGGGGCGCACCATATCTAGGTATTCGAACACATCCCGATTCACAGTCTTAACATCGCAAGACTTCTCCCCAATCTTATTCAGGCGCACCATCTCCTTAAGTAGCGACAGCGCCTTGTCGGAGACATCCACGCCAGTAACCTGCGCCGCCCCGCCGTATGCAGCCGAGAGGGAGAACCCGCCCGAGTTGCAGAACAGGTCCAATACCTTGGCCCCCTTTGCCAAGCCACGGAGGGCCAGCCGGGCAGAGCGCTGGTCCAGGAAGAAGCCTGTCTTCTGGCCGCTCTGGCATAGTGCTATCATCTTGAGGCCGTTCTCGAAGAATATGGCTTTGTCTATGCTTTCTCCGAAAGTAACCTCAGGGGCGCGAGAACCGTCATCATAGCGCTTTACCACACATTTTGGGGAAAGTACCTGGACCAGTGCCTCTGTGATTAAAGAAGAGGCGTTTTCGAAGCCCTCGGCCCCCAGCTGGAATACAGCTATGCTGCCGAACACATCCACGATAAGGCCTGGGAATCCGTCGGCATCGCTGTGCACCAATCGGAAGCCGGTGGTATCGGAGCCCAGGAGCGCCCGCTTCTGCTGCAGCAGTTTCTTGAACCGTAATGCAAAAAATTCCTTGGTAAAGCCCTCTATGTGCTCCCGGCTGACCATGCGTACCCGGATGCTGTTCCGGCCATGATAGGTGCCGGTACCCAGCAGGGCGCCATCGGCAGAAAAAACATCAACAAGAGAACCATCCTTCAGTTTGAGGGCACGATCCACATCACGCTCTATAGCGCCGGAGAAAACCCAGGGGTGGCCCCCCTTCAGTGGCATATCACGGCCCTTCTTAAGAACAACTTTCGGCAAAGACATAGCTTCTCCTTACGGCTTCTTGTCGCCCAGATACTTGAAGTACTCTATTCCTGTGGAGAGTATCTTGTTGAATGCAGGCACTGTCTGTTTGTAGCTTTCCATAAGGCGCCAGAATTCGAAGAACTCCTCATCCTTGGAATAGGCGTCGGCATAGATGGCGGTAGCCTCGGCATCGGCCTGTCCCTTGATCTCGTTAGCCTTCTTGTTGGCCTCGGAGATTATGGACATCCGCTCGTTAGTAAGGCGTCCCAGCCACTCAAGCTTCTTTCCCTCTCCATAGGAGCGGTAAGCCTGGGCTATCTGGTTTCTGTCCTTGATCATCCTCTTGTAGACGCTTTCGGTAAGGTCGTCGGAATACTTGATCTGACGCAGGATAATATCAATAAGCTCAACGCCGAACTCTGGGGTAAGGCGGCTTGCTGCCACCAGCATCTCCTCGGACAGGGCATTACGTCCAACCTCGATGGAATCGTAGATAACTATAGTCTGAGTCTGGCCTGACGGGTCCTTAAGAACCTGCTTCTTGGCACCGTTCTCAAGCCCTTCCTCGATGCTGTCCTCTATGCTCTCTCCCTCCACCATCAGTTCCGACTCGCGCTTGATCTCGTTGATGACGTTGGAGTTACGCACAACTTCCCGCAGGAAGTTCTGGGATATTACAGTTCTGAGTGACGATTCGATAATCTCATTAAGCCTTCCCTGGGCTGCAGTGATAGTGGTTACAGAGGCGTAGAACTTGGCCGGGTCCACAATCTTCCACCGTGCGGTGGCATCTACCCAGACGAAAAGCTTCTCCCTAGTCGGGATACGCTGGGATTCACCGTCCCATGCCATTATCTTCTTAGGGTACTTGGTCACCTTGTCCACGATAGGAACCTTGAACTTGAGACCAGCGTTGTATTCTGTCTTTATGATGCGTCCGAAGCGGGCAACAATAGCCTGCTCGCCCTCGGAAAGGATGTACATAGGGCCTGCTGCCACAAAAAGGATAACCAGCACAATCAGTGCGCCCAGGGTAATCTTGATGTCATTCTTTTTAGCTGTCATCTTGCACCTCCCTGGCTCTGAAGGTTCTTGAACGGCAGGAAGTTCTCCAGGTTCTTGTCCACCAGGTCTCCTGCGTTGCCACTCTTGAGTACAGACTCGATCATCTCGATGTAGAGCCGTGTCTTGGTTATATCCTTGCTCTTTGCATATTCTTCATATACTGAGTTGAAGCGGGCTGCCTCTCCCTGAGCCTGATTGACGCGTTCCTTGGAGTAACCCATGGCCTCCTGTACTATCTGGTCGGCCTGTCCGCGGGCTTTCGGAATCTCGTTGTTGTAGGCCTCTTTGCCTTCGTTGATGAAGCGGTTCATATCCTGCTGAGCCTTGGTCACATCCTCAAAGGCATCCTGCACTTCACCCCGTGGCGGAACTATGTTACGCAGCTTTACCGCGATGACATTGATACCCAGGTTGTAGCTGCCCAGAACACTGTTCATAAGCTCCTGGCCCTGGATCTCTATGTTGTTACGTTCCTCGCCTATTACATCCATGATAGTGCGGTCGCCCACCAGCATGTTGAGGGTGGACTGGGAGATATCGCGGATTGTCTTTTCTTTCTCCAGCACGTTGAAAAGCCATGCCCTTGGATCTGTGATACGGTACTGGATGATCCACTCCACATCCACTATGTTCAGGTCGCCTGTAAGCATCACAGATTCGTCCGGATAGTCGTTGGTCTGGCTTCCGCCATACTCGTTGGTCCTGAATCCGAAGGACATATTCTGGATCACCTGGGTGGGCACATTGTAGTTGCGCTCAATGCCGAAAGGAAGCTTCATATGAAGGCCCGGGCCGGTGATACGGTTGAATTTTCCAAGTAAAAGTATTACTGCCTCTTCCCGCTGGTCCACCTGATAGATACCTGTTGCCAGCATTCCCACAATAAGGACACCAAGGATGATGGTGGTGAGGGTCTTGCGGCTTGGCATCTTGAACTGGGGCGGTCTGTAGGTGAAAGGAGACTGTCTGTCGCTCATTCTTTACTCCGTCTATTATTCTTTTCTTAAATATATAAAGAATTTGAACAAAAAAAAAGGGGCTACTTTACGTAACCCCTTCTTGAACAATGTTAAAACTCAGGCCTTTGTAAGGAATCCCCTCTTAAGGCATGATGTACAAATCTTTACTGTAATAATTCTTCCATCAATAACTGTTCTCATCTTAAGAAGATTTGGTTTCCATACTCTCTTTGTCTTATTCTGTGCGTGGCTTACATTGTTTCCGGTCATAACGCCTTTTCCACATATATCACATCTTCTAGCCATTTCTTCACCTCGTCTTGGTAGATTATCAAGTTTATCTTTTTTTGTAAATAGCAATCAGCAAAAGTTTTTGTTTTTTGAGCCCTCACATACTTCCCAGACCATAATCGGCCAAAGCCAGGGGGAATTGTTGAGGGTGTCAAAAACAGATGCCTGATTCTCCTGGGGCAGATTTGACATATGATGAAGGAATATATCCCATTGATCATCAGTGATCTTATTCATAAGTTCTTTTGCCTTGGCAGATCTCTGATAAAAGTTTCCGCAGATATCCATCCATTGGTCAAAAACCCGGCTTTCAATATGGCAGCGCTCTTCCGGATCAGTTTTCCCCAGCCAATCTGGAATGTTTTCCCCCACAATCTTTCCACATTCAAGGGCTTCTGAAATGCCAGATCCCCAAATCGGGTCAACACAACCTGCAGCATCTCCCACCTTGAAAAGGCCATGCATGGCAAAAGATCTGTGGTGTACACTATGAAGCGGTACCTTGCCGCCGCATATGGTCCTGATCTTGGCATGAGGGTTATTCCTGAAGATGAAATCCAGCAGTTTCTGATGCAGGGAAAGGCCTTGAGCGGCCCTTGTCGGAATTCCAAAACCGATGTTCACAGCATCATCATCCCTAGGAAATATCCAGCCGTATCCATCAACGAAGGGAGAGCCGTAGAAAAACTGTAAAGCATCTTTATCGCAGGGAACACCCTCTGCAACAGCAAAAATGGCAAGAGCCATATTCTCATCGCCCGACTCTATTCCCTTAAGACAAGGTATATCCCGGGTAATCCGACCACCCGGTCCAGTGGCATCAACAACTATAGGAGCTGAAATTATTTTATGTTCTCCCCCTTTCTCAACTGTCACATCCCACCAGCTGTCTCTGCGTGCAAGAG
>JAEEGH010009998.1_pt1 | contig 21900 bp, 17 predicted proteins | sample 9134181 | NCBI WGS metagenome assembly JAEEGH01 (sample SAMN16246544, study PRJNA631951) | gut metagenome | biome: gut microbiome; feature: rumen; material: DP-attached | host: Bos | place: Iran: Karaj | collected 2018-10
CTCTGCGGACGGCAGGTCTCGCTGCTCGTGATCACCGCGCTCCTCACGATCATCGGCTATTCGGTGAACGACACGATCGTCGTGTTCGACCGCATCCGCGAGGACCTGCGCCGCGACCAGAAGAGCGGGTTCAAGGATCTCTGCAACCGCGCCCTCAACGAGTGCCTGAGCCGCACGGTGATCACCTCGATCACCACGTTCTTCGCGGTGCTCGCGCTCTTCGCGTTCGGCGACGGCTCGATCTTCGACTTCGCGCTGACGATGCTCATCGGCGTCATCGCGGGCACCTACTCGTCGGTGTTCATCGCGACGCCCATCATGATGTGGTTCTACAAGGGCCGTCGCCCGAAGTTCACGGCCGAAGGTACCTCGAAGTGATGCGGATGTGGATCCCGTCGAGCACCAGACCGTCGGGGTCGTTGAACCCCATGTGACGACGTTGACGCTGCCGTCCGGGGGCTTTCGCCTCGAAGACGGCGGCGCGCTCGCGCGGATCGACGTGGCGTGGGAGGCATGCGGGCGCGAGACGCCCGCGAACGACAACGTCGTATTCATCTGCCACGCGCTCACGGGCGACGCGCACGTCGCGGGACACCGTCCCGGCGAGGAGTCCGCGAGCGGCTGGTGGGATTCCATCGTCGGCCCCGGCAAGGCCATCGACACGAACCGCTACCGCGTGGTCTGCGCGAACGTGCTCGGCGGCTGCAAGGGAACAACCGGCCCGTCCTCCGTCAACCCCGCCACCGGCCGTCCCTACGGGTCTTCGTTCCCGCGTTTCACGATCGGCGACACGGTGGAGGTCTACCGCGCGTTTCTGCGCGAGATCGGCGTCACGCATCTCGCGGGCCTCGTGGGCGGCAGCTTCGGCGGCATCCAGGTGCTTGAGTGGATCACCGCGCATCCGGGCGAGGTGGACAAGGCGGTGATGATCGCCTCCGGCGCGGCGCTCAACGCGCAGGCGCTTGCGTTCGACATTGTGGGACGCTACGCGATCACGCTCGATCCTGGCTGGAAGGGCGGCGACTACTACGACGACGGCCCCGGCCCGCGCATGGGCCTCGCGCAGGCACGCCAGGTCGCGCACATCACCTATCTCTCTCTTGACCTCCTCAACCGCCGCTTCGGGCGCAAGCAGCAGGAGGACTGGCTCAAGCGCGGCCAGGAGTGGCTGGAGACGCACGCCGCGCGCTTCGGCACCACGTTCGCGATCGAGAGCTACCTTGAGTACCAGGCCCGCAAGTTCCTCGCGCGCTTCGACGCGAATTCCTATCTTCAGATCACGCACGCGATGGACCGCTATGACGCGGCCGCGAAGTACGGCTCGCTCGACGAAGTGTGCCGCCGCATCACGTCGCGTCTCCTGCTCGTCTCCATCTCCGGCGACTGGCTCTTCTCCGAGGAGCAGAGCCGCGTGATCGCCTCGGGAATGCTGCGCCAGGGGAAGTCCGTCGCCTACGCCCACCTCGACATCAAGGTCGGCCACGACGGCTTCCTCACGCACACGAAGGAACTCGGCAAGCTGATGGGCGGCTTCTTCGGCGACGCGTCGCGCACGGTCTTCCCCGAGAAGCGCCGCGCCCTCGAGTCCGTCATGGCGCTCGTGCCCGACGGCGCGCGCGTGCTCGACGTCGGCTGCGGCTCGGGCTCGCTCCTCCACCTCCTGCGCGACGAGAAGCACGTGCGCGGCACGGGCATCGAGATCGACGGCGAAAAGATCGCAACCGGCGTCGCGGACGGACTCAACGTGCTGTTCGACGACGCGGACACCGGCCTTGACCTCATCCCCGACGGCGCGTACGACGTGGCCGTTCTCTCCGAGACGCTCCAGACCGTCAAGTACCCGCGCGAGCTCCTCACGCGCCTTCTCGACAAGGCGGGCGAGGCGGTTGTCGCGTTCCCCAACTTTGCGTCCTATCGCATCCGCCTGCTGCTGCTCTTCCGCGGCCACCTGCCCGTGAACCCGCAGCTGCCGTTCGAATGGTACGACACGCCCAACATCCACGTCGTCACGCTCAAGGACTTCCGTGCGCTCTGTGCGAAGAGCGGACTCGAGATCCGCGAGATCCGTGCCGAATCCAACCACTTCCTCGGCCGCATCCTCTGCGCGCTCGGGCTGAAGAACCTCGGCGCGTCGCGCATCGTCGCCCGCGTCGCCCGCGCGGGAGCCGAAAAGCGCGGGTGACATCCCGGTGACATTCCGCTTGCGCGCGCGCCAATCTTTCGCTACAATATCCGCCAACAGCCATGACATCGAATGACGAATATGTGTTGCAGCTCCTGCGCGAAGCGGGGTATGTGACGGCCGAACAGCTCGAAGCCGCCTCAACGGCGATGCGCGAGGGCAACGAGACCACGCTTGACGTGCTCGTCGCCTCGGGCGCCGTGACGGAGGACGACGTGCTCGGCACGATCGCCGACCAGTTCGGCATCAAGTACGTGAGCATCGACCCCGCCGCGATTGACGCCGAGGTGGCGAAGGAAATCTCGCCGGAGATCGCTCATAAGTACGGCGTGGCGCCCGTGATGAAGGACGCCGACTCCGTGACCGTGGTTCTCTCGGATCCGATGGGCTACGACGCGATCGATTCGCTGCGGTACGTCCTGCAGGGCAAGGACGTGCAGGCCGTCCTCGCGCCGGCCGAGGAAGTCAAGGCCGTGATGGAGAAGCTCTACCCCACGGGCGGCGACCAGATCACGACGCGCGACGGCGACGAGTACGGCAGCGCCGAGGACGGCGAGGGCGACGGCGACGACACGCCCGTGATCCGCCTCTGCTCGCTCATCCTCTCCAACGCGATCAAGATGAAGGCGTCCGATATCCACCTGGAGCCGATGGAGAAGGAGTTCCGCGTGCGCTACCGCATCGACGGCGCGCTCCGCAAGATGGACTCGCCGCCGAAGCGCCTGCAGGGCGCGATGATCTCGCGCTTCAAGATCATGTCGAAGATCAAGATCTCCGAGAAGCGCATCCCGCAGGACGGCCGCATCCAGATCAACGTGGGCGGGCGCGACCTCGACCTCCGCGTGTCGACCGTGCCCACGAACCACGGCGAGTCGATCGTCATGCGTATTCTCGACAAGTCGAACCTCGCGCTCGGCCTGCCGCAGCTCGGCTTCCTCTCGGACGACCAGTCCAAGTTCGAGCGCTTCATCCACCTTTCCGACGGCGTGGTGCTCGTCACCGGCCCTACCGGCTCCGGCAAGTCCACCACCCTCTACGCCGCCCTCGGCCAGATCAACCTCCCCGACCGCAAGATCATCACCGTAGAGGACCCTGTCGAATACCAGATGTCCGGCATCAACCAGGTGCAGGTGAACCGCGACGTCGGCCTCGACTTCTCGGCGGCCCTCCGTTCCATCCTGCGTCAGGCGCCGAACATCGTGATGATCGGAGAAATCCGTGACTCGGAAACCGCCGACATCGCCATGGAAGCGTCGCTCACGGGCCACCTCGTGTTCTCCACCCTCCACACCAACGACGCGCCGTCGGCCGTGACCCGTCTCACGGATATGGGCGTGAAGCCGTTCCTCGTGGCGTCGGCCATGCGCGCGGCACTCGCGCAGCGTCTCGTCCGCGCCATCTGCACCAAGTGCAAGGAGGAGTACACCATCACGGACCGCGACAAGAAGATGCTCGGCCCCCTCGCTAAGCTCGCCCCGGACAAGATGTACATCGGCAAGGGCTGCTCGGCCTGCAACGGCGGCTACAAGGGCCGAAAGGGCATCTTCGAGATCTTCGAGGTTGACGACACGATCCAGCGACTCATCTTCGACCACGCCCCGACGTCCGTCCTCCGCGAGCGCGCCCGCGAAATGGGCATGCGCACGCTGCGCGAGGACGGCATGCTCAAGGTCGCCTCGGGCATGACCTCCCTCAAGGAGGTCCTCCAGGCCACCATGGGCGACGCCGACTAGTTCCAGATCCGCTCCGTCTTGCGGTCACCGCGGGGATTTGGTAGAATCATCCCGACAGGACACAAGGAGCAGAAAGAAAATGGTAACTTACGATTATACGGGCGTCGTGGAAGTCATCGGCGAGACGAAGGCATTCGGCGCGAACGGATTCACGAAGCGCGAGCTTGTCGTCGGCAATGACGTCGATTCACCGAACAAGTATCCCAACCCCGTGCTGTTCACCTTCAAGAAGGAGCGGTGCTCGCTCGTCGATGCAGTCAAGCAGGGAGACCGCGTCAAGGTCCAGTTCACGATCGACGGACGCCGCTGGGACGGTCCCAACGGCACGCGCTACTTCACCGACCTCACCGGCTGGAAGATCGACGTCCTCAACGCCGACGGCACGGCCACAGAGCCGGTCCCAGTGCCGCAGCCCGCTGAAGCGCCGGCCGACGTTGATGCCGGAGACCCCGACGACCTGCCGTTCTGAGCGGTGAGCAAGACCTGGCAGGAGCTGCTTTCGCTCGGCGGCACGTACCTTGACGGCAAGGGCGTGCCGGACGCCTCCGTGGCGATGGAGCTGCTGATGGCGCGCCTGCTGAAGTGCGGGCGCGGCTTTCTTTCTCCGCACCTCGCGCAAGTTCCCGAGGAACGCCTCGTTGCGGCCATGCGGCGCGGCATGGCGCGCCTCGCCGCAGGCGAGCCGATCCAGTACGTGCTTGGCGAATGGGATTTCCGCTCGCTCACCCTCGCGTGCGACCGGCGCGCGCTCATTCCCCGACCAGAGACCGAGGAGCTCGTCACGCGCGTCCTCGCCTTCGCCAAGACCTGCGGCAACGAGAGGCCGTTCGTCGTGGACGTCGGCACAGGTTCCGGCTGCATCATCCTCTCTCTCGCACGCGAGATGGCAGACGGTATCTTCCTCGGCATAGACATATCGGCGGCCGCCATCGCGCTCGCCACGGAGAACGCCGCCCGCTGCGGCCTCGCCGACAAGGTGAAGTTCGCGGTCGCGGACGGACTCGACGACTTCGACGAGCCGGAGACGATCGACATCCTCGTCTCCAACCCGCCGTACATCCCGACGGCGGAGTGCGCGACGCTCGACCCGCGCATCCGCAACTTCGAGCCGATGAACGCGCTCGACGGCGGACGCGAGGGGCTTGACTTCTACGACCGCCTGATCGGCGACGCCATCAACCTGCTGCGCCCCGGCGGCGGCGTATTCTTCGAGATCGGCGACGGCCAGGGCTCCGCCCTCCAGAAGCGCCTCTTCGACGCTGGCTTCGACAGCATACGCATCGAGTCCGACTACGCCGGCCACGACCGCTACGCTAGCGCCGTGCTGCCCTGATCACCCTGCATCGTCACAGGAGTATTTCTCGGCGGCTGATTGCATGTTATGCCACAATATGATAGACTCATTTTTACCATTCTCCTTTTAGAGGAGGAAAGCAAAAATCGGTCTAATGGGCATAACTAACACCAGCATCGGCATTGCCGCCGCACTAGGGTCCACCGCCTCGTGGGCGCTATGTGGTGTCTTGTTCAAAAAGCTGGGAGAAAGGCTCGATCCGGTGGGGATGACCACCGTGAAGTCGCTAGTGGCGGCAATCCTGCTAGCCCCGGTCCTGTTCTTTGCCGGCGGGGCGCATGCCGAGGGGCGTGACCTGCTGCTGCTGGCGGCGAGCGGCGTGATCGGAATCGCGATCGGCGACTGTTTCTTCTTCGCGGCGCTGGGACAGCTTTCGCCGCTACTGCTCACGATCCTGCTCCTCACATGTCCCAACGTGTTCACGGGTGTTCTGGGCGTTCTGTGCCTTGGCGAGATGCCATCCTTGCCGGCATGGTGCGGAATCGGATTGATCATCGCGGCCACGGCGCTTCTGATGTTCCCGGTGGAGGCAGGCGAGGGAGGCAAGTCGACCATCAAGGGAGTTCTGTTCGGCGTGGTCGCCTTCATCTGCTCTTCTGTCTCGACGGTGATCGCGAAGCCGGTGATGACGGGGGAGGCGGGCGTGTCCCCTTTCGCCGTCACGTTCTACCGGATGGCGGCTGGCGGATTTGCGCTGGCGCTGTTCGGGCTCTTCGCGGGCCGCGTCTCCGCCTGGGCCAAGCCTTTTGCGGACAAGCGCTACGGGGCCGGCTTTCTGGGCGTGACGGCGGTGGTGGCGTTTGGCGGGTTCGGCCTTTCGATGGCGGCGTTCAAGTACCTCGACGTCGTGGTGGCCGGGGCGCTGCTGAGCCTCGAGCCGCTGTTTGTCCTGCCGTTCATGGCGGCGTTCGGACACCACAAGGTCAAGCCTCGTGAGATCGTGGGGATGGCGCTGGCCGTCATCGGCGTCATGTTCATAACCTTCGGAGCAAAATGAGAAAAGGAGCTGTCAAGAAATGAACCTGGACGATCTAGTGAATCTCGCGGACAAGCGCGTGGACGACTTTCACGAGATGGTAAGGCTTGGCCTTCATTGCAAGCACGGGGATTTCGTCCCGGCCGTGCATTACCCGCCGATCACGAAGTATCCGCCGATCGACCAGGAGGAGATGTTCAGGGGGTACACGCCGCCGGAGAACGGCCTCATGGACGTCTACTATCACATCCCCTTCTGCCCCAAGCGCTGCATCTACTGCCACTATCCCTCCCAGTACGGGGCTAGCGACTGCGAGAAGGACCGCTACATAGACGCGATGTCGAGGGAGATCGACATATACAAGGCGCAGCTCGGCATGGACAAGATCAAGCTCCGCGTGGCCCTCGCCGGCGGAGGGACCCCCACGGACCTCACGCCGAAGCAGCTCGACCGCTTCCTCAAGATGTTCACGTCGAAGTGCGACATGTCGCAGCTCCGCCAGTTCAACTACGACGTCGATCCCTGGACGCTGGTGGGGCCGGACGGACACGAGCGTCTCAAGATCATGCGCGACTACGGCGTCGACCGGCTCACGATCGGCATCCAGTCCCTGAACGAGGACATCATCCGCAAGATGAACCGGGCCCACGACAAGAAGACCGCGCTGGAGTCCATCAAGAACACGCTCGCCTACGGATACCAGCTCGACATCGAGTTCATCTTCGGCTATCCCGGACAGACGCTCGAGAACTGGTACGAGGACCTGAAGGAGATGGTGACGCTCGACTCGCACGAGATCCAGTTCTACCGGCTCAAGGTGGAGGCGTACGGCGACCAGCAGGGCCTAATCAAGAAGGTGGAGCAGATACATCCGGAGGACGTGCCGCCGGTCGACGACACGATGCGCATGAAGCAGATGGCCATCGACTATCTCGCCGAGCACGGCTACCACGAGAACCTGCGCAGGGTGTTCACGAAGAAGAAGGAGCACATATCGCTCTACGCCTACAACCAGTGCTGCATGCTGTTCGACCAGATGAGCTTCGGGCAGACGGCGTTCTCGTCGCTGCGCGACCGCTTCGTGCTGAACACCCAGCACTTCGACGAATACTATCGGAAGATCTCCGAGGGCAAGCTGCCGTTCAACCGCGGATACGTGCGCGACGCAGAGGCACAGCAGCGCTGGTGCATCATACTGCCGCTCAAGAACTGGACCTTCCGCAAGAACCATTTCAAGAGCATGACGGGGGTGGACGTAGAGACGACGAAGTTCTGGCCCGCGCTTCAGAAGCTCAAGCGCTTCGGACTGGTGGAGGACGCGAGCCCCAACACGCTCCGGCTGACTAAGCTCGGCTCCTTCTTCGCCGACGAGGTCGTCGAGTGCTTCTACGATCCGCGGTTCATTCCGTTCTCGCGCGAGCACTACAACGAAGGGCCGCTCAACCCGTACGTCGTCAACGACGAAATGCTGGAGCATGAAAGGGCCATGGGATGAAACGTCTTCTTACGGCAGCAGTTGCCGCCCTGGCGGGCGGTTTCGTGGGCGCGCTCATCGCGACGATGGCGATGCCCCAGAGGCAGGACGCGGCGGACGCATACCTCGCCGCGAACCGCGCGGAGGTGGAGAGGATGGTGTTCGCCGATCTGGAGAAGTACGGCATGGACGTCTATCGGCTCTACCTTGAGATATCCCAGGCCATGCCGGGGAATCCCGGATCCGACTTCGCGGTGGACAAGGCCGTGCGCAAGCTCGAGGTGACATATCCAGACTCCAACATCCGCCGCCTCGCCGACGCGCACACGGTCTACAACGCTATCCGCAAGCGCGACATGCTCCAGATCGAGAAGTACCTTGAAGAGGCGGAGCGGTCCGGACACAGGCGGCTTCTCATGCCAAACGGCTACGAGATCGAGCCCCAGCTCTTAGCGGCCCAGTACAACTACAACTTCCACGTCGGAAGGCTAGAGGAGGCAGAGAAGACCCTCGACTACCTGGCGGCGAACTTCGGAGGTAGCTTCATCTTCCAGCCGCAGGGGAAGACAATCCCGGTCGCAGACTTCATCGCCAGCCAGCGAAAGGTGCTTGAGATCCTCAAACGAAAGGAGTCGAAATGAAGAAGCTTCTTGCCGCATTGGCGGCCGCCGCATGCGCGGCCTTCGCCGAGCCTATAGAAATAGCTTCGCGCGAGTCGCTGGCGACGGCAGGCGATTTCGTGCACACGGAGCTGACCCCCGCCGGGCAGAACATAGCCTCCAACCTCTACTCTCTCCTCAGCGAGCCAGACACCCCTGCGCGCCGCGCCGCATGCGCCGCGCTGGCCGCCAAGGCCGCGGCGTTCGATCCGGACAAGCTGGCCAACCGCGAGACCATTGCTCTTGGCTGGCTTCTCGGCAAGATCGCCGAGGATCCCGCGGCGAGAAAGTTCGACGGCCATCTCGAGGAGGCGTACTGGGACTATTTCGCGCGCGAAAACTTCAACGGGCTGAAGACGTATCTGATGGCGCAGTACAAGCTGCCGGGATACGAAGGCATGGATCCCGAGAAGCTGATGATGAACCTGAACCTCTACCAGAACGCGCTCATACACAATTCTCCGTTCCGCTCCAAGTGGGAGCCGGTCGACGAGATAATGAAGCTCGTCGCGCTGAAGCCGGGCGACGCCGTGATCGACTACGGATGCCGGCAGGGATTCTACGCCGACCGATTCCGGCGGATCGTGGGAGACCGCGGCATGGTCTATTGCCTCGACAACGACCGGGGCCATATCGACTTCCTACAGAAGTACATCGTCGACTACGACTTCCCCAACATGCTCGCCACGAAGTCCACCGACGGCGACCTGGGGCTGACGTCCAACCGGGCGGACGTGCTCTTCATCAACCAGATGTACCACTTCGTCTACATCTACGCGCCGCGCCAGGAGCAGCGCAAGCTGCTCAACAGCGTCAAGAAGGTTCTCCGCCCCAACGGAAGGCTGATCGTGCTGGACAACAACCCGGTCAAGGGCGTGTCCGGCTACTCGCTCGACTCGCGCCTCGTGGTGAACCAGCTCGGCGCATACGGCTTCGAGCTCGTGAAGCGCCTGCAGCTTACGCCTGGCGTCTACTACCTGGAGTTCGCAAACCGCAAGGGGACGGACTTCGAGAAGAGCGCGGCGGACAGGTTCGGCGACGGTGAATCCCTTCTGCACATCGGCTCGCTCGACTCCTTCGAGCTCACCGCCGGCGGCATCGAGGCCGGCCGCCTCCTCTGGAACGCCCTTGAGAAGCACGACCCCAAGGAAGCCGTCAAGGCTCTTGCGCAGTATGACGCGATCATACCGAAGGAGAACTACGGCGGCGAATATACGGCGCTGGCCTGGCTGTGCACCGCGAAGTTCTTCCCGGAGCGCCTTGATCCGGCATGGACGAACAATCCCTGCCATGTGGTCTACCGCGACTTCTTCCTGAGCGACAACGCCAAGGTACTGCGCGAATACCTTCTGCGGAAATACAAGCTCCAGAAGGTGCAGGACATGAGCATATCCGCAGGCCTGGAGCGCAAGATACAGCTAGAGGACTACATCCTCTTCAACAATCCGAGACGTGAGGAGTGGGAGAGGACCAGCGAGTTCGTGAAGCTCATCGACGTGCCGGCAGGCGCGACATTCGGCGACGTCGGATGCGGGCCAGGACTGTACAGCTGGCTGGTCTCCCGCAAGGTGGGTCCTTCCGGCAAGGTGATAGCGATGGACCTGAACACCAACCACCTGGAGACTGTGAAGTACACCTGCAAGCGCTTCGGCATCGGCAACGTGGAGACGCACGTCTCAGGCGTCACGTCGCTCAACCTGCCCCCAGACACGCTGGACTCGGCCATGATGTGCTCCCTCTACCACATCATCTACGCCGAGGCGGAAGAAGAGCGGGACGCGTTCGTCAAGGATCTTGCCCGCGTGATGAAGAGGGGCGGCATCCTCTATCTCATGGACAACAGCCCAGTCACCGGCGACACTCTCCCGTACCACTCCAACTACATCGACAAGAAGCTTGTCATAGGGCAGCTGCGCCACTATGGCTTCACGCTAGTCGCAGACCACCACTTCTTGCCGCAGCGCTACCTTCTGATCTTCCGCAACGACAGGAACAGTGGCCATGAATGACAGGAAAACCATAGCGATCTCGGCGCTTGGCGCAGTTGCCGCCGTGGCTGCCGTATGCCTTTTCTTCCAGAATCGGGCGCTCAAGCAGGAGATGGCTGCGATGATGGCGGAACGCGAGGCGGCCATTCGCCGCCCGAAGATGAGGATTCCGCCGCGTCCGCCAGCGCGCCCGCGATCCCTGCGGGCAGAGCAGGTCTCGCCCACCCCTGCAGTGCGCGCAGGAAATCCGGCCGGAGAAGGCGCAATCACCGAGGAGCGTCTCGACCAGGCGGTGAATGCGCGCATCGCGGCGCTGCGGCAGAAGGCGGAGGATGCGCGCGCGCGCCGCCGCGAGGCCATCGCGGCGCTCACCCCGGAGCAGAAGGAGGTGCAACGCGAGGCGTTCATCGGAAAGATGCGCGAACGGGCGCAGCAGCGGCTCAAGGCGTTTGTGTCGAAGACGGGCCTGAACGAGAGCCAGACGGCGGCGTTCGAAAGCACGGTCTCGGCGCTTGACGCCACCCTGCGCGAGACCGCAGACACCTGGGCCGAGCAGATCCGCAAGAGCGGAACGTTCTCGCGCGACGCGCAGATAAAGTTCGTCAGCGACGTGAGCACCGTGATAAGCGCCGGCTACGGGGAAATGGACGCCACACTTCCGGAATCGTGGCGGACGGCGGACGGCAATGTCAATCTCATGGAGATCGTGGGGCCTGAGGCGTTCGCCTCCGTCGTCGATGCCCTGACGGAATCGGGGCTGGAGGACGGGCTTCAAACCATAGGTCAGATCATGGGAGGTCCCAACGGCGAAGGGCCCGACGGCGGCCCCGGCCTTGAGAACATAGAAAGCCCAGGCGTTGGCGACGGTCCAGGAGGAATGAACGGACCGGGCGGGATGGGAGGCCCCGGGAGTGGAATTGCTCCTCCAGCTGGTCGCTAACGGTCTTGTGCAGGGAGCGCTTGTCGCCTGCCTGGCAGCGGGATTCGGAATCGTTTACCGCTCGTTCAGGGTGTTCCACGTCGCGATGGGTGCCCAGTTCGTCGTTGCGAGCTATGCGTTCTACGCGGCTGCGGCGATCGCGAAGATGCCGACGGCGGTGGCCGTGGTTGTGGCGCTTGCCGCTTCCGCCGCGTTCGCCATGCTGCTGGAGTTCGCGATGTACAGACCCTTCGCGAAGAGGAGGTGCGCCGGCGGAGCGACGATGATAGCCTCTCTAGGCGCGTTGATCGTGACGGAGAACGTCATCGCCATCACGTTCGGGAACGAGGTGAAGACCATCCCCCACGCGCCTTACGGGTCGATGGCTCTTGGCGCCGTCCGCCTCACGTCGCTTCAATTGTGGCAGCTCGCCGTTTGCGCAGCGCTTTTCGCCGTCGCGGGACTCGTGGTGGCGAAAAGCCGGATAGGCAAGGCGTGCTGGGCCTTGGGCGACGAACCGGATCTTGCCCGGGCGCTTAGGCTTCCGCTAGGAAGGATCAGGACGGCGGCGATGCTGTTGGGGGCGCTGCTGGTGTCCGTTCCCGCGCTGATGGTTTCCGCCGACACCGGCATGGATCCGCACGAGGGCATGCGCTGGCTTCTCATGGCATCCATGGCGGCGTTCTTCGGCGGGCGCGACAGGTATTGGGGATGGGGCGCCGGCGCACTTGCGCTGGGACTCGCACAGGCCGCAGTCGTATGGAGGCTCCCTTCGCAGTGGGCGGACACGGCGGCCTTCGCCATGCTCCTAGGGGTGCTGGCTTTCCGTCCGCGAGGTCTTTTCGGACGGGCGAGACGGGCGGAGGAGGCGGCATGACGTACGTGCTCCATCTGGCGGTGATGCTGGGGCTGTACGGGATGCTGGCGATGTCCGCCAACATCGCGATAGGCTATGGCGGATTGCTTTCGCTGGCGACGGCAACCTTCTACGGCATAGGCGCATACCTCTACGCATGGCTGTCCGTCACCGCGGAATGGCCGGCCGCGACGGCGTTTCCCGCGACGATCGCCGGCGGCGCGTTGGCTGGCGGCGTGTTTGCGCTGGCGACGCTCCGCTTCAGGAACGAGACGTTCACGGTCGCCACCATGGCTGTGCAGATGGTGGCGTTCGGTGTGTTCTACAACTGGACAGCCGTCACCGGTGGCCCGTACGGATTCCCCGACATCGCCCGACCATCGCTGTTCGGCTTCGTGTTCGAGTCGCAGCCGTCGTTTTGCGCCGCCGTGCTCGCGCTCTGCCTTGCGTCATGCGTCCTATTTCGGTTTTTCTCGCGGTCTCGGTTCGCGCTCACGTTGAGGACGCTGCGCGAAGACGAGCTGGCGGCCGCATCCCTAGGCATCGCGCCGAACCGGACGTTCGCGACGGCACTCGTGCTTTCCGCGATGCTTGCTGCGACGGCCGGGGCGCTGTTCGCCTGCTACGTGTCGTACGTCGATCCAACCGGTTTCGCCATCGGGGAGAGCGTCTTCATCCTGGCGATGCTGATAGTGGGCGGCTCTGGGAACCTCAAGGGGCCGATCATCGGAGCGGCGATTCTCGTGTCGCTGCCGGAAGCCCTCCGCTTCACCGGCCTGCCGGCGGACGTTGCGGGGCCGCTCAGGGAGATCATCTACGGTTTTCTGCTCATCGTTCTCATGTACCTGAAACCGAAAGGGCTTGCCGGTGACTACGCAATACGATAAGAACTGCGCGTCGCCGGTCCTCGAGGCGCGAGGGGTCGTCAAGCGGTTCGGCTCGTTCACCGCTCTTGGAGGAGTGGACCTGCTTATCCGTCCGGGCGAAATCACCGCGCTCGCAGGGCCCAACGGCGCAGGAAAGACGACGCTCTTCCACATCCTCAACGGGAACCTGAGGCCAGACAAGGGACGCGTGATCCTCAACGGCTCGGACGTCACCGGACTTGCCCCATGGAAGATGGCGCGCCGCGGAGTGGGCCGCCTTTTCCAGGACGTGCGAGTGTTTCCGAACCTCTCGGCAAGCGAGAACATCGTCGCCGCGCTCATGGCGTCCGGCAGGCGCCGCGACGAGGCCGAGCACTGGCTAGACCTCGCCGGCCTCAAGGGCAAGGGGGCCGTGAAGGCCGAACGCCTCTCCTTCGTGGAACGCAAGCTGCTCGCCATCTCCCGCCTCATGGCGCTCGACGCCAGACTGCTCCTGCTGGACGAACCCGCTGCCGCGCTGCCGCCGAGCGAAACGGAAAGGGTGTATTCGTTCGTGCGCAGGCTTGTGGAGGAACGGCGCGTCTCCGTCGCGCTGGTGGAGCACAACATCGAGGCGATAAGACGCTTTGCCGATGCGGTCTGCTTCCTGCACGAAGGAGAATGCCTCAAGATGGGATCTGCAGCCGAGGTGTTCTCGGACGCCCGCGTCCGCGCGCTCTACGATAAGGATGCCGACTCCGAAGCGGGACAGGGGAAGGTGGAGTTCGTTGAGACCTGCGACGCAGTCCGCGACGCGCGCGGGGAAGTCCCGCCGGATGTCGCCTACCTGCGTGACGAGGGCAACGTGTTCCCGTCGCTAACAGTGGACGACAACCTTGCTCTTGCGGGCTGGACCGCTCGTCGCGACGCGGCGGCGGAAAGACGCGGACGCGCCGTCGCCCTCTTCCCGTTCCTAGCGGAGCGAGGTCGCCAGCGGGCTGGCACGCTTTCCGGCGGACAGCGCCAGGCGCTCGCCATCGCAATGACCATGTGCCGCGAAGCCCGCGTCTATTTCTTCGACGAACCGTCCGCCGGCCTGGCTCCGCGCACGGCGGCCGCGATGTTCTCCGCGATCGGCCGCTTCGCGGCGGACAACCCTGATTGCAGAGTGCTTGTGAAGGAAAGGAAATCGAAATGAAGACAGTTGCGTTGCTCGCGATGGCGGTTGCCGTCTCATGCGCGTCATACGGCTCTGGCCTGTTCGGATCCAAGCGCGACGGCGCGCCAGACGAAGACGCCAGCCGGCACGGGAATCGTCCGCGCGTCATGGAAGTGAAGATCGGCGCGGTCCTTCCGCTTTCGGGCGTTGTCGCCTCCGACGGCGAAGCCGCCCTGCGCGGGCTGCAGATCGCCGAAGCCGACATCAACGCCGCGGGGGACCTTCCCTTCCGCGTGAGGATTCTGCCAAAGGACGGCAAGTTCGAGCCTCGCGAATCCCTCAACGCCTTCAATCTCCTGCTGTCGCAGAACGTGGCCGGGATGCTGCTCATCGGCGACAACACCTGCCAGATGACAAAGATGCAGGTCGCCAAGCGCGAAATGCCCACGATCGCGTCAATGGTGGTCACGGAGCGCTCCGTCAAGGGGAACCCGTGGATGCTCCGCTGCTGGCCTCCGATCGCGACGTCCTCACGCATCATGGCGCGCCACATGCGCAAGGCGGAAAAGATAGACCGGGCCGCGGTGTTCCACATAGACGCCATGTACGGGCTGGAGTCGCTCAAGGGCTTCACGGCGGCATTCGAGAAGGCCGGCGGAACCGTTGCGGCACGCGAGTCCTTCCCCTTCCTGGCGTCAGACCTCCGGTCGCAGATCGCGAAACTCCTCGCCGCACATCCAGACGGGATGTTCGTGACGGGCTTCGGACAGGGCTTGATCACGGCCATCAACCAGCTTCGCGAGGCCGGATGGCGCGGCACGATCTTCACCGATACGGCGGTGATCGATCCGCGCGTCAAGAAGAACCTTGCCTCGCTCGACAGCATCGTGTTTGTCGGCAACGCCTTCGACGAAGAGCGTGCCAAGGGCGGTGCCGCAGCTGATTTCGCGGCAAAGTACAGGAACCTGTCCGGTTCCGTCACGGATGAGGTTCCGCCGCAGGCCCCATTCGCATACACGGCCGCGAAGCTGCTGGTGCACGGACTTGCCGAGGCACGCGGCTCAAAGGCCGCCGTAATGCCATCCATCGCGGCCGCAAAGGATTTTCCGTCCGTCCTCGGCCCGTTGTCGTACGACGGCGGACGCGAGATATCGCTGCCGCTGTTCGTCAAGAAGTTCGGTCCGGACGGCCGCAACGTGCTGGTCGACGACAAGCTTTGGCGAGAACCCTGACCCGTAGCGAAGCATACCACCTCAAGGAGAAGGAATGAATACCCAAGGCATCATCGAAAGCCTAAGCGCCGGAGATTTCTCGACCGCGGTGCTGCGAGAGGCGCTTACCGCCGGAGGTGAGACGCAACAGGCTATGTTCTCCCTCGCTCGGGCGCGACGGCACGAACACTTTCCCGACGACCAGGTCCAGGTGCGAAGCGTGATCGAGATCTCGAACGTCTGCCGGCAGCAGTGCCTGTATTGCGCCATAGGCGGAAAGTCGCAGAGGAAGAACTACACGCTCGACGGCAAGACCATCGTGGCGCTTGTCGACTATCTGTACGAGAAGGGCCGTCGCACCGTCCTTCTCCAGTCTGGCGAGAACCCGGAGAGGTCTTTTGTGGACGACGTGGCCGCCGCGGTGGGGGAAATACATCGTAGACATGCCGACCTGCGCATCATCCTCTGCATGGGCGACCTGCCCGAGGCCGACTACCAGATGCTGCATGACGCCGGCGCCACAGACTACGTCATCAAGTTCGAGGCGTCACGGAAATCGCTCTTCATGGCATGCAAGCCACGCGATTCCCTGGACAACAGGATCGCCTGCATCCGCACGCTCGCCCGCCTTGGCTATCGGGTGGGCTCCGGCAACATCGTAGGTCTGCCCGGGCAGACCCTAGACGATCTTGTCGCCGATCTGGAACTTGCCCATGAGCTGCCGCTCATGATGAACAGCACCACGATCTTCGTGCCGGCCGAGAACACCCCATATGCGAACGAGCCGCCGGGGAATCCGGCATGGACGCTTAACATGATGGCGCTCTTGCGCATCATGAATCCGCACCGTCTCATGCCCACGACCAGTTCGCTCGAGAAGATGATGCCAGACGGACAGTATCTCGGCCTCATGGCCGGCGCTAACACCGTCACGATACACGACGGCACGCCAAAGGAACTTCACGACCTGTTCCCGATATACTCCGCGAAGAGGATTCGTCCGCAGCTTGAACACTTCATGGACATAGTGCGGCGAGCCGGACTGAACGCGCGATTCACGCCATAGCGGAACGTCGGCGACGCAGGAACATGGAAGCGAACACGGCGACCGCCAGGACCGGCGGGTAGTAGAGAGAGGTTATGACATCACCTGAGGAGATGGCAAGCCCGGCGGCGCGCCCTACGCCTATCGCGATCAGTATCTGTCCGCCATAAGGCAGGAATCCTTGAACGACGCACGAGGCGGTGTCTATAAGCGAGGCGAGCCGTGCGCGGTCGATGCGGAACCTGTCGGCGCAGTCTTTGGCCATCGGGCCAGACAGAAGGACCGCCAGCGTGTTGTTTGCGGTGAGCACGTTCAGAAGCGAAACCAGCATGAAGATCACCACTTCGCATGTGCGCGAGCCGCGGGCGACGCGTGACATCCGCTCTACGATCCATGCAAGGCCGCCACGCACGCGGACGGACTCCATCACGCCAAATGTCAGGAGCGCCACTATCATGGTCTTGCTCATCTCCGCCATGCCGAGTCCCAGATGGCGAAGCGCGTCGAAGAATCCGAACGCTCCCGTGCCTACGCCGATTGCCGCGACAAGGGCCGCGCCGAAGAAAAGCAGCAAAAGCACGTCGACGCCCATGACGGCAAGCGCAAACACGGCAAGATATGGCGATACCAGCAGGAAATCGCGGGCGGTCAACGCGGCGACTGCCCCCGATGTGGCGGCGACGCCACTACCACCTGTCATCATGGCGTACGCCACCGCAACTACCGCAGCGGCAGGCAACGCAATGGCAGAGTTCGCCACAAACTTGTCGCGCATGCCGATGTCAAGAGTCCTGACCGCAGCGACGGTCGTATCTGAAATCATCGAAAGGTTGTCGCCGAACATCGCCCCTCCCACCACTGCACCGGCGAGGATTCCCGGCGTGAAAGGCGGTTCGCCGACGAAACCTGCCGCTATCGGCATCAAGGCGGCAATCGTTCCGCAGCTCGTCCCCAGAGCCAGCGAAATCAGACACGACACCACGAACACACCTGCCAGCATGAAGCGGGCCGGCATGAGGACGCGGGCAATCGCCACCGCGGAATCCACGGCTCCAGACGCCTTGGCGGCAGTCGCGAACGCTCCGGCGAAGACGAATATGAGACACATCAGCATGAGATTCGGCTCACCCATGCCGCGTGTGAACGATTCTAGCCTGCGAGCAAGCGGCCGTCCCCGATCCATGGCAATGGCAGCCGCGCCAGCCACCGAGAACGCAACGGCCATCGGGACGCTGTCGAACGACCTAGCCACGACGGATAGTCCCGCGTAGAACAATACGAAAACGACAAAAGGCAACAGAGCCCACGCATTCGGCGTGACACTTGAAGTCGAGCTGCATTGAGATGATGGTGCCGACATTGCTTCAAGGCTCCTCAAGTTTTCCGTTTGTCCTCACCGGTGGTATTGGATGAACGCCGCGAACGGAATGCTCATAGCCGGGTAGTTCGGATAGGGGTGCGGATTGCCGGTCTGGACGCGGAGCTTCTCATCGCCTGGACACTTCTCGAACGGAACCGCGGCCGCGCCTGACGCGAGGCGGTAGCCGTGCTCGTTGTCGGTGTTGATGCCCGCGTCGAGGAGGTAGAAGCCGTCCTTCTCCCGCGCGTCGAAGTTCTTGATGAGCCAGTCGCGGAAGCGCCACATGGCGGCGTTCTGGCGGGGCGTGAAGTCGCCGGCGGCGTTGTCGATCGAGCCGCAGGTGGAACACGGGATGCAGATCACGAACTTGCCGTCGGGCACGGCCTTGAGATACGAGTCCTTCATCACCGCGATGCGCTTGCCCCACTCGGTGAAGTCGGCGTTGAGGTTGCCGCGCCAGTCGTTGAGCCCCAGCAGGACGAAGAGGAACTGCGGCGGCTGGATGCTCCACATCTTCAGGTACTTGCCGTAGTCGAACGACCATGCGAGGCTCTTGCCGTCCACGGGCTGCCACGCCGCGCCGTCGTAGCGCACGAACGACTTCGCGGACTCGTCGAACTGGATGTCGCCTGCCTTAGGATTCAAGAGCACGCCCGTCTTCTCGTCGAAGCGGTTCACGTAATCGTCGAACCGCGCGCACGAGTACGAGGGCTCAAATCCCTGGGGCTGGGTCTTGCGAACGCAGCGCCACGCCATCTTCCAGAAGTCGCGGTTCCCCCAGTACCGGCCGCCGTCAGGCTGCATGAACCCGTGGTAGGAGCGGTTCGGCTTGGAAGGCACGCTGAAGTACGAGGAAAGCGCCCATCCGCCACGTCCCTCGTTGTACTGTCCGGTGCCGCACTTCAAGAGTCCCACCAGGTGCAACTTGGGGACGTAGCCGGAATCAAGGAGCGCGTCGCGGAAGAACTGACCGTGCGTGAAACTGTCGCCCACGATCTGCGCATAGACGTCCTTGTCGCCTGAGCCTTTCTTCCCCACGCGGAGCTTGACCTTCTGCCGCTTGATCGTCTTGAACTCGTCGCCATTGATGAGCTCCACGTTGAGGTCCGCACCGTCGACGGGCTTGTCAAGCGTCACCACCGTGCTGAGGTGGCGCATGAACTTGCCGTACTTCTTGTTCATGGAGAAGCGCACGTAGTCATCGTACGGACGCCAGCGCTTGATGAACGGCTGCACGAAGAGGTCGTTCTGCACGTCGGATAGCAGGTACAGCGACGAAGGCAGGCAGATGTCGTTCACGAACGCGGGCGCGGCGGCCGGCGCGGGTTCACTTGATTTCACGGGCGTATCCGCCGCGAACAATCCGAGCGCCAGCCCTGCCGACATGAGTGCAACTTGTGTCTTCATTTTCATTTGTCCTTATTGTTCGGCGAAGGTACGTTCCTGACCTTCTGAGAGAATGACGGTGTAGTCCTTTGAAGCCGGGTCGGACGAAGCCCGCACGCCCTTGACGCCAGCAACGGCACCACGCGAAGGCATGAACACCGTGACGATGCGCAGGGCACCTTCGAGTTTCCCGCACAACGTCGGAGTGTGGACTGCGCGGTGTTCATGCTCGTCTCCGGTGTGTATGGGCATCCATCCCTGGTATTCCGGTTCGTGCTGGCCCTTCTTGTCAACGAGTCCCGGCTGCGAGAACGCGCCGGTCAGCCGCACGCCGCCGCCGAAGTCCGCGTCAAACGTGTCGGAACGCGTCTCGCACGTGCAGGTCTCGAGATGCCAGATCTGCTCGAACGTGTGCTGCGCGCCGTCTCCAGCGGAAAGCCTGTCCACGACCACGAAGAACGGCGGCAGGCCGGACTCGTTCTTGTGGAAGATGAGCCGGCGCGCGTGGCGTACCGGGATCTTCGACGGACCGTAGCCGTCCTCATACACGGCCTCTGCCCAGTCGAGGGACGGCGACGTGCGGAACACGAGGTCGGACTTCCGCGTAATATCCTCGTCCTTCCAGCGATATCCCTTCCGGCGGTTCTGGTCGAGGCCGTCGATGCGCACGGTGTTGTGCGCACGCGTAGAGAGCACGTACTGGCGCATCTCCGACGTGTCGTATGCGAAGGTGCCGGCCTCCGCGATCATGTCCTTGCCGTAGGCGTAGAGAAGGACGTTGAGCTTGTCCTCGTGCTGGTGCGCCATGCCGAAGGGACCGCCGTCGAGGAAGGCCCACACGCCATCCGCGTCCCAGGAGGTGCGCAGCGCCGCGAATCCGGCGTACGGCATCTCGCACGAGAGCCATTCCGGCGGCCGTCCCTCGCGGCGCGCCGTCGCGAACCACTTCATCGCCGCGTTGTCAGGATAGTGGCGGAGGGCGCTTCTGGCAAGCTTGCCGCCAGACGCGTTGCCCGAGTCGTTCACGCCGGGCACGCGCAGGTCCGGCCGCGCAAGGCGCGGGAAGATCAGGAACATCCGCTCCACCCCCTTCGTGAACGCGGGCGGCAGAGGCTCGCCGCATTCGCTGGCCGTTTCCACGACGGAGAGGAAGTGCCGCATCACGCTGCCGTGGTAGCCGGGCGCGAGCTCGCTTTGGAAACCGTCGGGATAGACCTGCCGGTCCAGCTCGGCCTGCAGGCGCCCGAGGGCGTAATCCCGCCACTCGCGCGTCTCCTTGAAGTACGGATAGAAGAACGTGAGCCGCGCGAGCGAGCTCATCTCGTTCGTGAACCAGTTGCCGCGGAACGCATGGCCGGTGCGGAGGCGCAGGCCGTGTTCCCAGATGCTGCGGAAGAGTGTCACGAGGAACTCGTCGTCGCAGACCGGCGACGTGATGAAGGCGTGGAGCTGGCGCGTGAGGTAGAACGTGCGCGACGCCGTGTCGAGCGAACGCCAGCACTTTGTGGCGCCCGCGCCCGCGCGGAGCGGCACAGGGTTGTAGGAGATGAAGGAGAGGAGGAGCTCGCGCCACGAACGCGCGAGCGATTCGTCATGCGTCAGGAGATAGAGTTCCGCGAGCGGGTCGCCGCAGTCGAAGTAGGAGATGTGGTAGTTCCATTCGCGGTAGCCGTTGTACGTGGGGTTGAACTCCCATTCCACCGGTCCCTCGAAATGCCAGGACGTTCCCAGCGTGTTGAGCGTGTGGTCCTGCACGAGGGCGGCCTTGTTCCGGAGGACCTTGACGGCGGCGGGCGTGTTCGGCTTCGCCTTCCAGTCGGCAAGGACGAATCCCGGGCGGAGGCTGCGGCGCACATGGTCGGCGAAGATCTTCCGCGCGCCCGCCACGTCGCCGGCGGCGACGCGCGCCGGAATGCCCGAGAACGCGGGAATCGTCGTGTCGAGGCGGTTCGTGAAGAAATCGAGTTCGGAGAGAAGCGGCCCCTTCGTGGTTGGATAAGTCCCGCTCAGCACGATGCGCGAGACTGGCTTCGCGGGCGCTGTCCGCACCGTAATCTCAAGTTCGTTCTCCGTCTCGCCCCTGATCGCCCGCTTCGGCACGATCACCTCGAAGGGCGCGGCGCGCATCTCGCCGAGGTCCTTGCCGTTCATCTTCACCGCGAACACGCCCCCTTCCGTGCCTTCAAGGGCAAGCTTCAGGGGCGTGATCACGCGCCAGTCCGTGCGACCCAGGTTCACTATGTGGCGGTAGACGCGCGCGTCTGGCTTGATTGCCGGCAGGAACGCCAGCCGTCGCCATTCGGTGGTCTGGTTCTCGGGCTTTGCTTCTGCGGCCGGTGCGCTTTGCGCGCATACGACTACGGTCAACAGCAATACAATCGATAATATACTGTTCATGGCGTTCCTTTCTGGTACGCCGCCAGTATAGCCGATTTCTCGCTCAGGTGTAAAGAGTCTACTTGATGACGCTGAGCGTGTGTACGGCATCGGCGCCGGAGTTGACCATGCCTGCGGAGGGCGCGTCGATGTTCACCACCACGAGACGTCCGTCAGGCAGGTAGACGAGCTCGCTCGGCTGGTCGAGAAGCCCCGTTGCGCCGTCGTTGTCGCCGTTGGCCCACACGAGCTCCATCTTGCCCTTCGCCACGTCCCAGGCGTAGATGGCGTTCTGCGCGGCAGCCGTGCAGAGGATGCGGTCGTTCTTGGCATCGTGAACGATGCCATCGCAACAGACCATCGTCTTGTCATCAAGC
>JAEEGH010009999.1_pt1 | contig 21899 bp, 18 predicted proteins | sample 9134181 | NCBI WGS metagenome assembly JAEEGH01 (sample SAMN16246544, study PRJNA631951) | gut metagenome | biome: gut microbiome; feature: rumen; material: DP-attached | host: Bos | place: Iran: Karaj | collected 2018-10
GTCCTATCCGCCCTCGGCATTTTCCGGTTCAACGACATTCACCGCAACCCTCTCAAGAATATCGGTTCCGGGCTCTGGGAGACGTACAATACCGCTACGGGCCTGCTTGGCGACGTTTTGAGTTACCTGCGCCTGTATGCTCTCGGGCTTGCCGGAGGCATGCTTGGCAAGGCTTTCAACAATATCGCCTCAATGACTCTGGGTGACGGCTCCTTCGGCATCGGATGGTTGTTCTTCGTTATCATACTTGTCGTCGGGCATGCGCTCAATTTCGCGATGTGCTGCCTGGGTGCTTTCGTTCATCCCCTGCGTCTTAATTTCCTGGAGTTCTTCAAGAATTCGGGATATGACGGCAAGGGCCGTAAATACAATCCTCTTGTCTAATACTTAAAATCCAATAAATTATGAATGAAATTCTCGGTTATCTCGGACTTGGGCTGATGCTCAGCCTGGCCGGTATCGGCAGCGCTTTCGGTACCACTATCGCCGGCAATGCTGCAGAAGGTGCTCTCAAGAAGGCTCCGGAAAAATCCAGCAGTTACCTTATCCTTTCCGCTCTTCCTGCTACTCAGGGAATCTATGGATTCGTGGGTTTCTTTATGTGGTTGTTGGTTTACAAGTTTGATTTCGCGGCCAACGGTCCTATACTTTTCGGTGTCGGGCTTGGTGTCGGGCTCGTGTGTCTGTTCTCTGCCATTCGTCAGGGGCAGGTATGCGCCAACGGTATCATAGGTATCAGTCAGGGGCACGATGTGCAGACCAATACCCTTATTTACGCCGCTCTCCCCGAGTTCTATGCGATTCTCGGACTGGTGGGCGCATTGATGCTTACACTTGCTATTTAAGCTGTCTGGTCGAAGGTAAAAGCTTCCCAAGGCAGTTCGGCGTCTTTGCCCTGGTCGAGCACGGCAGCCGCATGGGCGAGCATAGGATAAAGGCTCAGGTCTGCTTTACCCAGCTCGGCTTTGCGCACCATAGCGGCCCAGACGCGGCGCGCCACTACAAGGCTCTCCAGGGTAACGCCGGCCAGGATGTCCAGCGCCTCCTGATAGCTCTTTCCTTCGCCAAGCAGGATACCGATCTTGCGGGTACGGCCGCCGTAGACGGTTACGTAAAGGTCGCCGATTCCAATGTTCTCGCAGTCGCGGCTTGCTCCCTGCATCTCAAGCAGGTAACGCATCTCTTTGACCGCCTGGTAAAAAGCGGCCGCCTGGGAATTATAGTGCAATCCGGCTTCGGCTCCATGATGGCGGTTGACCAGACCGATTGTCATGGCAACGGCAAGAGCATAGCCGTTCTTCAGGGCAACGGCGCTTTCCAGTCCCTCAACATCATTGGTTAGGGATATGTGGTAGTATGAGGTCTGCATGGCTTCTTTCATCATCTTTATCGTAGCCGTGTCTTTTCCGCAGAAAGCAACTTCGGTCTGGTCGTGAAATACCAGCTCATAGCTGGTGCAGGGGCCTCCGATTGCGCATATTTCGCGCTTGATTCCTTTTTTGGCGAGCTCCCTCTTCCAGTATTCAGGATAAGAAATCATGCTACCGTCGGGCAGGTTGATCAGGCCTTTGGTTACAGAAAGCACGGGAACGGAAGGGTCGAGTTCGGAGAGTATCTTCTCGAGGAACCAATCCACGCCAAAAGAACTGACGCCTCCGATGATAAAATCGGCACCCTTTGCTGCTTCCTTCCAATCCTCAATGTAATAATACTTTACGCCATTTGGGAACGGCCTGTCAAATTTCAGATGCTGGCCATGGGACTTGCAGTGATCGATGATATCTTTGTCAAGATGAGTACCTACGAGACGTACTTCGTTTCCATTCTCAAATGCGGGGAATGCAAGGGCGGATCCCATCATGCCGGATCCGATAATGGTGATTACTTTTGCCATAATTAGTATTATTTACATTTCAATAAAGCGTACCCGTATGCAGGGGCGAGGAGCGTAGCCTCCGTCTTGTCTATGGAAGCAAGCTCGCGCAGCTCCTGCGGAATAATCAAATCGGTCGATACGACCCCCGGCCCGAAGTTGCATAGTACAATCATGGCTTCGGTGCCGTTATAACGCATAAAGGCGGTGCAGTGGTCAAGGTCGAATCCCGGCGTGTCCTGATTGCAGTAACACAAGTCCCATACGCCGCCGGTGCGGAACAGGGGCGTGCGCGCAAGAGTGCCAAGGCGCCTGTAGCGGGCAAGGATATCCCCTTCTTTTTCAGGAAGAGGCGTACCGCCGTGAATGAACTTGCCAAGATGCTCCAGCCCGGAAGGATGACACCAGTTGAAGATGGAAGTTCGGCAGTCGTCACTCTCCGACGCGTCCTCCCCCACCTCCTGCCCGGCATATAACATCCATGAGGCAGTGTTGAAAAGCATGGCGTATGCAACGGCGCCCCAGGCGCGGGATGCGCTTTGGGCGAATGCCGCGGAGGATAGACGCTGTTCATCGTGATTCTCAAGGAAATTGAGCATATTGTCCTGAATCTCGGAGAGGAACTGCCAGTTCCAGCTTAGGTTGCGTGCACTGCAGCTGCCGTTCATTACGCCTCGCAGAATATCATATACGCCCGATTTGTCGTACAGCAGGTTGAATCCTACTTCATTTATGTAGCGCCTGTAATTCTCCCTCCCATAGACTTCTGCTATGAAAAGCAGGTCGGGATGTTCGATACGGACATCGGCAATGAGCCTGCGCAGACTCTCGGCCGGCACGAGCTCTACCATATCGCAGCGAAAGCCGTCAACTCCCATTCCCGCCCAGAACCGGAGTACTTCAAGGAATTCTTTTTCGGTGGCAGGATCGGTCCAGTCGACTTTGAGAGTGTCGGTCCAATCGGCATCGCACCAAGGGTACAGATGCAGGTTCCCGCTGTAATTGCGCGCAACATGATTGGGTATAAAATCAATGATGACGCCAAGTCCGCTGTCGTGTACACGGTCGACCAAAGCACGGAATTCCTGCATGCGGGCGGCCGGATCGTCGGCAAGATAAGGATTGATATCGTACCAGTCGCATACCGCGTATGGTGAACCCGGATCTCCTTTAACGAAAGGCTCTGCGGTAGCGTGCCTGGGAATGCCCGTAAACCATACGTAGTCAACTCCCAATGTGTGAAGGTAGTCCAGTGCGGCAGAATCCCAGCAGGACAGGCGCCCTGAATCCCAGATACGGGTTAGAACTTGATATATAATTCTTTTTTCACTCATCAGAAAGGATATCCAACACCAAAGTGTAATGTAGATCCGTCCCGGCCGACCCAGTCGGAAGGTGAAAGCCAGCGTTTGCCTGCCGCTCTTGAAGGCTCGTACATCTTAATACCCCAGTCGAGACGGAGCAAGATAAAATCAAGGTTCAGTCTCAATCCCAAACCCCAGTCGGCGGCAATTGTTGCGGGCCAGAATTCGGTTTGTTCAGAGCTGTATTCGCTTGGAAACTCCCAAACATTTCCCATTTCCGCGAACAAAGCGCCCTCAAATTTCCAGAATAATTTCTGGCGGTACTCCACGTCAAACTCGGCTTTCCATTCACCGGTCTGGCTCGGGATTGCGAAATATGTAAACATTTCCTCCGCCCCCGGGCCAAGAGCCCTTACCTGCCAGCCTCTCATGCTGCTTGCTCCACCGACATAAAACTGCTTTTCGAAAGGCATCGACGTTGATGCTCCGTATGCATGGCCGGCTCCGCCGCTGAGGCGAAGAGCGAGTGCGGAACCTGGTGAGAAGCGGAAAGTCTGCCCCAGCTGCACGTCCACTCTGCAATACTGTGAATAGTTCAGGCCGAAAATGGTCTTGCCGCCGTATTCGCCCTCAGGCAGCCAGCGGTCGAAAAGCGAAATGATGTTGCCGGATAAATCCAGGCCCAGACGTATGTAGCGGTACGACCCCTTGGGTATAAGCGCCGCGTCGGTGGTCCAATAAAACTGCCCGCTGATGCCGGCGTCCAGATGGTCGGTGAATGAGTCCCAAAGATAAGGGTTGCGGAACAGTGTATAGAAAAAATCTTCGTTAATATTATCGGCTTTTATGATGGCCGCCCTGAATGGATAAACCTGATAATGGAACAGCTTTGCCTGGCCGATATAGCCATAAGACAAATTGGTGATGAATCGGGTGAATTCGGGGCGGTTCTGGTAGTTGAACGCTGCCTGAATCTCAGTCCGCGGTATGTTCGGGCCATTGAAGATACTGTACGGAAGGCCTAGGAAACGGGGGAAACTGAGGCTTGCCGAAACACCGAATTCGTTTGAGCGCAAATCGGTTTTAGGACGCCACTGGAAATTACCGCTGAAGCCCACGGAGAGCCATTCTCCGCCGTGGAAAATATTCTTGTTGTAGAAACTCACGTTGGGCGAAACGCCAAGCAGGCCGGAGGAATTGGTGGACATGTCCAGGGCCAGTTTTATGCCTTTGAGCTTGCTCTCCCCCATGGTGATGCGGCAGTCAACGGTGCTGCTGTCAACCGGTACCATCTCAATTCCTACGCTGTTGAAAAGACGCAGCGACGACAGGCGGTTGTAGGTATTATTGACCATCCTCTCGCTGTATATGTCCCCGGGCTTGATCAGATTGATTTTACGCAGGACGTTTTCCCTGAAAGGTACTTGGGAGGAATGGCTGATAGTAACATCTCCTATATGATACTTTAATATAGGGGCCGCGTTATCTTCGGGTTCGTTTCTGGTGTAATTGCGGATTTCGTAGGTCAGGATGTTACGTGAGTCCAGCGTATCAGCTGTGAAGAAATAATTGTATTTGCTGAAATCGTAGTATCCCAGGTTACGGAAATGCGACGCTCCCCTGACGCTCTCGGCCTCGAGCGATTTTTCAGAAAGCCAGTCACCTGTCTTTACGCCAACGTTGGGCAGGTCTTCGAAAAACTCCTTGCTGAACTCGCCTTCAGGGACCTTGTACACCAGGCTGTCTATACGGCAACGTTCTCCCGGCTGCACATAGTATGTTACCTTGACAAGGCGCCTGACCGTATCGACCTTGGACGTGACCTCGGAATTATAGTAGCCCAGATAGTCAAGGTGCTTGCGTATGTTCTCGCAGGAACTGCCCACCTGGAAAGAGTTGAATACTACTGGCGCTGTGCCTACATTACGTAACGACCGGTTTATCCAGTCGTTCTTGGAGGGATCCGACCAGTTGTAAATGCAGAGCATGGGGTTCCAACCGAAAATGAACGAAGAGTTGGCGGGCTGCTTGATGTATGACGATACATCGGACGGGGTCAGCTGCTTATTGCGGCCTTGGATCTGCACTTTATTAGAGGCAAGGCGGTATTCTCCTTCGCTGAGCACGCGGGTCGTACTGCAGGAGCCTGCCAGAAGCAAGGCGGCAAGGGAAACGAAAAGTAGTGAAGCCCGTTTTGTCATACTCTCCTCCTGAATTCTGAAAGTATGATTGCCGTGGCCGCGGCTACGTTCAACGATTCCGGCCCCCGTCCTTTGGCAAAAGAAGGGATGAGCAGCCGTGAAGAACACATACTCTCAACCTCTTTGCTTATGCCATTGGCTTCGTTACCCATCACTATCAGCCCCTCGTCTCCTAAAGAAGTGCCGTACAAGGGGGTGCCGTCAAGAAATGTTCCGTACACAGGCATGTCGGCGCTACGGAAACGTTTGCATATTTCCGCAAGGTCGCAGTAAACAGTCTTGACCCTGAAAATGGAACCCATAGAAGCCTGGACGACTTTCGGGTTGTAAATCTCGACTGAATCCATGGAGGCGAACACCGTGTTGATGCCAAACCAGTCGGCAAGGCGGAGTATTGTTCCCATGTTGCCCGGATCCCTGACGGAATCGAGTCCAAGGTATAGTCCCCTCTCAAGTGCGAGTTTGCCGGGCTTTGGCTTATCTACGACGGCCAGCACCGGCGAGGGGCTGTTCAATGAGGATATGCGTGACATCGCCTCGGTGCCGATTTCGCACTCGCGGTATATGGCGCTCACATTGAAGCCGGACTCGAGGGCCTCCTGGACAAGCTTCTCCCCTTCAACCACAAATTGGCCGTATTCGTCACGGAATTTCTTCTCTTTCAATGACTTTAAGCGCTTTATTTCGGCGTTTGTCAGCATAAACTTTTAATAATATTGCAAATTTAACAATAAATTGTTAAGTTTGCGAAAATCACTTTTTAATAATTCAGAAATGGGAAAGTTTGTTATTACTCTCAGAAAGAACGGAGAATTCCAGTTTAACCTTAAGGCCACCAACGGCCAGGTGATCCTCACCAGCGAGGGCTACACTACCAAGCCCGCATGCCTCAACGGCATCGAGTCTGTTAAGAAGAACGCCCCCATCGAGGCCCGCTTCGAGATCAAGGAAGCCAAGAACGGCAAGCCTTTCTTCAACCTCAAGGCCAGCAACGGACAGGTCATCGGCTCCAGCCAGATGTATGCTTCCGAGCGCACCATGAAGATGGGTATCGCTTCTGTCATGAAGAATGCTCCCGAGGCTCCCGTGGTGGAAGAACTCGACTAGGATTTCCGTCTGAACAACAAAAAGCCGGCCCGCTTGGGTCGGCTTTTTGTTTGTTAATCAAACGTTAGAGAGCGAAGGAAACGCCCACGTGCAAATTTGCGCGATTGATGACGGTATCACCGCTTCCGCGATAGACATTCATCAAACCGTAATCGTAACCGACATTGATGCTGAACTGCGAGAAACCGAAGCCGACACCGCCGCCGACGAGGATGTTGAAGCGGTTATATCCGAAATTCCCGGAGTACAGATCCCTTGTATTCTCGTCGGAGCCGAAGAACGTAGAGGTCTGCGAGTAGCTCTTTGCAATTACACCTATCTGGGCAGTCGGGCCTGCATAAGCGAAAAGGCGGGCGCCGCCGGAAAGGCCAAATGAGAACTTAAAGTACGCAGGAATGTTCAGGTCTATCTCGGTGACATTGCCGCTCGTGTTGATCAAGCCAAGAAAACTGCTGGACGATGAGGAAGAAAGATAGGAAACATAAGCGCCGGGTGCGAATGAAAGACCTTTGACGCCCGAAATATTCATATCCATTGAAACACCGGCATAGAAACCGTTCTGAGCGGAACTGCTGCTGCCTGAAATAAAGGAACTGTTAAGGTAGCCTGCGCCGGGGATGATCTGGCTGAAGGCGGGAGCGGTGGCGAGCACGAATGCTGCGACCAGGATAGCTATTCTTTTCATTTCTGTTAAAAAATAATGATTTACCAGTTAAGAATCTTCTTGAAGTCGTAAGCCTCGGGATTGGGGACATACTTCTTTGCGGCTTCGTAGTCAGCCGGAGTGATGTAGTGGCAGATGTGGCTGTAATACTTGCAGGCAATTCCGCCGTTGATATCTACCCTGCGGGGAGGAATCTTGCCCTCGGCATTCTGAAGGTCATGCAGATACAGAGGAGATGAGTTGCCGAATGCATCGACATACACCATGCAGCCGGTCTCGCCTTTCTTGAAAAGGTCGTAAACACCCATCGCAAGTTCGGAGCAATAAGAGAGGTCGTAGGCTATAGGATCCTGGCAGCGGACGTCGTAACCAATCTCGACGGGGCGGGTCTTGACTTTCATGCCCACCTTTTTGAATTCCTTCTCCAGGAGCTCGTTGAAGAGGACTGCCTTGCTGATCTTGCCGAGCTCGGGATGACCGTGCTCATCGTAGGTCATGTGCACGCCGGCGGCCTTGATATCCTCGGCTGCGAGGTCGTGGAATACGCCCTCGGCCACCACTACGGTGCCGTAGCCGACACCCATGATCTTGCGCTTGATAATGGCAGAGAGGGTGAGCTTTATTATCTTGTCGATGCTGATCTCGGTCTTGTTGAACATCTCGGGAATGATGGTCATAGGACAGTGGGTGGCCTCGCCTATACCAAGTGCAAGGTGTCCTGCGCTACGACCCATTGCGCTGATAAGCAGCCAGTTACCCGATGTGCGGGCATCCTCGTAAATGGTGCGGGCAATGTGCGCGCCTTCCTGCTTGGCCGAATTGAATCCAAATGTAGGTGTATTGTTGGGCAGGGGCAGGTCGTTATCGATGGTTTTGGGGACGTGTATATTGGCGATAGGATACTTCTTGGCCTCGAGGAATTTGGCGATACGGTTGGCCGTCGAAGCGGTATCGTCGCCACCTACGGTGACAAGCAGCTTGATATTGTTCTGCTGGAAGAGCTCCAGGTTAAAGCGCTGCTCGAAATCTTCGTCCGTGGGTTTGAAACGGCTCATCTGAAGATAGGAACCGCCCCTGTTGAAATACGCATCAGCCTTGAAGAAATCGATGTCCTCGATACGGGGATTATTGTTGAAGAGGCCGCTGTATCCACCGTGCAGACCTATAACGCGATAGCCGCCTTCGATGAATGTTTTGGCAACGGAGCAAACGACGGTATTCATGCCCGGAGCCGGGCCGCCGCCGCAAAGAATAATAATAGAATCTTTCATATTGTTTATAAATGAACTTTCTAGTAGCCTACAAATATAACAATTATTTCACGGAAAAAGCGTATATTTGTAAACTTTATATGTACGCCCGCGCACGTATGGATAGAATTGAAGCCCAGAAACGCATACTTGAACTGAAGGCGGTCCTGAAAGAGAACAGCCGGAAATACTATGTTGACAACGCCCCTACAATGAGCGATCAGGAATATGATTTCCTGATGCATGAACTGGAGGCGCTTGAAGAGGCTTATCCTGAGTTCCTTACTCCCGACTCCCCTACCCAGACGGTGGGCAGTGACATCGATGCTCCTGCAGGTGAGAACGCAGAGCCTCTTGTGGGGAGCGATTTCGTGAAGCGTCCGCACCGCTATCCTATGCTCTCGCTGGGCAATACCTACAGTATTTCCGAGATCGAGGAATTTGCCGCACGGGCAGACAAGGCCCTCGACGGCCCGTTCAGCTACAGCTGCGAGCTTAAGTTTGATGGTACCGCAATATGCCTTACCTACACCGGAGGCACACTTACACGCGCCCTTACCCGCGGAGACGGCATCCAGGGGGATGACGTTACCGAAAACGTCAAGCACATATCCAATATCCCGCTGAAGCTTAAGGGCGACTATCCCCCGGAATTCGAAATAAGGGGCGAGATCCTTATGCCCTATTCTTCTTTCGAGGCGCTTAACGCCGAGCGTGAAGACATTGGCGAGGCCCCTTTTGCAAATCCGCGCAATGCTGCTTCAGGCTCTCTCAAGCTGGGCAATCCCGAAGAGGTCGGGCGCCGCGGCCTGTGGTGTACTTTATACCATATTCCTGCGCAGAGCGTGCCCTTTGACACCCACGACGAAGCTCTCTCCAAGGCGGCATCATGGGGCCTTCCCGTATCGGAAGACCGGAAGATCTGTAAAGACATAAACGACATACGCCGCTACATCGAGCATTGGGACAAGGCGCGCAAGTCCCTTCCCTATGCTACCGACGGCATCGTTATCAAAATCAACGAACTTGCGGCTCAGAGAGCTCTCGGCTACACTGCCAAGTCGCCCCGCTGGGCCGTCGCCTATAAGTTCAAGGCAGAACAGGCGTGCACCGAACTCCTGAGCATCGATTATCAAGTGGGCAGGACCGGAGCTGTAACTCCCGTAGCCAATCTTGAACCCGTTCAGCTCGGAGGCACTACCGTCAAGCGAGCAACTCTGGTCAATGCAGACCAGATAGCCTCGCTGGATATCAGGGTCGGCGATTTCGTATATGTTGAGAAAGGCGGAGAAATCATTCCCAAAATAACCGGGGTCAATCTGGGCAAGCGGCCCCCTCATGCGGTCCCTCCTTCTTTCCCCAAGCTTTGCCCTGACTGCGGCACTCCGCTCGTCAGGCAGGAGGGCGAGGCCAAATGGTTCTGTCCCAACACCACAGGATGTCCCACCCAGATAAAAGGCCGGATTCTTCATTTTACCGGCCGCAGGGCAATGAATATCCTGGCCGGCGACGCTACCGTCGACCAGTTCTTCGAGGCAGGCCTGGTGCGCAGGCCATCTGATTTGTACCATATCAACAAATACCAGCTTCTCAGCCTTGAGGGGTGGCAGGAGCGTTCGGCGCAACGCTTCCTCGATTCGCTCGCCCAGAGTCTGTCTGTTCCTTTCGAGCGGGTTTTGTTTGCAATTGGCATCAGATTCGTAGGAGAAAGTACGGCCCGCGACGTTGCCCGTCACTTTGGTAGTATAGATGCCATCTGCGCGGCAAGTGAGGGGCAGTTGCTCGAAGTGGCCGAGGTCGGCGATGTGATTGCCGGCAGTATTTACGATTATATGCATCAGGATGACAATTTGCAGGAAATAGAAAGGCTGCGCGAAGCCGGGCTGCAATTCTCGGCGGCAGCACCTTCGGAAGCGCTTTCAGGCGCTCTCGAGGGCAAGACCATTGTCGTTTCCGGCAATTTCAGCATATCCAGGGATGCAATGAAAGAGCTTATCGCCGCCCATGGCGGAAAATGCGCCTCGGGAGTAAGCGGAAACACCAGTTTCCTTCTGGCGGGCACCAAACCGGGCCCGGAGAAATTGCAGAAGTGCCTCAAGCTGGGCATACCTGTACTGTCGGAGCAGGAATTCCGCTCTATGCTTCCAGCAGCGGCCGGGCAACAGGAGGCTCAGGAATTGACGTTGTTTTAGTATGGGCAGGATACTGGATTTGTTTACCGACCGCATTTGGTCTATCGACACCGACAAAGTTGCCATGGTGTCAAAAGGGTATGCCCGTCTTGTCACCTTCGTGAAGTTGGTCAGGATCACCATCAACACATTCGCGGAGAACCGTATGGGCTTCCAGTGCGTTGCTCTCAGCTACTTCGTCACCCTTGCCCTCATACCGCTCCTTGCCTTCGTGTTCGCTATTTCCGGCGGCATGGGCCTGTCCGAGTACCTCGATGCCTTGCTCCTGATACTTACGCCCAACGTGGACAGCCATTTGCTGCTGCTCATTAAGGAGAAGGCCGGGAATATAATCGACATAGCCCAGAGCGGCGGCGTGGGTATCATATCCGCTCTCATGTTCCTCTGGACGGTCCTGTGGATGATGTTCCAGGTCGAGCGGGTGTTCAACAACGTGTGGGGCATACGCAAGATTCCGCGCAAGATTTACAAGCGTTTCGGCTTTTACCTCCTGGTGCTTATTCTCACTCCGTTTATAGTGATTATTTTCGGTGTCGGTATAGCATACTACACCAACTTCACCATGCTCCTCGGACTGGACCTCTCGGACCTTAAATTCCTTCCGAAACTCATCGGTTACGTCGGCTTCTACATTATTGCCACCTTTACTTTGAGTGCGATGTACAAATTCATACCGGCTACCAAGGTCAAGTACAAATATGCACTTAAAGCTGCACTTGTGGGAGCATTGGTATTCGTGGTGTTCCAGTATTTGTACCTCGAGACTCAGGTTTTCGTTGCCCGTCTGAATACGGTTTACGGAGTTCTGGCCGCCATCCCGCTCTTCCTTATCTGGCTGAATTTCAGCTGGCAGATCATCATCTATGGGGCTCAGCTTACATACAGTTTCCAAAACGTCAATAATTACGGCCTTAAGGAGTATCACAGATGAGCAGGAAGGTAAACACAGAATTTGAAGCCCTGATGGCCCTGGCCTCCAAGCGCTGCCGGGACGAAAGCGAACTGCAGGATATTCGCAAGGCTTTCGACCTGGCTTCCAATGCCCACCGCAATGTGCTGACCCACACCGGAGAGCCTTATATTCTACGCTCTGTCGATGTGGCCCGTATAGTTCTCGAAAAGGTTGGTCTGGGCTACAAGTCGATCTGCGCCGCCCTTTTGATGGACGTCCCCGGCAACCTTTACTATACTCTTGACGATATCCGCCTGGGCTTCGGCGACAAGATCGCTCAGCTGGTGGAGGGCCTGCAGAATATCAACAAGATTCTGGCAAGCAACAACGCTTCAGTATCGCTTGGAAAGGACGAAGAGAGCGAGCGGCAGGCAGAGAATTTCAAAAGAGTGCTTCTGACCCTAGGCGACGACGTAAGGGTGGTCCTGATCAAACTCGCCGACCGTCTTCAAGATTGCCGCCACCTTGATACCCTGCCCCGGGCCAAGCGGGACAGGATACTCTCCGAGACGATGTTCATCTTCATTCCGCTTGCACACAGGCTGGGTCTGTACAGCATCAAGTCGGAGATGGAGAACTACTGGCTAAAATACGAGCAGCCGCAGGCTTACACCGACATCATGAGCCGCATCGACAAGGATGTGCTGGCCCGTACCCGTGATGTAGACGAATTCATTGCTCCGATAAACGCTGCACTTACCGAGAAGGGTTATGCCTTCGAGATCAAAAAGCGTATCAAGACTCCGTACTCCATCTGGTACAAGATGAAGAACAAAGGCGTCCCTTACGAGCAGATTTATGATATCTACGCGGTCCGTATCATATTCGATCCGGCGAGCCCCCAGACCGAGCGCGAGCAGGCGTACGCCATCTACTCCATTATCACCCGTATGTACACCGACAAACCCTCACGTACCCGCGACTGGATTAAACAGCCAAAGACCAACGGCTACGAGGCGCTGCACTGCACTCTGATGAGCAAGGCCGGCATATGGGTAGAGGTGCAGATACGCTCCAGGCGCATGGACGATATTGCCGAAAAGGGTATTGCCGCGCATTGGTCGTACAAGAAAGACGGTTATCTCTCCGAGGCGGGGAGCGACGTCGACAACTGGCTGGTAAAGATACAGGAGATACTCGGCAGCGGAGACATCAATTCCCTTGAAATGCTGGACATCATCCAGGATGACATCCTCCCCAACGAGATCGTGGTCTTTACCCCAATGGGTGAGCAGCTGAGCATCCCCAAGGGCTCCACGGCTTTGGATTTTGCTTACCGCATCCATACCAATATCGGCAACAGCGCCATCGCGGCCAAGGTAAACATGAAGCTCGCTCCCCTCTCACGCAAGCTGAAGGCCGGAGACCAGGTGGAGATCATAACTGCACGGAATGCCTCTCCCAAGACCTCGTGGCTCAGTTTTCTCCACACCGGCAGCGCGAGGCGGAAGGTCCTCGAGTACATCAAGGCCAACAATCCTGACGCCTTGCAGTTAGCCGAAAACATGATCAGCCGCAAGCCGGAAGAAGTGTCAATACGCGTCAACCTGCTGGGAATCAATCATCCCGGGCTTGCCGAAGAAATAGTAAACGCTCTCAAAAAAATAGACGGCATAGAAGATGTGTCGATAAGTGAATTGCAATGAAGCTAAAACGATTCATACCCCTGCTTATCTCGGCGGCGATATTCGTCCCCATGCTTTTCGTGCACTCCTGTGCCAACACTACCCAGGCTCCTACCGGAGGCCTGAAGGATACCCTGCCGCCGCTTATTATCGACATCAATCCCCTTCCGGGAGCCGTGGGCGTCCCTGTGTCGGGGGCCAAGATCATATTCCGTTTCGACGAATATGTCGACATCAAGAACCCATAGAACATTTTCCTCTCGCCTCCGCAGGCCAAGCCCCCAAAGGCCAGGATCAAAGACAAGTTCCTGGTGGTCCAGTTCGAGGAGCCGCTCGATTCGAATACGACCTACACCCTTAACTTGACCAACGCCCTGGCCGACAATAATGAGGGAAACATGTTCCCCGGCTACACCTATGTGTTCTCTACCGGCTCCTCTATCGACTCCCTGCTCATCTGCGGCGTGGTGCAGGACTGCAATACCTTGCGTCCTGTCAAGGAGGCAACCGTGCTTTTGTATAAAGACCTTTCCGACTCGGCCGTGTTCCTTCACAGGCCCGATGCGGCTATCAAGACTGACGACTGGGGCTACTTCTGCCTCCCCTACCTCGCCGATACGCTCTACCGCCTGTATGCCATAAAGGATGAGAGCAACAACAATATCTATGACCCTGACACCGACCTGGTGGGATTCGTGGACTCGTTGATACGCCCTGTCAAACGGGTAGTCGATACACTCCCCGAGATGCTCAAGTACGATATGCTTGACACCCTTATGTGCGAGGCCCGTCCTAAAGATTTCAAGATTCGTCTTTTCCGTGAGAAACCCAGCAAGCAGTTCCTGGTGAACAAGGTCCGTACCGACGACAGGAGCGCCTACATAACATTTATGGCGCCTTATGTCTGGATCGATTCTTTGTGGGTTAAAGGTTTCAAAGCATCGGAGCTCATTACCCAGTTCAACGTGCTCCAGGACAGTCTCGAGATCTGGATCAATAACCGCAAGCCTGCGCCGGACACTCTGCATCTGTTTGTCAATTACCGCAAAACCGATTCTCTGGGCGTGCCCCGTCCCACCCTCGAGCATCTCAAACTCACTATGCCGGAGGGCCGCAGGGTGCTTCAGAAGATGCAGCGCAAGAGCATCAAAAAAGAAGATACGACTTGCGTGCTCAAACTCACGGCGACCCCGGAAACTGTGGAGCAGAACGGAATTGAACTGGAGTTCAAGCACCCTATTGTGTACGAAAAGTTCGACTCGCTTGACTTCCGCTACCGTAACCCCAAGCAGAAAGAATTCAAGGGTTCGGTTACCGTGGAGCGTGATACGGTCAATCTGAGACGCTACATCATAAGGCCGACCGAAAAGATGCTTCCCGGCTACGAATATACTCTCAAGGTCCCGCACCATGCCTTCCGTAACATCAACGGTTTCTATTCCGACAGTACCGAGGTCAAAGTTTCCCTCCCTACCGACGAGAAACTAAGCATCCTCCGCACTCCTATGTCGCACGTTGACAGGAAGATTATCGTTGACCTGCTGGACGATAGCCGGAAAAAGACACTCCGCAGCTACATCATCGATTCGGATACGGTGCTTGAGTTCCCTTATCTCCAGGAAGGCAAGTACAGCATACGCGTTACCGACGACGGTAACCGGAATACGATTGTAGATACCGGTTCCATCCTTGAGCACCGCCAGCCTGAAGCGGTGCTGTTCTTTACCATAGGAGACAAAGACTACATTGAGATTCCTCCCAGCGCCGAGGTGGAACAGGAAATTGACGTCAAAGCTTTGTTTGAACAATGAAGAAACTGATTCTCATTCTCCCCTTCCTGATTTGCGCCTCCCTCCTGAGGGCGCAGACCGATTCGCTGGTGTTCACCGATGAATACCTCGATACGGTTGTACTCCGGAAGGCCGAGTCGATAAACGACTATCACATGATTGGCGTCAATTACGGTGTCACGTTCTCGACGGTCTATTTCAACCCCGACAAGATGGGCACTGATTTCCGCTTCAATCCGACATATTTTTCAATAATGTACACCCACTACGAGAAGATGTTCAACTATCTGCCTTACTTCGGCATTACCCTGGGCTTCTCCTATTCGCACGAGGGGTGTACTTTCCGTGACAATCCTGAAACCGGTTATCCCATGGGTTATATAGACGGGGCGACCGATGTTTCCATCACCACCATGGAGATGCCAGCCATGATGCATTTCCACGTTGACGCCGCTCCTACCAAGATTATGGCAAACCTTGGCGGGTATGTCGGTTACAGGACGCAGATCGAGCGCAGCGGAATATATATGGATGCCGAATACGCGGACAAATTCCGCGACTATGAATACCGCTTCGACTATGGTATAATCGGTGGAGCAGGCATTGCGTTCATGATAGATCCTATCGAGCTTCATTTCAATATCCTTGCCCGATGGAGCATGCAGAGCCTGTATGAACCGGACTATTTCAACGAGACATTCCATCCGTACAACACGTACTATTACCGATATGCCAATCCTATAGACATTTCGGTTACGGCGGGTATTTATTTCCAGCTCACCAAGCGTACGGGCAAGACAAGCAAGCAACTTAAGAAACAAGCCAGAGATATTGTGTATGGAACGACTGACGACACTGCAAGTCAAGATAGGTGACGATGTGGTAATCGGCGGCGGAGCGCCGGTGGTGGTGCAGACGATGTGCAACACTCACACATCCGACGTGCAGGCCACTGTGGTCCAATGCCTTGAACTTGCCGCAGCCGGGGCACAATTGATACGAATCACTGTGCCTGGCTTGCAGGACGTCCCGTCCGTCAGGGAGATTCATACCATTCTCCGCGGACAGGGATGCCGTGTCCCTCTTGTAGCTGATATTCATTTCTCTGCCGATACTGCGATCGCCTGCGCCCAAGTGGTCGAAAAGGTGCGTATCAATCCCGGCAATTTTCATCCCGACCACCAAAAAGCGAGGAGCAAGTTCGCCGAATTCCTGGAGGTGTGCAAAGCCCACGGAACGGCTGTCAGGGTAGGTCTCAATCATGGCTCGTTGGGTAAATACATCACAGAGCTTTACGGCAATACGCCCTATGCCATGGCAAAGGCGGCCATGGAATGGCTGGACATGTGCGCTGATGCTTCGTTTTTCAACGTGGTAGTCTCGCTCAAGGCATCCAACACCGTTGTAATGGTACAAGCTTACCGTGAGCTGGTCAAACTCATGAAAGAACGCAAGCTCATGTTCCCTCTTCACCTTGGCGTGACTGAAGCCGGAAACGGCGATGCAGGCAGAATTAAGTCTTGTGTGGGCATAGCATCGCTGCTGAGGGAAGGAATTGGCGATACCATACGTGTATCTCTCACCGAACCGCCTGTAAAAGAGATTCCTGTAGCTCGTCATATCGTTGATTATTTCAGCCGTCCGGATGGCTTCGAACCCGACCCCATGCTGGATGCGGCGATTCTCTGGGGGCCCCGTCTTCTTGACCGCGAGATAGATGCCATCCCTCCTGACGCCGGGTTAAGCCCCTATCTTGAAGATGAGATTATGCAGGCGTCAAGGCGCCGTTTCTACAGGCCTGAGTACATAGCCTGTCCCGGATGCGGACGCACGATGTATCGCTTAGAAGAGACATTTGAGGAAGTCAAGAGACGCACTGCCCATCTCAAAGGAATGGTGATAGCCGTGATGGGCTGCATAGTCAACGGGCCCGGCGAGATGGCCGACGCCGACTGGGGCTATGTGGGAGAAGGCGGCGGAAGAGTATCCATCTACCACAACGGCCAAAGGGTCCTTGCCCATATCCCCGACAATGAGGCTATAGACAAGCTCCTTGAACTGATAGAGAAATCCTGATTATTCTACGTATAGCAGAAGGCCCTTAAGGTATTCACCTTCAGGGTGATAAATGCTTACCGGATGGTCTCCGCCCTGGCACAGGCGGTCTACTATCCTTACGCTCCGGCCGGTTTGAGCGGCAGCGCTGAAAACCAGCTGTGCAAAAGCAATCTTGTCCACTACCTGCGAGCAGCTGAACGTAAATACAAGCCCTCCGGGTGCGACCCTCCCGATTGCCGCGGCATTGAGCCTTTGATATGCGCGTAGGGCGTTTTTCAAAACCCCGCGGTGCTTTGCAAATGCGGGAGGATCGACTATTATCATGTCGTACTTTCCTTCCGGTGCCGCGGCAAGAAAGTCTATTGCATCGGTGCAATATGAATTGTGCTTTTCCGCTTTGCCGGTAAGCGCCACGTTCCGGTCTACAAGCGCCATGGCCTTGGCGGAAGAATCGACACTGTCGACTTGCACGGCTCCCTGCTCAAGAGCATATACGCTGAAGCCGCCGGTATAGCAGAACAGGTTGAGGACACGCCGCCCCTGCGCATAACGCTCTACGAGCGCACGATTTTCCCGCTGGTCGAGGAAAAAGCCCGTCTTCTGCCCGTTTTCCCAGTCTACCAAGAACTTGTGCCCGTTCTCCAGAACCGTCCGCGGGCAAAGGGCCGAAGAATGACCGCCTTGCCAGAGGTAACCGTCGCCCAGCGGAAGACCTGCCTTGAACGGCGCCGTCCCTTCGCTTTTGTCGTAGACGGCCAGCAAGCGGTCGCCGTAAATGCCGCGAAGCGCCCGGGCGATGTCGGCGCGCGCCTGGAACATGCCTGCGGAATGAGCCTGCAGCACGCAGACCCCGTCGTACCAGTCGACGATCAGGCCGGGCAGGCCGTCGCCCTCCCCATGGACGAGCCGGTAACAGTTCGTCGTTTTCGCGTCGGCCAGGCCGAAAGCCCTGCGGGCATCCAGACAGCGCTGGAGACGTCCCTGCCAGAAGGAAGCATCCGTTACCGGCGCTTCATCCGGGTCGAAACTCAGCATGCGAACGGCAATGGAACCGATCTGGAAGTGGCCCCATCCTAGAAACTCCTTGCGTGTGGAATAGACCTCCACGATGTCCCCTTCGACGGGGTCGGGACCTTCGATACCTCCGATGGCTCCCGAGAAAACCCAGGGATGGAAACGCCGGAGCGATTCTTCGCGTCCTTTCTTCAGATAGAGTCGGGTCATAGGCGGGGAGCGGCGAGAAGGGCTTTATACATCTTGACACAGATCCAGGCGTCCGTGGCGGCATACAGGCACTGGGCTTCCGACAGCGGATCGGCTTCCCAGTTGGAACACTGCTGGGCCTTGGATACCTTGGATTTCAGGATGATGGCGGACATTTTGCGGACGCTCTTCTCCTGGATGCCGTAGTTGGCGACGAAGGACTGCAGGTCCATGAAACGGTGCGGCTCGAAAGGACGGTAATGCTGGAGACCATGGATGTCTTCGTAGACGGCGGCGCCGATCTTGGTGATGTAGGGGTCGGCCATGATGTCGGCAATCTCCTGTGGCAGGCCGAGTTCGTGCAGGCGGAAGAGGAAGGCCTCGGTTTCGCTGGACAACTGCAGGAGTGCGGTGTGGTGCCGCGGCTGGTGGGGCTGGAACACAGGTTTGGTCTCGGTGTCGAAGCCGATGAAACGCTGGGCTTTCAGGTGTTTGATGGCGTGGGTCAGATCCCGGCCGGGGCGGGAGATGACATAGATCTTGCCGGGGAAGGCGGCCAGTTCGAGTTGTTCGATTTCTTCGGGCGTAATGGTCTCTTGGAACATCAGGTCTATTTGAGCGTAGGGGCGATCAGCACGTAGGAATAGGGAAGGAGTTCCTCGATTCGCCGCAGGTTGTTCGGGTCGATGTTGTCGTGGGAGAAGGGGACCGGTTTGGTGGTCTGCTCCTCGGTGCCGGGTTTGCGGGCGTATTTGTATTGGTAGGTGAGGTGTCCATCCCGCGTCAGGAAGTCGTCTTCCAGCAGGTTGCTGGGTATCGAGATATAAGCCTCGGCCAGGGTGGGGGTGATGCGGTAGGCCAGGTTTCCGTCTTCGCGGAGGGTCTGGTAACAGTCGATGGCGGTGTAGATGGCCGGATCGATGAAGGTGACGGTGTCGGCGATCAGGTCGCGGTAGGGATAGCGGCCGTCTTCACGGTATTCCCGCAGGTAGGCGAGCATGTCCTTGAGGGTCTCCAGCTGGAAGGGATAGTGGGTGCAGCCCAGAATGATGCTGCGGATGGGCGTTCCTTTTTCGCTTCGGCGGTGGCGCTCCAGCAGCGACACGATGTTGAAGCGGGCGTAGTTGGCAGCGCTGTTGAGTTGCAGGGTAGCATAACTGCCGCCCGGATTGCGGCGGGCCAGGATCTGGTTGTCGGAAAAGTCGAAGTGGTAGGCCTTGAGCAGCCCCAGATGGATGTCGTTCTCGCCGTCGCCCAGGACGGGGCCGCGGTAGCTGCTGCTGGGAGCGAACAGGTTGGGGTTTACATAGTCGGGGTCGGAATCCACTGCCTCCGCGAAACCGTCGCCACCTTCGCTGACGATGTCGATGCGGGTGGTGATGCCGCGGGCCTTGAGGGCATCCCGGATGGTGCGCTCATAGACGCCCGAGGCGATGGTTCCCGGAGTGGCCAGCACGCCGATGGCGAAAGGTGCTTCGTCGCCCTGGAGGTTCAGCTCGTCGAGCGTGGCGTTCACGCCGGCATCAATTACGCCGATTACCTTGACACCGGTGCCCGATTGGTCGAGCAGCGACTGGATCAGGGGCAGTCCGTAGGCGGTGGCGGTGTTGCAGGCCACCACGATGATCTTGGCGCGGGGCTTCCAGCCGGAAGGTTCTTCTTCGATGCCATTGGCGAAGTACCGGTCGCCGAGCAGGAAGATCGCGTCTTTGATGACCAGTTCCTGCAGATAGGCGGTGTTGCCTTCGGCAGCGTAGTTGCCGTAGGGCATGTTGGCCTGGTCGGCCAGGTAGACGAAATGCTCGCCGGCAAAATCGAGGATGCTGTCACGGCCCGCTTTACCGGTAATGTTGTCGAAATGGTCAAGACTGAGCAGCTTCTCCAGGACGGTCAGTCCGCCGGTACCGGAATCGAAGATGCCGATGGGAAGGTTCCGCATCTCTTCGGGATACGCGTCGAAATCCACGTAGAAGCAGGAAGCGGTGTCGTAGAGAGCCTTGTTGATGATCGCCGGATTGTTGACGGGCATCTGCGTTTTGCCGCAGGACGCCGTCAGTGCGAGCAGGACGGCTGCCGCCACCAGAACGCCGGGAAGAGAAAACCTGCAATGCATAATTTTGGTATTTATCTGGCAAAATTACTAATTTTGCTGAATATAAAGAAACGGATATGAAAAAGTCATTGATCGCAGGATTGCTGCTCATTCCGCTGACCCTCTTCGGCCAGAACCGTGTCCAGAATTATATCGACCGGCAGATGAAGACCGATTCGCTCTTTATCAACGCCGTGGTCGGCATCCTGGCCGTCGACCAGTACGGCGGGCAGATCGCTGCCTGGAACCCCGATATGCCCCTGTTGACGGCCTCTACCATGAAGACCATCACCACGGGTCTCGGCTACGAAGTGCTGGGCCCCGGTTTCCGTTTCTCTACGCGCGTGGCGTATGACGGCCATATCGAGAAAGGCGTGCTGCACGGCAACCTCTACATCGTAGGCGGCGCCGACCCTACGCTGGGTTCGCGCGACACCGTCGCATTCCCGGTCGATTCGATCTTCGGCATCTGGGCCAAGGCTGTGCAGGATGCAGGCATTCGCCGCATCAACGGCCATATTGTCGGGGACGACCGCATCTTCGACGAGGAGAACATCCCGGACAGTTGGTCGTACGGCAACATTGGCTACGATTACGGCAGTGGCACTTCGGGCCTGTCGTTCTGCGAGAACCTGAGTTATTTCGAACTGGCGCCCGGTGATGCGGTCGGCGACCCGATCCGGGTGACGCCACTCGGTCCCCAGGCCCCGAACATGACTTACATCGTCGAAGCCGTGACGGGGGAGGCGGGAGAAGGCGACAACACCGAATACTACGCTTCCAGCATTTCCCATGTCGGAAAATTCGAAGGGAGCTATGGGCTGAAGAGGAAACCTCGTACCCTGGCCCAGTCCAACAAATACGGCCCGGCCACCTGTGCCGCCGAATTCGCGGCCTTCCTGAGCGAAAGGGGCATTGGCTGCAAAGGTGTGAGCGACGTGCAGCAGCTCTCTTACGACTTTGCCGTTCCCGCACAGGCTGACCTGAAATACATCGCTGAAACCTACTCGCCGGAGCTCCGCCGCATTGTAAAGGTGACCAATACCATCAGTAACAACTTTTTCGCCGAGACCATCTTCAAAATGGTGGGCCTCAAACTGATCGAGCAGTCCACCGGTGAACCCTGCCTGGGCGTTACCTACTGGCAGGCCACTGAGGCCGTCAAGAATTATCTCAGGGAACGCGGCGTGTCGACCTATGGTTACACCCAGGACGATGGCAGCGGCCTCTCGCGCCAGAACTATGTATCTCCCCGTTTCTTCACCCGCTTCTACGAGATGATGGCCACCAGCCCTGACTTCCGGGAGTATCTCTCGAGTTTCCCGGGCCCCGGCCGCCCCGGCACGCTGGAGAACGTGCTCCGCAAGGCCGATCCGGACATCAAGAAGACCATCTATGCCAAGAGCGGTTCGCTCTCCAGCGTGCGCTGCTATGCCGGCTATGTGGATTCCAAGCACGGGCTGATCCGCTTCGCCATCCTGGTCAACAATTACGACTGCCCCACCAGCAAGGTGCAGCCCAAGATCGAGGGCTTCCTGGAAGAACTCGGTAAATACGGTGCCAATCTTTAAAACTAACTTACAATAAT
>JAEEGH010010000.1_pt1 | contig 21896 bp, 12 predicted proteins | sample 9134181 | NCBI WGS metagenome assembly JAEEGH01 (sample SAMN16246544, study PRJNA631951) | gut metagenome | biome: gut microbiome; feature: rumen; material: DP-attached | host: Bos | place: Iran: Karaj | collected 2018-10
ATGATGATGAAGACTTCTACGGTGATGAAGATTATGAAGACGAAGAAGACTTCTATGAAGATGAAGATGAGGATGAAGACGAGGACGAAGGCTTCTACGAAGACGAAGATTACGAAGATGATGACTACGGCGATGAGGACTTTGAGGACGACTACGACGATCCCAGACAGGAGCGCTATCGCGGGCCTGTAGCCTCTTCAACCTTCGATTTCTTTGCCGGCTGCACCAGCCGTGAAAGCGTAGATAAGAAGTACAAATCACTTGTTAAACTCTATCACCCGGACAACATGGACGGCGACACAGCTGCCCTCCAGGAGATCAACGCTCAATATGCCGATGCAAAAAAAAGATTCCAGTAAGTTCATTACCGGAATCTTTTCATTTTATTCATATACTCTTGGCACCCTCTTGTTGATATCGCAGGTAAGCTCGTAATTGAATCGTCCGCTCATATCACCAAGGAGCTCTGCTGAAATGGTCTCACCGGACTTCTTGTCCGTTCCGAGAAGAACTACTTCATCGCCCTCTTTTACATCAGAAATATCCGTAACATCAACCATGAACTGATCCATGCAGACTCTTCCCAGAATCGGAGCGCGATGACCGTCAATCAGCACGTATCCCTTGTTTGAAAGACTTCTTGGATATCCGTCGCCGTATCCCACAGGTATCGTTGCGATCCTGGTGCTCTCCTTATCGGTAACAAAAGTTCCGCCGTAGCTTACAGGAGTTCCCTTCGGTACATCCTTGACCATTACAACATGGCTGATAAGCTCCATTGCAGGCTTAAGATCAATGATATCCTTGGGCACCTCGTCAGAAGGCCACATTCCGTACATTGTAACTCCGGCTCTTACCATATCCATTGAGGACTCTGGAATAGCAATTATGCTGGCTGAGTTTGCGCAGTGCTTGATAGGGATACGATATCCGCATTCCTCTTCGAAGGCTCGCAGGAATCTCTTAAATACCTCTTCCCTCTCTCTTGCATTTGTAAGGTCCTCTTCATCAGCCCTTGCAAAGTGAGTAAACACGCCCTCAATATGCAGATTTTCCAAAAGTCTTACATCTCTTGCAAAAGACACTCCGTCTTCATCAGGCGTTATTCCAATCCTGCTCATTCCTGTATCTACAGCAAGATGTATGGGGGCAGGTTCTTTCAAAATGCCCCTTGCACGTAATCCCTTTGCACACTCATCAAGTTCTTTTGCCATATCCATCCTGAAGACTGCTGGTCTGATGCCTTCTGTCAGCATCCTTTCATAGGCGTAAGGGAAGGTATAACCCAGGATCAGAATGGGCTTTTTGAGGCCGGCATCGCGAAGCTCAAAGGCTTCCTCAGCTGTTGCTGTAGCATAGCCCCAGATATAATCCTTGTTCTCCAGGAACTTGCCTATCTCCACAGAGCCGTGCCCGTAGGCATCGGTCTTGATGACTGCCATCATCTTTGTACCTTCGGGGATATTTCTCTTCATAGCCTCAAGGTTATGTTCAATTGCGCCAAGGCTGATCCTTGCAGCCACGCGTGAATATTCATCGTTACTTGTTATCATTTTAAGTACATCCTTTTGAATGTTTAAATATTTATCGCAGTACTTCCGGGAGCGACGTAGCTATATCCGAAGCAACCACCGAGTGCTTCCCGATCTCTTTTGCTGCCACATCTCCTGCTCGTCCGTGAATGTACGCACCTGCTATCGCAGTCTCAAACCCGTCCATACCGTATGAGAGGAGCGCTCCGAGAATTCCGGCCAGCACATCTCCGCTTCCTGCTGTTGCCATCCCGTCATTCCCACTCACATTAATATATATCTTTTTTGAGTCCATGTCAGCCACAATGCTTCTTGCATCCTTGCAGATAACAGTGCAGTGCAGCTTTTTGGCAAGTTCAAACGGATACTGGGTAATATGCTCCTTGCAGTCCCTAATATCGCTTCCATAGAGTCTAGCAAATTCGCCCATATGCGGTGTTATGATAAGTCTTTTTCCGTCTCTTCCAAAATTACCTGCAAGCTTGAAGAGCTGCTCATCCTCTGCAATAAGGTTCAGGGCATCGGCATCCATAATAAGGCTTTTGTCGTAAAATGTAAGAACATCTGTAAGAAGCTCGCGTCCCTTTCCTTCCGTTCCGATTCCAGGGCCTATGACCGCCTGTGTTGACCACTTCATGGCCGTCATCAGCTTATCTCCAACAGGTTCAAAGTTATCGTAGGTATCAAGTATCGCTTCAGGTAAAAGAGCTTTTACCGCCTCTGCATTCTCCGACGCAGTGAACACTCTTACCATCCCTGCTCCGGCCTTAAGGCATGCTCCTGCGCACAAAATGCACGCTCCGCTGATATCCTTTGATCCTGCGATGATCAGCACCTTCCCGTAAGTACCCTTGTTTCCTGAAGGGTCCCTTTCGGGTAAAAGAGCTTTCGCACTGCCGTCGTAATAGATGGCTCCCGGCTCCTTTGAAAGAAAGCTATCTTCAGTGATACCGACATCCTTAACAAAAAGCTTACCTGCATACTCGCATCCGGGATACATGATATGCCCGATCTTGGCCTGATTAAAGGTCACTGTGGCATCGGCCATGACTGCTGCTCCGCAGATGTGTCCGTCATCAGCACTTATTCCCGAGGCAATATCTATAGAAACCAGGAACAGATCTGTATCTCTTTGTCTCTTACAACTGTTTATATAATTGACAGCATCCAGATATTCTCCGGTAACAGGCCTTGAGAGACCTATACCAAATAAACCATCTACAATGATATCAAAGTCCGCTTCGGATTTGTTGCAGCTTATGTTGGAAAAAGTGTCCTTATGGATTCCATAGTTTTCTGCAATTTCCAGTTGCTTTAATAGAAGCTCCGAGCACTTAGTCGGATCTCCCACAACGCACAGGTTCACCTGGTAGCCTCTTTGCTTAAGGAGTCTCGCAACGCAAACTCCGTCTCCGCCATTATTGCCAACTCCTGCCATCACCAGCGCTCTATATGTTCTTTTTGCTTCTCTTGTACTTCTCCATTCATCAATGACATCCGCAACCGAAAGAGATGCCCTCTCCATCAGTACTTCCGTCGCCACCCCAAAATGTTCCGACGTATTCCTGTCGTAGATCCTCATTTCCTGGCTATTTACAGCATATTTAAAACCATTCACCATACCAATACCCCCAGTTAAACGAAAGCCCCGGTCTGAAAAGCCAGACCGGGACGTATTATTTCCAATCACTCTACATATTCATCCTCGTCCCCTTCAAGAGGTCGTCTTATAGGATGTCTGCGGTTTGGATCATATTTCATATCAAAGAGGTCGATAACTTCCGGCCCGAAGATCTGATGCATGTAGGAATAGAGATTGTAGTTCTCCATTTCTGCTTCCTGCAGATGGATGACATTTTTCTTGAGCTCTACTCGCACCTTGGATATCCACTCATCAAGGCCCTTGATATACTCGGTGTTGGTGTGTAGCGTATCGTAACAAGCCTTCATGGTCTCTATCATGAGCTTGTAATCCACATCATATATCTGCCTTGAAAGATCCAGAAGCTCGTCATTGTGACTATCAAGCTTCTCATTACATTCATTGATAAGTCTGGTTCTCTCGGAGATTTCTTTTTCTATCGCTGCATTGTTGCCACCGGATTTGTTGGCCTTGTCGCGAAGGGGCACAATCTCTGAAAGAAGCGTCTTTTTTAGCTTCTTGATCTTCTTGGTCTCTGTGCGTATCTTGCCGTCCCTGTCGACCAATGCATTAAGTTCATCGGAAAGACTCTCTATCTCCGGAGTCATCTCAGTCTGGGTGAAAAGCTGGTGCCACTTGTCATCAAGTGTCAGAATAGGGATACTCTTGCCCTCCAGCGCAGACATATAGACATTATCATCTCTTGCCATCAGATTCTCTCACTAATGTTTTAATGATTTTTCATACCTATCTATATTATACGATAATTTCATCAAGCTGTCAGATAAATGTACATTTTCTACCTGAATATTGTTAGGAACTTCAAGGTCAACATGCGCAAAGTTCCATATAGCCTTGATTCCACATTCAGCGAGTTTATGAGCCATTGGAACAGCCTGTTCCTTAGGAATAGTCAGAACAGCTATTTCAATCTGATTCTTTTTGACGAATTCCTCCATTTCATCCACTGGACGAACTTCTACGTCACGAATCTTAGTTCCATAAAGCTCTGGGTTACAATCAAAAGCTCCCTTAAAAACAAAGCCTCTTCTGGTAAAATTGGTGTAACCTGCAATAGCCTTACCAAGATGGCCTGCACCGATAATAACGAGGCTATGCTGTTTATCAATTCCTAATATCTTACTGATCTCATCGTAGAGATAATTGACATTATATCCATATCCCTGCTGGCCAAACCCGCCAAAATTGTTAAAGTCCTGTCTGATCTGAGAAGCTGTGACCTTCATAATATCTGAAAGCTCCTGAGAGGAAATTCTCTCAACGCCCTTCTCTTTCAGATCTCCCAGATATCTAAAATAGCGGGGGAGTCTCCCTATAACCGCCTGAGAAATCTCTTTATCTGCCATTTCAAGCTCCAATCCTGCGCAATTAACGCTTTTATATTATAATCTGAATCTTAAATTGTTAATTAATTCTCAATTATAATTATACCCCATCCGTTAAATAAATGTCAATTGAATAGCGGCCCTTGAAAGAGCCATTTTTCGGCTATTCAAGGGCCGTTTTGGCACCATTATCTATTAACAGGAAAAGATATTATGGCTTGAAGTAACTAATTGTATCAGTCATGTCTTCTGCCAGTTTCTGAAGCTTATTCGCAGACTCTGTAATAATAGAGAATGTAGCATTAAGCTCCTGCATAGAAGCATTTGTTTCTTCTGTAGATGCTGCATTTTCCTCAGATATTGCTGACAGATCACTGATGATTTCTACAAGCTTATCCTTAGCATCATTCAGCTTATTGATATGTCCTGAAATGCTGTCTGTACTCTCAGAAACATTATCTACATTAACAACCATGCTACGCATGTTAGACTGGGTTTCATCAAGCTGCTCTGTCTGCTGTGAAAAGCTCTCATTAAGTCTCTGAAGAACCGCAACAGAGGACTCTGAATCAGCAACAAGCTGTTCTACAATCTTCTTAATTTCCTCTGCGCTGTTACTACTCTGTACTGCCAGCTGTCCGATTTCAGTAGCTACAACAGCAAAACCCTTGCCGGCATCACCTGCTCTGGCAGCCTCAATACTTGCATTAAGTGACAAAAGATTGGTCTGAGAAGCAATCTCTGTAATAGCCTGGGAGAACTTGGAAATCTCTTTTGCAGATTCATTAGTAGAACTGATCGTATCACCAATATCTTTTACAGAGGCCTGAACATCTTCACTCTGCTTAATAAGCTTTTCAAGAGCATCCATAGCTGCGTTACAGGATGTCTTCATCTCACCGGCATAAGAATTTAACTGTTCAACATTATCTGCAACTTCTTCAATATCTCTTCCGATATCCTGAGTATTACCAGCTGCAGTCTCTACACTCTCAGCCTGATTTACAGCGCCGCGTGAAATATCATCAACAGCTTCGCTTACCTGAGTGGATGCATTTGAAGCCTGATTAGCTGACTCAGCAAGCTCAGCGCCAGATCTCTTAAGCTCATTAGACATCTCCATGGTATCGCCAATAACGGAACCAAGCTTTTCCATAAGAGTCTTGGCTCCATCAGCAAGAAGTCCGATCTCATCATTTCTATTAAGCAATCTCTCATCGATAGAAAGCTTTAACTCACCCTGTGAAAGATGACCAAACTCATCAGCAATCTTCCTCATCTTAACAGATGCTGTATTTGCAACAACTATACCGATTGTAGAAGTTACTACAGTCATGATTATCGAAATGATAACCATGAGTATAATGACTGTTCTTACTGTATTAGCTACATCCTCTCCGTTTCTACCTGCAAATACCATTCCAGCGACAGTGCCATCACTCTGAAGAAGTGGGCAATAGTAACAGTATATTGCTTTATCTGATCCGGCAGGAACTGCATTAGGAGTATATTTCTCGCCTTTTTTGTTAATGACTGCATCTACAACCGCATCTGAAGCGTTGTAGCCAACAATTCTTTTACCATTGGACACAAGGGTAGTCAGCACTCTTTCTTTTCCATAGAAAACAGAATACTCAAGGCCTGTCTCGGTTTTCAGATTATCTATGATCTCCTGATATTCCTCTGCAACTTTCTCTTCGCCCTTTGTAAGGACTCCGCCTTCATAAGCCCAGTCGCCATCCCAGACGTTAGACATCTCACTTTGTATATGATTAGCAGCAACACGAAGTTCCTCTCTAACCATCTCACTATATATCTTATTGATCTGGTAACCACCTACAATAGTGAGTACTGTCGCCACAACAAAGATAGCTATAACTGCCGCAATAATAAGCTTTTGAACCAGTTTGCCGTTAAACTCCTTGGGTTTCATGCAATCAGACCTCCTTACTGAGTCGAATCGATATGTTAATTAATTTATTAACTATTTACCGTTCATAGCTATTATACAAAAAAATCCCAGACATTTCTGTCTGGGATTCTTATTGCTTTATTAAATTTTTATAAAAAAATCAGTTTACGCGAATACCAATACCATTCTCATCAAAGAAGTATTTTTTGCCATAGATAGATACAGTAGCGTTTCTTACCATATGTCCATCTCCATCAAAATAGCGGATGCCATCATCACGAGTAAGAGATTTGTTCTTGATCATTACACCTCTGTCATCTACGTAATATACGTAATCTCCATCGTCTATCAGTGAGCCATACTGTACAGATCCATCCTCAGCAAGGTAATAGGTCTTGGTATACTTGGTTACAAACTGTGAAACAAGCATACGTCCATCTTCGCCAAAATAGTATCTCTTATCATCAACATCAGCGAAATTATCGTGCATTACCTGGCCCTTTGCATTCACATAGTACTTATAGCCATCATTTGCAACAACAAGTGTGCTTACAAGCATAATACCCTTTTCATTGAAGTAGAAGGTTGAACCATACTTTGTAAGGAACTCTCCTTTAAGCATATGACCTTCTGAATCAAAATAGTACTTGCCTTCATCAGTTGTCAGATACTTACCTCTGAGCATCTTACCATTTTCATCGAAGTAATATGTCTCACCATCAAGAGTAAGCCATCCTGAGTACTTGCTGCCATCTTCAAGTATGTAGAAGTATGTGCCATACTTGTTAACTATTGTACCAGCTGGAACTTCTTCCTCTTCTTCTACTGGTCCATAGTATGAAGCATCTGTAATAGCTTTACGAACTACGATAGCACCAAGTCTTGGAGTGTTAGTTCCAAAGGTCATTGTAAGCTGACCATCTGCTACATCTACATCTACAGCAACAGATGCATAAGTATTAGCTGCATTGCTGATAGTAAAGCTCTTATCTTCTACTGTTCCAGATACTGTGCTCTTGTAGACTGAGTTACTAAGGAACTCTACCTGATAATTACCATTCTCTACATCTACAAGGAATGTCTCGCCTGCAGGAAGAGCAAAGTCTGTGTAAACAAGCCATGGAAGTGTTCCATCAAATGTGAATTCTTCTGTACGTCCCTGAATAGCTGAATCCTTATTCTGGAAGCCAAAGCCTTTTTCCTTAGCATAAGCACTTCCAAGAGCTTCCATAGTCTGCTTGCCATTCTTAGGGTTAACTGTGATACCAGTCCATCCATCAGCTACACGGTTTGTGCTGATACCAAAGTCAAACTTGTAAAGTGCAGGGTAATTTACTGTAACCTTAAGGTTTGCCTTGCCCTCATAATCCTCTACTGTACCTTCTACATTGAAGGTTGTACCAAGGCTTGATACATCGATGTCAGAAGTATTCCATGTTACAGCAGCTGCTGTTGTTGCTCCACTTGCATATGTAGCTGTAACTGTCTCTGGGAGAGTAAATTTCTTATTGAGGTACTCAATCTCTGCAAAAGAATCAGCTACCTTTACAATGTAGTCTGCAACAATATGAACTGTTACAGTTACTGTATCCTCAGTTCCTTCTACAGAACCTGTAAGTGTATAATCACCAACCTTTGTTACATCAAGCTTATCAGTATTCCATGTAACCTTAACGTCCTTGGTGCTTCCATTTAAGAATGTTGCCTTAACTGTAGCAGGAAGAACAACTTCATTTCCAAGGATAACCTTAATGTCTGAAAGTGCTTCATAGCCTGTAGGAACATTTGCAATTACTCTTACAGTTACATCAACAGGATTCTCTGAATATCCACGGATATAAGCATGAGCTGTATATTCACCAACTGTGTGAATATCTACATCATCAGCATTCCATGTGATAAGTACTGTCTGCTCTACACCTTCACTGTCCGTTACAGAAATGTACTGCTTCTGAGCTGCAAGAAGGTCTGCTACTGTCTGACCCTCAGCAAGAGGTGTATCCTGAACAAGCTCCATAGCTGCAAGCTCTTCATTGAGTGTATCAATTGCAACTGTTGTCTGAACTGTAAGAGGAGCACTTGAATAGCTTACTTTTCCATCTACTACAGCTGCTACCTTATAAGAATAAATATTTCCTCCCTTAACTGTCTTGTCAGTATATGTGTATGCCTTGGAAGGATCTGTATCATCAGAAACAGGAACCTCTTCATAAATAGGATTAAGCCTTGTTATTACAGCAGCATTCAAGATTGCAAGGTTGCCACTGTTAGAAGAAACAATCTCAATCTGAGAAGCTTCTTCAAATGTTACTGTTGCAGTCTTAACAATATCAGCTACCTTAGCTGACTGTGATACAACACCAAGGTTCTGTCCATTTACAATGATTGTTGTGCCATTATAAGCATTATTGCTATAAGCAGCTCCGGCATATACATCAACCTTATAAGAGCCTGCAGGAACATCTACAAGGAACTTGAGCTCGCTATCTCTTCTGTCAAGATCGCAGCATGCCTTCTCAATATCAGTCTGAGTATCGCCAGCATTCTCGATACCTACGCCAACCTTATTCCAGTTGACATCTGCGCCTGTGCCAACTTCCCAGCCAAATCCTCTGGAAGCATTGTAGTCATCGGCAAGAATTCTCTCAAATCCACTAGCATTTGCACTCTTATAGCCAAAATCAAACTTCTTATATACACCAGCTTCCTCGTAACCGGTAATTACCTTTTCTGTCTTAGAAGTCTCTCCACCGTCTTCAGCTGCAAGCCCGTTTGCATCAAGTCTTGCTACTTCTTCATAGTCACCAGTAGTCTGATTGCCGTTTTCATCTGTAGTTACCTGAGCTCTCTTAACAACATAGCCCTCTACATCATGACCATATACACCATCATTTGCAGGAGTAAAGCCAATTGTTACACTTGTAGAATCTACAGCTTTTTCTGATACCTTAGATGTTACAAGGCCTTCAGAAATAAGATAGCTTGTATGTGCAGGCTGGTTGTAGCCAACGTTCTGCCAAGCAACACCTTCTCTGTAAGCAAGGTCTGTAAGTGAGCAAGGAACTACATAATCAGTCTGAATTGTTGTTGAGTAAATTCTAATTCTGCTGTCATCAGCAGCGCATCTTGCGATGATCTCTTCTCTGTAGTCGCCAAGAATATCTGCAACAAGACCAAGGTTACCCTTTGTTCCGTTACTTGTAAGAACCTGTGATGACTCAAAGAGTGTTATTGACTTCTGATTCTCATAATCCCACTTCTCAATAGTTGTTGTAAGTGGTGCATATGCAGCCTGGTTGAAGGTGTGATCCTGCATATCTGCAAGAAGATCACCATCCCAGAACATAGAGAAGTTAACTGCTGGTGTTGCGCCATCTGACAAAGCTATCATTGATGAATAATCAGAATCTGACTTACTCACTCTTCCTGAGAGCGAACTGAATACATCAGCATTTCTGGAATTCCATGCAGGTTCATCATTGCCCTTGTAATTTGGATTAGCAATTGACCAATACTCTGCACCTTCTGCTGTAGGATCAATATCAGCTGCCATTCCACGTCCTGTGTCTTTACCTGTGTAGTAACCTGTAATGATCTCACCTGTCTCAGCATCATGAATTTCTACATGATATGGAACATTATCATGCTCGTGAACATCCATAACCTCAAGTCCCGGATTACTTGGAATCCAGTCACTTACATGCATTGCATCGCCATGACCAAGCTGTGTTGAATAAAGAACTGATCCATCGTTATCAATTGTAAGTGAACCATAGATGATCTCGTCCTTACCATCCCCATCTACATCGTTGATGGAAAGTCCATGGTTACCCTGAGCTGTAAGCTCAACATCACTTGAGATATTATCAGTATCAAATTTCCAATATACACCAATCTGCTCAACTTCATTGCCTTCATCGTCTGTAGTCTTGGTGAGGTAATATGCTGTGAGTGTTGTTCTTGTGTAATAACCTCTTGCAAATACTGCGAAAGGAGTTGTTCCATTAAGATAAGCTGTACCAGAAAGGAATCTGTCTACACGGTTACCATATCCATCTCCCCATGCAGAAACGCTTCCTCTTGCAGGAATATAATTTGTTGTATCAATAAGTTCACCGGTATTTCCCTTGAACATTGAGAAGTACTCAGGTCCATCAAGTACATAACCGCTTGAATTTCTATAGTCATATTTAGGACTTATAGTATCTGTAGGAAGTGCATCACTGTTGCAGGCACCAACATATCCTGTTTCTACAAGACTTCCGTTCTCATTTTTATAAGTTGTAGTACCGTCTGCTGTCTTAATAGCAATCTCTGCGATACCATCAGCATCATAATCCCAAACCTGGAACTGAGTATAGTGTGCACCAGAACGGATGTTAACACCAAGGTCAATTCTCCAGAGCTGGTTTACTGCACCAGTTATGAAATCTACATCGTATCCATCAAGGAATGTCTTTCCTGTGTAGCCTGAACCAGAGTTATCCTTGGCATTGCTTGGATACCACTTAACGATGAGCTCAAGCTCTCCGTCACCGTCAAGGTCGCCTACTGACATATCATTAGCTGTATATGAGCAGGTTGAACCATCTGGCATTGTCTCATCTTCTGGCTTATTAAGCTTAAGCTCCAGATACTGGTTAGCCCATACAGAAGTCTCCTTAGCTGTAAGGCCAAGAGCTGAGTCGTTAGAACCAACTACTGTATAAACATTGGATGGAAGTCCACCCTCATCGATCATGTTGGTTGCACTGATATCATGTGCAATACATGTACCATTTCTGTATACGTTGAATGTTGTTGTAAGTTCTTTGCCATTGAAGTCACCAGGGAAGCTTCTCCATGAGAGGTAATTTCCTCTGGTAATCGGATTGCCCTCTCTATCTGTTGCAGAAACCTTGATCTCTGCTCCAGCATCTCCGGCAAGGTTCATTACTACAAGAGCACGTGTAGCATAAGTCTCAAGTCCGCCTGCTACAAGTGAACCAGCGATAGGGGTTACAACAGTCTCAGACTGCTCACCGATTCCACCTGCATTCATAGCAGCAACTTTGTAGTAATAGTGAATATTTGTAGCTATCTCAGGATCTTCATCTGTAAATGAATTTGTAAAGGATTCTCCAACCTTAACAAACTCCTTAAAGCCCTTATCGCTCTCTGCCTTAGCAGAACGATAGATGATGTACTTGATAACATTCTCATCAGCCGGGCTCTCATCCCATGCAAGAGTGATTGTTGTCTGAAGCTCTTCCTGGCCTTCCTCAGGGCTTGTGCACTTAAGGCCACGAACTGCTGCAGGTACTGCAACGCTGCTATCAAGCATTGACTGAGTAACGATATTACTTGCTGCTGACTCAGAACCGTCTGCAACAACGCATGTCATATAGTATGAATAAGTTTCACCAAGAGCTGCTGTCATAGCGCGGCAGTCAAGCTCGTTGTCGATAAGTTCCTGTGCTGTGTAGCTCTTAACCAGATTGAAGGTCTTATCAGACTCACCCTTCTGGTAAACTCTATAGGATACAGCATCCTCTACCTTAGTGAATGACAGAAGGAATGTTGCTGTAGTCTTACCGAATGAAAGCTCTGTAATAGCAAGGTTTCCAGGAGCTGGTAAAAGAGATGTAATAGTAACACCATTGATGTACTGATTAGTGCCTTCTACTGTCAGATTGAGCTGACCATCTGTAACACTTACAGTTCCTGTGCAGCTTCCAAGAGACTGTTTGCAGGCGATTGAACCAATTGAAATTCCCTCAGCAGAATATGCAGGCTTAATTGTACTTGTTCCATTTAAAAGATCTGCAGCATATACTGTAATTTCATATTTACCGTTTGGAAGATCAACTGCAAATTCTCCGGCACCAAGGTTAAAGTCATCTGCCATAGCTGATGAATCAGCCTTGCCATTTCCACCTCTGTAACGGCCATTGTTAGGAGCTGTGATCCATCCATAGCCTTTTTCAGCAGTGTACATCTCATTCTGGTTAACACCAGTCCAACCTTCCATTGTAGGAGAATTGTTGTAGTTAAAGTCAAAGCGAAGTCCTGCTGTCTTGGTAGCAACCTGAAGCTTATCAGATAGCTCTCCTATGCCAAAGCTGTTAAATCCTGCTACGGCATATACATATGTAACGCCACCTCCACAGCTTGGATCAACATAAGTTGTCTTACCTGAAACAGAATACTTTTCAGCCTTTGAAAAATCTACATCATCAATTGTCTGTCCCTCTGAAAGTGCTGCTCTGTAAATATAGTAAAGCTCTGCGCCCTCAGCAGCTTCCCACTCAAGTGAAATGCTTGTGGCACCAATTGAAGTTGTCTTAAGACCCTGAGGCTTAGCCGGAGCTTCTGAAGCTGCATTGATAACTACAAGACCAGCCAGATCATCAAGCTTGTCTGAAGCGCCCTCAACCTTACCATCTGCATAATCTACAATACCCTCTGCTACGCACTGAGCAAACTTAAGAGCTCCGTAGTACTGAAGGTGAGTAGAATCATCTACACCGCCTGCATATGCACCAGTTGATACTTCTCCAGCAGCAAGCTTAAGGAAGAGCATCTTGGAGCCTTCAATTCCAAAGTTGTTACATACATCGATAGAACGCTGTGTGAGATCAACATAAGGAATGTCGTACTGTGCAGATAATCTCAGCATTACCTGTCTGTATGCTTCGAAGTTACTTGCAAAAGAATTAAGGCTTCCATCTGGGTTAGTTGTGTAGCTATAGCGGGCAACTGGTGTAACAAGTACAGGTGTTGCACCTCTTTCTATAGCACCATTTACATAAACCATCATCCACTTCTCAAAATCATCAGCAGAAACATATCTGTTTGGTCTTGAGTAAGTAGCGTCATTGTGTCCCCACTGTACAAGGAGGTAGTCACCTGGCTTGATGTCCTCAAGGATATCATCAAACTTACCCTCGTCGATAAAGGACTTGGATGAACGTCCACCAATTGAACGGTTCTCTACAATTACATTTGCTGTCTCGTAAACCTGTGACTGGCTGTATCCGCAGTCGTCACACTCTCTTTCCTCTACGAAATCACCAAAGTATGAAGAAAGGACCTGGCCCCATCCAGTCTGTGGATAATAATAGGAATCATAAGTCTGAACAGTTGAGTCAGATGCAACAAAGATTGTAGGCTTATCGCCTCTTTCCTCAGTAGCAAGTCTTGTGATCTTTACTCTGGAAACATAAACCTTTGTAGTCTGCGCATCACTCATAGATGTGGCACTACTTGTGCCAAGGAACTTAAGATTAAGATTGCCATCTACAAGGTTAGCCTCAAAGCTGGCTGATTGACTTCCGCCAGCAGGAACTGAGATACCAGTAACCTTGGTAATATCCTCAGCCTCAAGAGCTGCAGTATAGCCGTTATCAGTAGGGTTAACAAATGTAACCTCAACCTTGTAATCAGCATTATAAAGATCTACATCAAAAGTAGATGTACTCTCATATGTATAAACGCCATAGCCTGTAGATTCAGTTTCTGTCCAAATCTTGCTGGCAATAGCAACATAGTCTTCAGCATCAACTACATTGCCAGCTCCTGCAGAAACAGCAGGAACTCTTGGATAATAAACATTGCTAACCCAGCCGGCTGCAGCCTGACTATAGTCAACATCGCTAAATCCATATCCATTATCCTTACTATAAACGCTTGCAGATGAAACGTTGCCATTTGTACCAAATCTGATATCTGCAACTGTCAGATCTTCATGGAAATTATCAAAGCCATCATCTCCCTGATCCGCAACAACTCCATCCTCAGAAGCATTTACATTTGCTGTAGTGGCAAGAAGATTTGCTGTAACCTTGTTTTCTTCATCCAAAGCCTCAGCCTGAGCCTCTTCAAGTTCAAGCTCATCCAGCTCAGAATCAAGAGAATCTCCTTCCTCTGCCTCATCAAAAAGAACTACCTCTTCTTCAGAAGTATCCTCTTTGGCCTCATCAGTTTCTGTGTCAGATTCTAATGAAGTAGCTTCACTACTAGAATCGCTACCAGCCTCAGAAGCTTCCTCGTCAAAAACGACCACATCTGAAGAATCAAGAGAACTTACTCCCTCTTCCGCAAATGCTGTGATGCTTCCTGTACCAGCAGCAATAGTTGACGCAGCCATAATAGCGCTCATACCAAGTGCAAGACTTCTGCCTAGCGCCTTGGAGCGTCGGTTACTACCCTTATACATCCCAACAACCTCCTTTTTTCCTTTCCCTTTTGTTAACATTTCCTTAATTAGCAATCCCCCTCAAGATCGCAGACCTAAAAATGTTACAAATAATAATTTATCTAATAAAATATTTTAGGCAATTTGTCGGGAAATGGCATTGCATTTTCAGCATAATGTTTTGCAATTTTGACCATTTCAAATTATCTGAAAACAAGCGCTTATTACGCACATTTTATATATATGCATAGTCTTTTTTGACCAGTAAATATTGTATTTTTGTCCAAGTGTTTACATATATGTTTTTTTCGTATAATATTGTTGAGTTAAAAAACTTGATACAATCGATTTTCAGAAACAAGGAGAAATATATATACATGGGATACAAAGATTACATGGTACGTGCCACAGCAGGCAACGCACAGATAAGAGCATTCGCAGCTACCACCAGGGATCTTGCTGATTATGGTAGAAAGGCTCACGGCCTATCTCCAATCGCTACAGCAGCTCTTGGAAGACTCATGACAGGAACAGTTATGATGGGCCAGATGATGGATAATGACAGCGACATGATCACTGTTAAGATGGACGGCGATGGCCCTCTTAAGGGCGTTCTCGCTACAGCTGATAATAAAGGCAACGTTAAGGGCTATGTCAGCAATCCATACGTTATCATGGAGCCTAACGCTGCCGGCCATCTTAATGTAGGCGGCGGAATCGGCGAGGGAACTCTTACAGTTATCAGAGACATGGGATTAAAAGAGCCATATGTCGGCCAGGTTCCTCTCTACACAGGAGAAGTTGCTGAAGACCTTACCTACTACTTCACCAAATCTGAGCAGACACCTTCCTCCGTTGGTCTCGGAGTTCTCGTAGAAAGAGAAAACCTTTCAGTAATCGCAGCTGGTGGCTTCATTGTTCAGCTCATGCCTTTTGCTGACGAACAGACAATTACTCACCTTGAGTTCAACCTTGGCAAGTTCTCATCAGTTACAGACATTCTCAAGGCTGGCAAAACTCCAGAGGATATGCTCAGGATTGTTCTTGATGGATTTGATATCGAATTTACTGACACTGTAGACCTTAACTTCTACTGCAACTGTGACAAGGACCGCGTAGAACGTGCCCTTATGCTTGTCGGTAAAAAAGATATTCAGGACATGATAGATGATGGCAAAGAAATCGAGATAAAGTGTCACTTCTGCAATAAAGCTTACACCTTCTCAGTAGATGAGCTTAAGGCAATCAAAGAAAAAGCGAAATAATTCAAAATATAAAGAAAAACCGCAGTCATTTGGCTGCGGTTTTATTTATTATCCTGTCTATCCAGAAAACTATGAACACAACAAATATCATAAATAGCTGAGAGTGGAATATACCAACAATGTAGTAATTTCTCTCAAGAAAATATTCCAGCTTAAATCCAGTAAACACCAAAATCCATGTGTAAATGACATACATAAACAGAATCGGTGAGTTTATCACGACCTTCTTCATGTTAGCTAAAAAGTCCTTGAAGGAAGCATCAAAATACACAAATCTACCTATCATTAGTCCAAAGTAGTACATCATAACTGGTCCGTACTGACTCTCGTCACCTATGGTATTAAGGTACATCAGAGTAATAATAGCAAAGAACATACCCAGCATTCTCATGGTAGCCTTCTCTTCGCTCTTAAGTATCCTCAGAGGAATAATAAAGGTATCAAGTATAGAATTAAGGACACATGAAAAACAGATCAAAAACAGCAGAACAAAATCCTTACCATCTGCCCAGGTAGTTGTCAGAAACGTCTCTATCGGTGTAAGGTTAACCGCTTCCCCCATCTCCACAAGTTCATACACATGATTGATGATAACGTATGCACAGGAAAAAGACATTACGCAGGTTCCTGATATTATCATCTCAAAGAACTTCTGAAGCCTTACTTCAAAGTCTTCTTTTGTATACTCTTCCCTGCATCTTTCATCATATCTTTTGCCATAAGCCTTGGAATAAAGGTATATTATTCCTATACATACTCCGCAAAGCGCCAAGGTCAGGCACAAAAAAATCAGTTTCTTGATAATCGTAAAGTCTGGATTCAAATAAGCTTCTATTGTCATGACATTCCTCAATCAGTAATCTGTCTGTAACACTCTGGTCTGCGATCTCTGAAAAGTCCCCAGGATGCTCTCATTTTTCCATTCTCTGTAAAATCATATTCTGCGTAGATTATTTCTTCCTTATCCTTACTGGCTCTGGCTATACAATCGCCGGTAACATCTGTAAGGAAGCTGTTGCCATAGAAAGTAAGACTGGATTTCTGTCCGCCGTTTTCCTCTGAAGGGTCAACATCTTCTCTTCCAATTCTGTTAGCTGCAGCCACAGGAATAATATTAGCTGCTGAGTGTCCCTGCATAGTACGCATCCAGTGTCCTGAACTGTCCACATCAAGGATTGGCTCTGAACCAATGGCTGTAGGATAAAGAATAATATCAGCGCCGCCAAGAGTAAGGCACCTTGCAGTCTCCGGGAACCACTGATCCCAGCAGATACCAACACCAACGCGTCCATAGGCTGTATCAAACACCTTAAAGCCTGTATTACCTGGAGTAAAATAGAACTTTTCCTGATAATAATGGTCGTCAGGGATATGCGTCTTACGATACACTCCAAGGTCACTTCCATCAGCATCTATCATCACAACTGAGTTGTAAAATACATTGCCGTCCTTCTCATATACACAGATAGGCATAACCACCTTAAGCTCTGCACAAAGCTTTTTAAAGTGTGCTACTGCAGGATTCTCTGATAAAGGAAGCGCAAGCTCATAGTAGTCATATCTTCGCTCCTGGCAGAAGTACTTACGCTCAAACAGCTCAGACAAAAGAATTATCTTAGCGCCATTAGCCGCAGCTTCTCTTGTAAGCTTATCTGCTTTTTCTATGTTTCTCTGTACCTGTTCAGCATCTGATGCTGCTACTTCACCGCATGCAAACTGTACACAGGCCACTTTAACCATGTTTCCCATTCTTAGTTTTCTCCCAAATTATTCTCTGGTATCTGCTGTGTGATGCAATGAATATTACCTCCACCAAGCAGTATATCTCTGGCTGGTATACCAATGATCTCCCTGTCAGGGCACAGCTCACTTAAGATATCCAGAGCTCTCTCATCACTTTCTTCATTATCTCCGCCAAACTGAGGAACAAGTGTTGCTCCGTTTATAAAATAGAAATTTACGTAACTTGCAGCAAGTCTCTCTCCAACTTCTCTGAAATCCTCGCCCTCTTCAAACTCGTAGTTTGCAAGGTCTTCTTCTGTTACCAGAACTTGATGCTCAGGAATAGGGAGCTTATGAACCACAATGCTCCTTCCCTTTGCATCTGTTTCTTTTTCAAGATACTCAAGGTCTGCTCTCGATAATTCATACTGGGGATCATTTTCATCATCTGTCCAGGCAAGAACCACTTCACCAGGAGCTATAAACGCGCACACATTATCAACGTGCTCGTTGGTCTCATCATTATATATGCCTCTTGGAAGCCACAGAACCTTCTCAACATTCAGGTAATCCTTTAACTTAGCTTCTATCTCTTCCCTGCTCATAGCTGGGTTTCTGCCTTCGCTTAGAAGGCAGCTCTCCGTAACCATAGCTGTGCCTTCGCCGTCGCAGTGAATGGAACCGCCCTCAAGTACAAAAGGCTGCGCATCATAAAATGGAAGTTCTATCAGATCGCAAAAACTACTTGCAACCTTATCATCCTTATCCCAGGAAGCATAAAGACCATCAACATCTCCGCCCCAGGCGTTAAAAGACCAGTTGATTCCACGAATTTCAGCCTTAGAACCGGCATTATCCCTTACAACAAATGTAGGTCCAACATCCCTGGCCCAGGCATCATCTGAATCAATAGGCGGAATAAGACATCTGTTCTCGAGAACATCAGATACAGTATAAAGAGTATCTTCATTTGCAAAAAGACTCTCACCCTCTGCAATGATCCTGTCCTCTTCCTCTTTGGTCATAGGCGCTACTAAACGACCTGTTCCCTGTACATAATCTGTAATTATCTCATCCATAAAGTCCCTTGCTTCCTTCCAGTGGGCCTTATCTGCGATAAGATAGAGATTCTCTCTCTTGAGGATTTCTATAAATACATTGGCAAAAGAATATAATGCTCCAGTCCTGTCTTTTCCCCAGCTTCCTGGTCTTACAGGATAGATCATAATTGTACCATCATGCCTTGAATACTCAGCAGGCATGTAAAAACCATCTTTTATAGGAACTGAATTAGTAATCCCTGACAATTCTACTCTCCTTCACAGTCTCATCTTAAAGTCCTGATAACCAAACTTCTTAATAATTTCTACTTCCCCATTCTCATGCATAATGTCGATATCAGGAAGTGGCATACCATTAAAGGTATTGTTCTTGACCATACTGTAGATAGCCATATCTTCAAAGATAAGCTTATCCCCGATGTTTATCTCATGGTCAAAGCTATAATCTCCAATAACGTCTCCTGCAAGGCAGGTTCTGGAGGACAGTCTGTAATTGTACTCCAGCTCTCCTGGCTGCTCCGAATCGCGAAGCGGTGGCCTGTATGGCATTTCAAGAACATCTGGCATGTGACAGGCTGCTGATGTATCAAGTATCAGTACAGGCATTCTCTGTGTCTGTACGATATCCATTACTGTTGTAACAAGGTATCCTGCATCAAGCGCAATTGCTTCACCTGGCTCCAGGTATACTTCCATATCGTATCTATTCTTTATCTCTTTGATAAAGTTGATAAGGCCATCCACATTATAGTCTTCTCTTGTAATATGGTGTCCGCCGCCAAGGTTTATCCATTTGATCTTACGACTAGCATTATTTACAGCCATTTCACCTGAAGGCTCTTGTCCTTCATTCTTAAGAGGAAAGAATCTTCCAAAGTTCTCTTCCACATGATGGAAGGTCTGACGAAGTGGCTCGAAATCCTGTTCGCAGAGCGTATGGAAATGTATTCCCTCAACACCCTCAGGAAGCTCAGCTGGCATATCAGCAAGCTTAATACCAAGTCTTGATCCTTCAGAACAAGGATCGTATATCTCATGCTCTTCCTGAGTACTGAACTCAGGATTGATTCTAAGCCCAACAGAAATCTTACCTTCTCTTGCAGGCTGTTCCCAGTTCTTTCTGTGATGCTCAAGCTGATTAAGCGAATTAAATACGACGTGATCACATATCTGGCACAGCTCAGCCATCTCATCATCTTCGAAGGCAGGCTCATAGACATGATTTTCTATTCCATCTCTAACCTTGAGCTCTTCGTGAGCAAGTCTCGCCTCATATAAGCCTGACGCAGTAGCACCAGTAAGATATTTAGCTATAAGTGGGTAAGTCTGATATACAGAATAGGCCTTCTGAGCAAGAAGAATCTTTGCTCCCGACTCCTTCTGTACCCTGTCAAGGATCTCCAGGTTCTCTCGAAGTTTCTTTTCATCTATAACATACGCAGGTGTCTTCACCTCTGTAAGCTTCATAAGCATTCCTCCATAAAAAAGTGAATGTACATATCTATCATATCAATCGAATTGTTAAGATGCAAACACGCCATTAAACATGCATTAAAAAGGTGGAAGTTCATTTTCACAAACTTCCACCTATATATATAATTACTTATTAGTCCACAAGAACTGGATTCTCATCAACTACCCAAGGAAGACCATATTCATTAAGCATCTCCATGTATGGATCTGGATCAAACTCATCTGTTGTGAATACACCTGGCTTCTTCCACTTGCCTGACAGAACAAGAGCTGTACCAATCATGGCAGGAACACCTGTTGTGTAGCTGATAGCCTGGCTTCCAAGCTCCTTGTAGCACTCCTGGTGATCGCAGACATTGTAGATGAAGAGTGTCTTCTCTTTGCCATCCTTGATTCCACGGAAGATACATCCGATGTTTGTCTTACCGACAGTTCTAGGTCCAAGGCTTGCAGGATCAGGTAAAAGAGCTTTCAGGAACTGAATAGGAACGATCTCTCTGCCCTCGAACATGATAGGGCTTGTTGAAAGCATTCCAACGTCCTCAAGACATCTCATGTGATCAAGATAGCTCTGACCAAATGTCATGAAGAAACGGATTCTCTTTATCTCAGGGAAGTTGCGGCCAAGAGCCTCAATCTCCTCGTGGTGAAGAAGGTACATATCCTTCTGACCTACCTGAGGGAAATCATATACTCTCTTGATCTCCATAGGCTTGGTCTCGATCCAGTGGCCATCTTCCCAATAGCTTCCGTTAGCACTTACTTCACGAAGGTTGATCTCAGGGTTAAAGTTTGTTGCAAAGGCATAACCATGGTCACCACCGTTACAGTCAAGAATATCTACTGTATGAATCTCATCAAAATAGTGCTTCTTAGCATAAGCTACGAATACACTTGTTACACCAGGGTCAAAACCTGTTCCAAGAAGACCTGTGATACCACCCTCCTTGAACTTGTCCATATATGCCCACTGATAGCTGTAATCAAAGTAAGCTGTAAAGCCCTTCTCCTTGCAACGCTTCTCATAAGCTGCACGCCATACAGGCTCATCTGTATCCTCAGGCTCATAGTTAGCTGTATCAATATAGTCAACCTTGCATTCAAGACATGCGTCCATGATTGTAAGATCCTGATAAGGAAGCGCTACGTTAAGAACAGCGTCAGGCTGATACTCCTTGATAAGCTTGATAACATCATTAACATCATCAGCATTAACAGTAGCTGTTGTGATCTTAACAGGAGTTCCCTGCTTCTCAAGCTTGTCCTTGAGTGCATCACACTTGCTAACAGTTCTGCTTGCAAGGCACATCTCAGTAAATACTGCATTGTTCTGTGCACATTTCTGAATTGCAACCTGTGCTACGCCACCGCAGCCAATAACCAATAATCTTCCCATAATATTTCTCCTTTATAAACAAATCAACGTGACATATCCTCTTCCTCTTGAAGAAGATCCTCTACGTATTTAGGCAACATGAACGCGCCCTTGTGAAGGTGCGTTGTGTAATACCAGGTCTTGATTCCTCTCTCATCCCATCTGTCAGGGTTGAAATCCTTGAGCGGATGATACTTCTTACTGGCAAATCCAAACAGCCAGTATCCGGCAGGACATGTAGGAATATGTGCCTGATAAACTCTATTAACAGGAAATACTCTGTAAGCCTTCCTGTGCATGGCTCTGCAGCTCTCCTCATCCTCATCGTAGAATGGGCTTCCATGCTGATAAACCATGATTCCATCATCGTGAAGTGCCTTGTAGCAGCTTCC